>ERZ1026882.288-NODE-288-length-32259-cov-5.388182_pt1 | contig 32259 bp, 25 predicted proteins | sample MGYA00380171_ERZ1026882 | MGnify/ENA primary metagenome ERZ1026882 (study PRJEB33269, sample SAMEA4719807) | human gut metagenome | biome: human-associated habitat; feature: organic feature; material: feces | place: Cameroon | collected 2013-10 ...
CTTTATTTTCTTCCATTTTACTGCCTCCTTTTTTATAATTTTTTTAATATTAATCGTATTGTCCGGACGTGGTTTATCCGTTTTAGCCCGCAAAAATATGAAAAATTGTCCAATATTCAAAAGATAGGAATCATAATCTCGTGAAAAAGACAATTTCACGGGAAAATTCATAACTTTGCAATCCTTATCATATTGTTTTAAGACGATAGTTATGCCGATTCTTCAGAAAATAGTCATCTCCAATTTCAGGAACATTGAGTTTCAGGAACTTGAGTTCTCCCCGAAAATCAACTGCATTTGGGGGAACAATGGGGAGGGGAAGACCAATCTTCTTGATGCGGTGTATTATCTTTCAATGACAAAGAGCGCTCTCGGAATCAACGACAGTTTCAACTGCCGGCACGGGCAGGATGGCTTTTCTATTGCGGGAACCTGTCAGATGCCGTCGGCGCTGACTAACCGGTTTTCCATTGTCGTCAAAAAGGGTGAGGAAAAGAAACTCCGTTGCGACGACAAGCCTTACGGACGCATCTCTGAGCATATCGGCAAGCTTCCGACGGTCATAATATCACCGTCTGACATATCCCTCGTCAGCGATTCGGGGGAGGAGAGACGACGTTTTATGAATGCGGTGGTTTCCCAGATAGATCGGGAGTATCTCTCTGCAATTCAGCAATATAACCGTCTGCTTGCGCAGAGGAACAGGATGCTTAAAGACGGAGTCTGTGACGCGACTCTGCTGGAGGTCATCGACATCAAGATGTCATCGCACGCGGATTTCATCCACAGAAAGAGGGCTGAGCTGTGCGAACCGTTGACGGAGGCCGTGAACGAGTACTACCGGAGGTTGAGCGGAGGCAGCGAGTCCGTGTCGATACGCTATCGTTCTGACCTCGACAAGGCTCCGCTCGAACATCTCTTGAAGGATTCGTTGGAGAAGGACAGGATTATGAAATATACGACCGTGGGCATTCAGAGGGACGACTTCATCTTTGAAATGGACGGTTATCCGATACGCCGCTGCGGTTCCCAAGGGCAACAGAAGTCGTTTCTTCTGGCTCTGAAGTTGGCACAGTTCGAGCTTATGCGCAAGGCTTTCGGTTTCGCACCGATTCTGCTGTTGGACGATGTTTTCGACAAGCTTGACATGAACCGGACGCGTAACCTGCTGGAGATGGTGTCAAGCGAGGATTTCGGACAGATTTTCATCACGGACAGCAACAAATTGCGTCTGTCTTCGCTGGTGGACGGACTCACTGAGGATCGTGCATTTTTCGAGACGGTCGGGGGTGTCTTCACACGGACGGAATGATGTCCGATTTGGATAGGTTTTTATTGAGCAAAGATTGATTATGATGAATGATGGCAGGTTTGGGGAAGATTTCACAAAAGAAATGATTCGCCGTCGCGAGGCAACGGAGGGTGATCCGCTGCGTCGTCGTGAAGCAGTGCGCGTAGGAGCTATGCTGCGCGTCTACCTGCAGGATTCAGGATTGATGCCGGGATGGAACTGCAACCGTGTCTATATGGCGTGGGACAAGGTTTCCGGTGTCGCTTCATTGACATTGAACCGTAATTTTGTCAAAGGTGTTCTCTACTGCGGAATGTCTTCGTCTATGGTTCGGAATCACCTTTACTTTCAGAAGGATGTGCTGCTGGAAGCCCTGAACCGGGAGTTACGTGCCGACACAATGTTCTTCGGTATGCCGGCGGACGGCTCGGATCCGGTGAAGGCGCTTGTGCTGAAATAGTGGGGAATTTTTGAAAGGAGAATGATATGAAAATCGTTGCAGATAGAAATATACCGTTTTTGGAAGGCGTGTTCGAGCCGTATTGTGAGGTCGCATACGTGGACGGAAAGGAAATAGTTCGAGAGGATCTTGTTGATGCCGACGCCATTATAATAAGGACGCGCACGCGATGTGACGCATCCCTGCTTGATGGAACGAAGGTGAAGATGATTGCGACGGCGACAATAGGCACGGACCACATTGATTTCGACTATTGCAATGCTAACGGGATTGAGGTTCACAATGCCCAGGGCTGCAATGCCGGGGGAGTGGCGCAGTATGTGTTTTCGGCTCTCTATGGTGTGGCGTCACGCAAGGCTATCACGCTGAAGGACGCGACTTTCGGCATCATCGGTGTTGGACATGTCGGCTCCCTTGTCGAATCGATGGCCCGCAAACTCGGGTTCAATGTCCTTCTCTGCGACCCTCCACGGGCAAAGGCCGAGGGACCGGAGGGCTTCTGTGACCTCGACACGCTACTCGCGAACTCTCAGATTGTCACGATGCACACACCTCTCGACGAGACGACGAAATTCATGGCCAATGAGCAGTTTTTCGCGAAAATGCGCCCCGGAGCGTTCTTCATCAACGCCTCCAGGGGGGAAGTCGTTGACGAGAAGGCTCTTATGGAATATATTCCGAAGCTCGGTGCCGTCGTCATAGACACGTGGAATCATGAGCCGGATGTTAACGAGGAACTCATTGATATGGTGGATATTGCCACTCCTCACATAGCAGGATATTCCTATCAGGGCAAGCAGAACGGCACGGCAATGGCAGTCAGGGCGGTGGCGCGTCATTTCGGTATCGTCCAGCTCTACAATTTCTACCCGCGCTCCGACCACCAGGAAGAGCTGCCGCTCAAGCTTGATATAGAGGGTATGAGTCAGGGGGAGATTGCCGCGACTTTCCAATACAACTATCCTATTTTCACCGACGATTTCATGTTTCGTCTCCATCCGGACTCATTCGAGAAACTGAGGTCGGAATATAAGTATCGCCGGGAGTTCTACATCTGACGGACGGGGCGAAGAAAAAGCGGTCTGCTGCGTTGCGCGTCTTACATCCCCTAATTCCATAAACGCTGTATGAACCGGACACTGTACTTTTCCCAGTTGCGCCAGTTGTGACCGCCGCCGGACATGTAATACTCATGCGGATAGTCGTGTGTCTTGAGATAAAAATTGAACTGCTCCGTTGACGCAAAGAAGATGTCCCATTTCCCGGCCATTATTGAATACAGTTTCGGAGGTGTCGCGAACTGGACTGTCAGCCTTTTCTTGAGATCGCGGTAAAATCCGGAATGTTCTCCGTAGTGGAAAACAGGCTTAATCATAGGGGAGAAAAGCCCTATGTAGTCGAACAGTTCAGGATTGAGGGCCGTGATGAATATCGTCTGCAGAGCCCCGACAGACAGACCGGCTATTGCTCGTCCGTGCTTGCTCCGGATTGTACGATAGAGGCTGTCAACGGTTTCCATTACATCAGTTACAAAATATGTCTCCACGGCGCCATTGACTTCGAGGACAGATTCGACGAGAGGCTTTTGCCTCGACATTGCATAGTCGGCATCGTTGTCATATTCGTTGCAGTTCGGCATCACGACAATCATCGGCTTCACCTTGCCTTCGCTGACAAGCATGTCGACGTTTTGCATGATATGTCCTTTTTCAATCCATGAACTCTCGGTTCCCCTTGCTCCATGCAACAAGTATAATACGGGATAGTCTGTCTCTGTATCGTAGTAGCCTTCAGGAAGATACACAAACATCCTCCGCTCGCTCAGTCCAGGCTGCGAACTTTTGCAGAATATGGTTTCCAACGTTCCCTTCCCGACATAATCCGTCTTCACCGGAGCATATTCCGTGCTGACATGCCTCGTCGCGGAGCATGACGAAAAAAGTGTCGCCAATATGGCGGCGCATAATATTTTAGATAATTTTCTTCCCATTCAAAACTGCCAAATTCGACATCCCGTCGACATTCGGACTGCAAATATCGTTTTTTTTATTCAGCATTCAAAGTTTGATGCAGCCGATTGGCACAACATATATTCCGTCGTCCGGCCGGCGGTAGGATAATGAGTTTTGGTGAATTCAGTAATTTGGCGTGAAATTTTTCAGTAATTTGGCGTCGATTTTTTCAGTAATTTGGCAGAGGGCCTTTGGATTTGTTTGCAGTCGTGCAAAATCATCATTGTCAGTTCGGAAAAATGTATTAATTTTGCCTCTCGTTATGCCTTGACGGGTGTGACGAAATAGTTTGATGAAAGTGTTTTCGCACTATCCTGCCAAAAGAAATCTGACAGTTTCCAATAGAACAGGGGATAGACGATGGACACCATCATCTGTATGTGACTTGTCAATTCAGAAAGTCGCCCTATACAGGTGTGGGACCGTTCCTCCTTATTTGTTCTTAGGCTTTGTCAGAGCCTCTTTTGGAATAAGCGGAACAAGTTCCACACTTTCTTTGTATGTATAGCTCTGCCCGGAACTTGCGGAGATAATAACCGAAAGCTATGGGAATATTCGGAAAAAAGAATCCTCCGACCCCGACGGGTAATTCTGAGGAATTGCGGAAGAAACGAAAGAGTCTTGAACGTGAACTGGAGGAAATCCGGAAACAAGAACAGGAAGAACTAGACCGGAAAAAACAGAAGGAGGCTGAAAGGGGAAAGAGCATTCAGCCGGATTCGGATTCTAATCAGAAGGAAGAGCCTATGTCTCTGGAAGTCCTAAAGAAAGAATTGACGGCAAAGGACGACGAAATCAAGAAGCTGAAAGAACAATTGGAGAATTTTGAGAAGAACGCTTCAAGGGACGACAATAATCCGGATAATCCCGAATCTGCGTCTGCATTTGCGGACATACAGTCGAACCTTAAAACCATTCTTTCTCTTGTATCTCAAGAAAATAGCCGACTCGTCAAGGAAAATACTGATTTAGAGAATCGATTGGACGAGAAGCAGATGCGTGTGGAGCAGATAGTTCAGGTTTGTCAGGAAGACAGGTACCGCAAGGATAAGGTTAAACTCATAAACAAATATGTATATCATATAGACTTAATTCGCAAGACATTGTTTGAATTTGCGGCGGATAGGAAGAAAATGCAGGGAGCAAAGGCTGTTGACTTTCTTGTACATCAGCTAGAGGAACTCGTGATCGGTATGGATGCCACCCTTCAGCAGGAGATGGTGGAAATCCGTCGCTTTGGGAAACCGGGTGATGCAGTCAATCTTGATATGCAGGAAGTTATAGGTAGCGTACCGACGGATGATTCTTCGTTGGACGGGAAGATTCAGCATAGCGTCAGCCCGGCGTATATCTGGACATTGCCGTACATATTGAAGGCAAAAGTGACTGATAACGGGGATGAAATCAAGAGTTATAATTTCTTGCTTCGTGCGGAACAGATAATCGTATATAAATTTAATAAAGATAAAAAGTAGAACTATGGCAGCATTTTATGGCATTGACTTGGGGACGACCTATTCATGCATAGCGACAATTGACAGCGATGATATGGTTACAGTAATTCCGAACACCTTGACGGGGCAGTTAACAACACCGTCGGTAGTCGCTTTCGATGATGATGGAAAACTTTTGGTCGGACGGGCAGCAAAGAATATGCTTGGCAGCCATCCGGAGAACACAGTGGCTCTCATAAAGAGAGAGATGTCAAACAAGGAGTTTACCCGAACAATTCAGGGCAAGACTTATGACCCGGTTCAGATTTCATCTTTCATTTTGAAAGAATTGGTGACATTCGCCAATCAAAAAAGGCGGGATGAGGAAGGATTGGATCCAATATATGATGTTGTAATCACCGTTCCTGCCTATTTCGGGAATATGGAGCGTCAGAGGACTGAAGCTGCCGGGAAACTTGCCGGGTTGAATGTTCTTCCACTGATAAATGAACCTACGGCAGCGGCTCTTTCTTATGGGCGAAAGAATCAGGCAAACAAGACTGTTCTCGTGTATGACCTCGGCGGTGGAACATTTGACGTAAGTATTCTTGAAATCAAGAACGGAATCATGAATACCGTGGCAACGACCGGTGACCACCATTTGGGCGGAGCTGATTGGGATAGAGCAATCGTTGATAATGCGTTAAGTGGATTGGGTGTCCAGTTCGATTCACTGACTGCTCAGGAGCAGGGCATGATGATGCTTGCCGCAGAAGACTGCAAGCAGGCTCTTACTGCTCAAGAGAAGACGACTCTGACATTTTCGTATAAGGGGATACGAAATGTTGATATAACAAGGTCTGCTTTTGAGTCGATGACAGCTTTTCTTATGGAGAGGACAATGTTCCTCGTTGATGAGGCTTTGGATATGGCTGAACTTAATACAGGTTCCATTGATGAGGTGTTGCTTGTGGGAGGCTCGTCAAGGATGCCTATGGTCAAGAGGCTCGTTGCGGAGAAATTCGGTAAAGACCCTAAGCTTGTTGATCCAGACATGGCCGTAGCCAAAGGGGCCGCTCTGATGGCTGCACAGAACGACAAGGGTTATGTCAAGGGTGCGTTGGTCTTGGGCAGTGACAAGGGTTCCCGTGCATACGGAATGTCTTCTTTCGACAAGAATAATGTCCTTCGAGTTTTCAACCTTATAATGAGAAATGATGATCTCGTGGTTCATAAAGAATTTGACAACTTTGAAACACATGCCGAAGGGCAGACTCGCGTGGATTTTGACTTCTACGAGAATGAGTCTATGGAGGATGTTATTGACATTGACCCTTCTCTTGAACTGAAAGGACGTAATGACTACATCGATTGGGGAAAGCCAGTTCCTAAGGGAACACCGCTTAAAATCATAGTTGATAGAGACAAAAGCGGCACAGTAAAAGTTTTTGCTGAATGCTGTGGAGCAAAGGGAGAGTTCGTTATCGTTTCTCCTGGTTGTGACAGAGTTTGATACAAATAATTTCACGAGGATGACCAAAGGGTAATTCATTTGTGTTGCCGGTCATCCTCTTATTTAGAAAAATTGTATGGTAAACATTATTCCTGACAGTCAGATAATAAGATGGCACGAATTGGCTGCGGTTATAGAGGCAAGCGGTGATCTTAACACTACCGATATACAATATATTCAATACTTTAAAGTTGTTTATCATTGTTTCGCCCGCGACATTTTTCCTGGCAATGATACTAATGTTCAAGAAGCTGTAAAGATCCTGAAAAAAAGAGCCGCCAATCTAAGTTCCAGCAAATCTTTGAAAGAAGATCTGAAGTCGTTTCTTGCAATCAGTAATATTGCAATGAGTTCGGAGGCTTCTTTCCGTCAATTCCGTGCCGACCTGAAAACCAAGGGGTGGTTGCCTCCTGTCCTGGAATCTGAAGAACGGAAAAGAAAAGCTTCGGATGAAAACGAACTCTTAAGACGATATCTTGAAGAGAAGGAGAGGATTGCAAGAGAGGAACGTGAACGGCAGAGGCGTCAGCAGGAGGAGGAACGCTGTAGAAAGGAAGCCGAGCGTCAGGAGCGCGAGCGCATGGAACGATGGCAGCGTGAGCGGGAAATGGAAGCGGCAAGGCGTGAGGCGAAGGCGTTGCGGCGCAATAGGATAATCTTTGGATGTGTCGCTGCGGTGGCTGTAGTTATCGGCCTGGCATTCGGTATACCATACTACATTCATAATGTAGTTGAGTACAATGAGTTACTACGCGAATCTGACAGATTGGTGGCAGAATACAAATTCTCTGAGGCGATCAGTTGTGTAAAGGAGGCTCGGGACTTAAAGTCGTCAGAAAGAACGAAGTCAGAACTGAACTCGAGAATTCATGATATTTCCGCCGCGAAATATGCCAAGATACGTGCTTTGAGAACTGATATATCCAATGTCTGGAGCGCATATTTTTCAGGAAAGAATCTTAAGACGAGCGTTCTCCGCTATGTGAGCAAGTCGGAAATAGAACCGGTTATAAAGGCACAGGAGGCGAACATCAACCTACTGGACTCCATTACGGAGAACACATCCGAGAATACTGGGGAGTTTCAAGAAAATATGCAGAAACTCAATAAGTTGAAACGATACTATAAGCTTTAATGTTATGAAGAGACTTATACTGATAGCCGTCCTGCTGTTTTCGGCAGTGACTTTTTCCTATGCCCAGGAATCGGCTGCAAAGCGGGCTTTCACGGCCGGAGACTATTCTGTTGCGGTTGAACTATATCAGGCAGCAATCGCCACAGCCGGAACAAACTCCGCGCTGTCCTCCGGACTTGACTCTGCGAAAAAATGCGCGTCCCTGAAGAAAAAGGCCGATGCCGCCTACAGCAGCGGCTCATACAGGACCGCGCAGCAGAACTATCAGGCAATTCTCAAACTAAACCCGTCCGATTCCTATGTGCGTGGAATGCTTGCCAAATGTTCCGCAAAGGATAAGGAAGCAAAGGCTGAGGAAAGACAGAATCTGGAGGATGTTTTGAGGATCGGAACAACTCAGAGTATGTCCGCATTCGCGGAAAAATATCCTAAAAACAAAAACTCGGATTTGTTCCGAAAGTATTGCAGCATTATCGGGAATGAGGATAGATTGCTTACTCCAGAAGATGTTTCTGCCTGTTTGAAAGTCGGAAAACTTCTTAACTCTCCTGCGTGTAACAAGGCTCTTGACGCTGCAATATCTTATGGTGACACGGAGGCTATGTATGTTCGGGCAATGGCAAGGCGTGCTGTCTCCGATTCTGTAGGAACAACGGATTTGTCTGCAGCCAGAATGATGGACTTGCTTGGCATGGCCGCGTCTGCCGGTCATGAGCAAGCACAGGCAGTATATGATTCTTATTATGAGGAGGGGTATCGTGGAACACTATCCTATCCAACAAAGCGTTTGGAAGAATGGCGAAGGTGTGACCGGGATGTCTCCGCGGCACTTGACATATTGGTAGGGAAAAATGTCTATCCTTTGATCGATTCTTCATTTTTGACCGTTCGCGCATTGTGTTGTATCTCATCTGAAACTGTTGTCTTGAGTGCGAAAGAAGAATTGAGAATCTATGATTATCAACTGACCTTGGACTTGAACGACCCATTGAGAGAGAAACTGTTGAGGGCTTTGGGGCGAAGAGGGAATCTTAATGCGGACAAATGGCTGACGGAACTTCCGTCTTGCACAGCCACGGAAAAAATAGTATTCAGACATTTGTGGCTTAAAGACAGTAATTGGGGTATGGATAAAGAAGAAGATTTTTCTAAGTATGTGAAATATCTTAAAGGGGATATAGACGATAATGAAATGGCGAGTCTATACTGGTGGTTAGGTCGTCGTATCCATAATGTACGGTTTATAGATTGGGGAATTGATACACCGGATATGCTTCGTCATGAATACTTGTTGTCGGCTGTACTTATTTTTAAGTTATTAAAGTCAGATGGATGCTATAAAAGAATTGTCGAAATTGTAAAAGAGAACAAAGGCAAAGAATGGGATAAAGAAATAATTCAGCGATGCATTGATGAAATTCCTCAACATTCTACATATTTCACTCGACAGCTAAAGTCTTTGTTTGGCGGCTTGGTGCTAAAAACGGGCCTCTATAACAAACAAAACAACATTTTGTACAAATATGCCAATGAGGGCTATTTTGACAATATGCATAGGAACTCATCACTGCGCAACAACTAAGACATACCACGATACCAATCACGGATCATTATGAAGAGATTTTTACTGATAGCCGTCCTGCTGTTTTCGGCAGTGACTTTTTCCTATGCCCAGGAATCGGCTGCAAAGCGGGCTTTCACGGCCGGAGACTATTCTGTTGCGGTTGAACTATATCAGGCAGCAATCGCCACAGCCGGAACAAACTCCGCGCTGTCCTCCGGACTTGACTCTGCGAAAAAATGCGCGTCCCTGAAGAAAAAGGCCGATGCCGCCTACAGCAGCGGCTCATACAGGACCGCGCAGCAGAACTATCAGGCAATTCTCAAACTAAACCCGTCCGATTCCTATGTGCGTGGTCGAATTTCAAAGTGTACTCAGTTGCAGGCGGCTGCAGAGGCCAAGGCAGCAGAGGCTAAGAAGTTCCAGTCCGAGCTTGAAGCGGCACTTTCAGTTGGGACGCCGGAAGCATTGAAAGCATTTGTTGCAAAAAATCCTGAAGATGAACGCTCACAGTTATTCTTGGATTATTGTCGCATTTTGGAGAATAAGAATAGATTGCTTACTCAAACAGATGTTGTGGTTTGCCGTTCAATGGGTAAACTACAAAAGTGTCCTGCTTCCGATGCCGCTCTTGATATGGCAATATCTTATTGCGATTTGGAGTCGATGTATGTAAAGGCCACGGCGGTGCTTTCTGATACCAAATCAAAAGTTGACTCTCGAGTCAAGATGATGGATTTGCTCGCAATGGCATCAATTGGAGGTTATGAACCGGCGAAGACGGCTTTGGAGGAATACAAGAAAAAGAATCTCGGCACTGCGAGGTTTTATCCTTTGGAATATTTTACTGCCTTGCGCGACTGTGAAAGCAATGAAAATCAGGCAGCCTTTGTCCTTGCCAATCTGAAGAACTATCCGGTGACAGACAAAACCGCATTGAGATTGCGAGCGTATATGACCCTTTCTTTCGAAAAGGCTAATTTGAGCTGCATTTTTGAATCGAATTTACTCGCAGCGCAGGCCGTTCTGGACTCAAAAGATCCATTAAAAGAAAAACTGCTCCGCGCAGCCGCTAGAAAAGGTAATCTCGATGCCGACTTGGAACTCAGCAAGTTGCCTTCATGCAGTTTAAGCGAGAAGGAGATGCTTAAGAAAATTTATAATGGTGATCAGGCTATGGGGCTGACAGAGCAGGGCTTTTCTGAATATGTGAAGTACCTAAAGAATGATATTTTTGAAATAGAACCTCTCCAGTTACGCAGTTGGCTGCAACGTCGGAAGCCTTATCTGAACCGCAATCCGTTTGGGTTTGATACTGAAACGTTGTTTAGACATGACTATTTATATGCAGCGATTCTTGCCTTTAAGAAGTATCCTGACCAAAGCAATTATAATCAGATTGTTTTGATTTTGGATTCGTATAAGAATGATGCGTGGGACAAAGATATGGTGAACGAGTATCTTGTCTTGGTTTCCGGGACGGACAAATATTCGGACAAATTGAAAAAGAAGCTGAAATCCTTAAGAATATCGTCAGCATCCGGGTACTACAGAAGGTATTTTAACGATATGTACTCCTATGCAAATCTGGGATATTTTGACAATATGCATAAATCTTCATCAGTGACTTCGTCACAGAATCAATCGCGAACATATGAGTCCTATAGTTATTCTGACACATATAAAGTCGGAGATGTGATAGCAGATGCACTTGTGTTCAGTGTGCCCAACAACGGAAAGAAAGGGAAAATGGTGCGGAAAAAAGTTTTTTCTGCCGACTCTTTTGTCTGTATGACGAATCAATTTCAGGAGATAAATGAACATTCTGAATCGAAGTATGGCTATGTTAAATGGCGTGTTGCCACAGTGGACGAGTATTATACACTATTTAAACAGGGCTATATAAAGATTGAGCAACAACAGGAACGGAAGCGAGTTTTTGAGGTATTCAGCTTTTGTTCTTTGCCGGTTTTGCGGTCTGGCTTTATCGCATACAATGGTAAACATGACAATCTATTTGCTGATGATAATAAAATGTATATAAACTCGTCATTCCATGGTTTCGGGCCGGGGAAGGGGTTCTATTCGTATCTTATTGTCGCAGAGTTTAGATAAACATAAAATTAGCATACTATGGAAAAGAGAAAAGCCACATGGAATGACCCGATGCTGAGCGTCGAAAATGCAAAACACTATCTGGAGGGGCGGCTGTTGAGGACGCGTTACCTTTTGAACACCACGGAGTTCGGGCATTTCTACATAATGAGCGACTATCAGAAGAACCGCATACTCGCTCCGCTTGAAAGGCTGCTGCAGATGCAGAATGTGAAACTATCCAAGATTCCTGTTGATCCAAATTACAGCCATTACTTTGATTTCTATTATGGCCAGTTCAACGGCAATGGGAAAATGCATGGGCTTGGCGCTTACGGTTGGTGTCCAGAAAGGGACGAGGAGGACGATTACAATGTGAAAATATTTGTCGGACAGTTCAATGACGGCGAGATTACTGACGACGGAGTGTATTACACTTGGTCGTTCGAAGATGCCAAGAATAGGTTTACCGTGCAGGGCGAATTTGCCGTGACAGCTCTCGTTGATCCGTATCCTATAGACGAGAACGGCAAGAAGAAGCCGTCAAAAACTCACAAGTCTATTTTAACGGAGCTTTCCGTTCTTTTGTTTATAGTTTTCTCTGTTGCGCTTGGGATTTATACGAAATGGTGGATTGGCATAATTGTCTTTTTCGTTGGACTTGAAGTGGTGTTTCCATTGTTAGGTGTCATCAAAGAATCAATAAAAGGCGATGAGTGATACTAACTAAAATCTTAATGTTATGCGTTTCAAAAGATTTATCAAATAACTAAAACTGTGATATTATGGGACTTATTGCATCAATTATTTTAGGCCTTCTCGCCCTTATTATCGTTAATACCATTCTGTATGCTTTGTGTCGTAAATGGAGGTGGTTAAGATGGGTTTTACCGTTGATTGTCGGCATAGTTTCATTTTTTGTATGGGGCAAATGGTGGCTTGCGCTTCTGATCTACCTATTTACTTTCGGAATTCTGTTGTCCATAACCGAAACAAAGGACAAGCGTGGACGCGCAATCCATTGCAGCAACTGCGGCTATGATATGCCTGATATTGAAGAGGAGACAGATGCGTATATTAGGTACCATTGCCCGAAGTGCGACAATGAGGTTGTGCTGCTCAAGCACTGATTCAACATTGTTGTAATCTTTTGTGAATTATGCCTCGGCTTTCTATCTTTGAATTTATCATTTTGACAATTTGCCGGCTTTCCGAAAGAAATCTGACAGTTTCCCATAGAACAAGAGCCGGCATTTATTAATGCACTAAAAATATGTTGGAAAAATCTGAATCAACTCGGGTCGTGATGCTGATGCTGACCTGGGCCTGTAATTTAAACTGCGTCTATTGCTTTGAGAACTACAAGACTAAAGGCAAAGAAATGTCGTTCGAGATGGCAAAGAAAGTGCTGACTGCGGAATTTGAAAAATTCAAGGAGAGCAATCCGGGCGAGCGTATCAAAATAGAGTTTTTCGGGGGTGAACCACTGTTGAGATTCGATTTGATTCGGGATATTACCGAGTGGATAGAGAATAATGACCCCGGTACAAAGTATCTCCTTTCTGTGACTTCAAACGGTACTCTCCTCAATGATGAGATGAAAGATTGGTTTGTTGCCCATAAGGACAAAATTCGAATCGTTATGTCGGTCGATGGTTCGGAGGATATGCAGGAGAATAATCGCGGAAAACTTGCTGGGGAGGTACCGCTCGACTTTGTGCGGAGAGTCTGGCCGAGACTTCACTTTAAATCTACCATTTCGCGGAGCAACTTGCCATCTCTTGCGGAAAGCCTCATTCCATTACTAGAGAAAGGCCATGTCATAGCGCCCAACCTCGCCGTTGGCGAAGACTGGCAACCGGGCGATGCGGCAATTTACAAGCGTGAGCTTGAGAAACTTGCCGACTGGCATCTCGCACATCCGGATGTCGAGCCGATGAATATCTTCAGCCAGGCTTTTTATGCTCTGCTTGAACCGCATTATTCGCGGACACCAAAGAAAAATTGCGGGACCGGGACGACGATGGTGATATATGATGTTGATGGAAAGGCATATCCATGCGATTTGTTCGTTCCGATTACTCATGGACATAGGAATGTTCTTGATGAACTGGTGAAGATTGATTTCTTTGATGATGCCGCATTCGTAGATCCGGATTGTGTGGACTGCGGAATGCTCAGAATCTGCAAAACTTGCTATGGTTTCAATTATCGGGACAGGGGAGATATTCGCAAGCGCGACAGGAGGGTTTGCCAGATGCAGCTCGCCGAGGCACAGATTATCAGCGATTTCCAGATTAATTGGCTTACGGCTCTGAGCAAAAGACGTCAGTTGACTGAAATGGAACTATTTGCCTTGAAAGGGGCTTTAAAATGTCACGAACTTTATGCTGATTATTCAATTGAATACGGCGGAATCCGAAAAGCCGTAAATAGAGTAGGAGTTACATTTCTTTAAAACTCACAAAATGAAGGTCACTGAAGAACTTCTGCGTGCAGCCAATTCGGTTATCGAGGATAACGTGGCTGTAATGGACGACATCCGCATTGCAAGCATCGGATGCTTCGGCTGTGGACTCGGATGCTCTGACAAGGTTGGAGGCTGATGTCTTTATGATTGGCTCCGGCGATGTGTTGTCGGAGCCTTTGTTTTTATATGACTGAATGACAATGAAATACAATATTGATTACAAGGCGGTTGCACCGGAAAATACGGTCGCCAAGGTTGAAGATATATTGGCTCGCCTTGGCTTTCTGACGGATGTAAAAACTTTCGGGAAGGACGGATTTGCCCATTCCGCGCGTCTTCGTCTGGTTAACGGAAAGCTTTCAGATTTGGACATTGGAACGAACGGCAAGGGTATGAACGGCAGCTACGCACTGGCAAGCGCCTATGGTGAACTGATGGAGCGTATTGAGAATAAGATGCTGCTTTTTACGGTGAAATATGCCTCACCGGATTTTGTCCGCAACAACCCGGAACTTTCTCATCTTGCTTCTTCAGGTCTGAAATTCCGATATTTCCAGGATGAGAAATGTGTCAGTCTTACGGAAAAGGAATTCTGCGAATGGGGGAGACGGATGCTTCCCGGCTCGTCCTTGTTCGAGGAAACATCAGGCAGAGGAAACTATGATATGACTTTTCTGCCATTTTACAGCGTTTCGGGTGCGGAGGTCGTGAATCTTCCCTACGACCTTATCCGTCTTGCAGCAGGCTCTACCGGCCTATGCGCGGGGAACACTCCGCAGGAGGCGCTTTTGCAGGGATTGAATGAAATCTTTGAACGCTATGTCCTCCAGCGGATATATCTCGATGCTCCTGTTTTGCCGTCGATTTTTCCGGAACTGTTCGACTATGATGAGGTCGGGACGAGAATCGCGCGTCTGAAGGAAGCGACGGGATGGAGAGTCATTGTCAAGGACTGCTCTTTGGGACTGGGTTTCCCTGTGCTCGGACTTCTGATTATAGATGATGCCAGAGGAAGATATACTTTCAGGCTCGGAGCCGACATTCATCCGGAGATTGCCTTGCAGCGCTGTTTTACAGAGATATTTCAAGGCACCGACATCAATGAGTCGTCGTTTCTTCCGATAGACCTCTTGCCCGATTCTTCTCCAGCCGACGGGTTCCGACAGAATCTTCTGAACGGGCGTGGACAGTTCCCGTGCAATATATTCATTGAAAATGAGTGCGTTAGTGAAATATGGCGTGACGCTCCAAAGGTTGCGGGAAGCATAGACGGAAACTTCAAGTCCGTGATGGAATGGCTCAAAACGAGAAAATACGACATTTTTGTCAGGGACAATTCTTTTCTTGGTTTTCCGGCGTTTCACATATATGTTCCAGGATTATCCGATGTCGATTGTCGGCTGTACGATGTCCGGAACGACATACATCCCGTTCCTGAACACTATCGGATTATGTCCGAGTTTCGTCTGCGCCGACTTTCGGAGAGTGAAGTGGTGTCGTTCGTCAAAAAGTATGAAAATGCGGAGGAGCAGACGCTGATGCTCTATGACTATTCATCGTCTCCGTCAAACTTCATCAACAAAAATCTGCTGCTCTCTATGCTTTCTTTCCGTGCTGCCCGATATGGTGATGCAGCGAGGTATATGCGTGATTTTCTGCGTATTATGGAGCGTGGTGAGCGACGAGTGCCCGCATACTACCGTTGCGTGAGGGATTATTTCGCCCTACTGTGTAAGGATGTGTCATCGGATGCCGTCCGCTCCGTTCTTTCCCTTTTATATACAGCATCTGTGGCAGAGGATGTCATTTCTGACATGGAGGACAGGAGCACTGCATTAGCGAATTTTCCGCTTCCCGACTGTTTCAACTGCGAAGGGTGCTCCTGTCGTGACAACTGTGCCTATTCCGACATCCTTGCCATCGAACGTCGTGTTCAAGAACTCCAGCTTGAAACCCCCATTGACCAGTCGCGCCTTTTCGCGCTTTTCTGACATTCTGGTTTGTTTATTGTATCATCTTGAGCTTTCGCGTTCTTCCTCAAATCGTTCTCGGCAATCGCGGAATTTGCTCTCAAGTGCCCCGGCTTTGAGAGCAAGCCAAAGCTCGAACAACCGGTCCTGTATCATATACGCCGCTTTTGCGACTTTCTGAACCATAGACATTTTCTCACTCATCAGATTATTCAGCGAATGCTGTACGGACGAAGCATTGTCAAGGCCATATTTCTTCAGCATAGCCTCGGAAGTCAGACTTTTGGCAATGCCCTCGTTTGCTATGCAGTAGAGCAACTTTCTGTCCTTGAGGCTTGGCACTCGGCTAATCTGTTCCCTGTATTCCTCGTCGTGCCTGTCAAGAATCAAGTGAATTGCAGCCACGACATCTTCCTTGCCGGCACCGGTCTTGCCCTCAGTTATCATAAAAGTTTCTTTCATTACCTCCTGCATATTGAAGGTATTTCCCGACATCAGATAATAGACGAACTCAACAGCGTCCGCGTCAATGCTGCGCCCGTAGTCTTCAAACATTGATTTCACAAAGTCTTTATATGCATCAATGCAGATAATATCCAAATCCATCGTCAGGGCACTTTTGTAGAAAGGCTGGTTGTAATTGAGAAACATCGTGTTGAGGATATGCCTTGAACTGCCGGAGAAAATGAATTTCGTGTTATTTAGTTCCTGAATCTTGCTGCGCAGTATGGCGGCCATGCGTTCCGGATAGTTCTCAATCTGTTGAAATTCATCGAATACTATAAGCCCCGGCTTGTCGGCATGCTCATATTCATTCAAAATCTCGTTGATTGTGAAAACCGGATTCGGCGTAGCCCCAAGGCCGATTGACGGAAAGTCTATAATCGTACCGTTGTAAGAGCCGAGATTCAGTTGGATTCCCTTTGCATACGACACTAATGTCTTCCATGTCTTTGTTGCCTTTGCGAATGGGGACATCATAAACTTGTTCTGCAGTTCGCGTTCAAATTCGGATGCGGACAATGTCCCGAACACATCGACATATAGGGTGTTATAGTGTTTTGCAATCTCATCTTGAGCCAAAACATGCTTGATAAGACTTGACTTGCCCACTCTTCGCGGGGCTTTCAGGACAACATTGTTTCCGTTTTTTATATACCGGATAATTTCCACCGTCTCGTTCTTTCTGTCACAAAAATATTTGTCCGGAATGTCAGTTCCGATGAAAAATGGGTTCAGAGGTTTGCGTGCAGCCATAACGTATAATTTTCTGCAAGGTAGGCATATTTCTGGTTTTATACAAAAAATATTATATTTTTTGTATAAAATGTTCGCGACGACTTGTCATTGCATCGTAACATTGTGAGGGTCAGCAGAATAGCTGTTCCATTGTGACCTCGCTGTGTACCAGACTATGATGGAGCCCGTCGGCTACTCCGTATGTCGTTACGAAGGTTATTACCAAAGAGAATGTTGTTTTGGTGGAACTTTGGAAGAGTTCCAAACGCTCTCTCAGCAGCTGTTCGTAGGCATCGGTGATGCGGTATTCAGATTTGCTGAATTTCATTTCACACAAATGGATGATGCGGTCGGCACGCTTAATGATTAGGTCGATTTGTCCGCCCTTTTCTCCTTCGCCCGCGGTCTTTCTCCATGCCGATATTTCCGTCGCCATCCCTGAGATTCCCAATGCGCGTTTGATGCAGTCGGTGTGCATCAGGCAGACTGTCTCGAAAGTGAGGCCCTGCCATACGGAAACTGCCCGTGATTCAAAGTTGTGGCTCCACCACTGCTCATCGCCGGCGGTGTCCTGCATGATGAACTTATAATAAAATAGGGTGTAGAAATCGACTATACGATAAATCGTATCCTTGGATTTCTGACCGAAATTCCGGCTACGCGCGATGAAGTCGCAGCGTTCAAGATTGGTCAGTACACGGGTGAGCGTTCCTCCGCTCACGCCTGTGGCCTTTGCGATTTCGTCTCGGGACATACCTTCATGATGACCGGCCATTGACTTTACAACATTGATATACAAATCGGCATTGGCAAATAGTGCGTTGTAAAGTTCGTCAAATTCACTTCGCATTATGCCTCCAGGTGCAAAAAACAGTCGGTCCACATTCTGAACCAGACTTTCGCACGGATTTATTAGACTCAGGTAGAACGGAATGCCGCCGAAGACCATGTAGCATTGGAGAATCTGGTACTTGTCCCACTTGCAGTGTTTTCTCTGAAGATATTCCGCCGTCTCATGTAGCGTGAACGGCCGGACATAAATGCTACTGGTGATGCGTGCGTGCAGACCGCCTTGATTTTCAATCAGATTGTCAACCATCCACGATGTTGCAGAGCCGCTGGCGATGAGCACTATGTCGTATCGTCTGGCCGCCCAACCGTTCCAAAAATCCTCCAATGCTGATACGAAGTCTGACTTCTGCGTGTCTATCCATGGCATCTCGTCTATGAAAATCACCTTCTTCCTGCCCGTGTCAAGAGATTCGAGATAGTCCTCAAGAGCATAAAATGCGTCAAACCAGTCAGCAAACTTGTCTGTCTTTGTTCCGGAGAACTTCTTGAGTGCTCTGGCGAAACTCGTGAGTTGCCTTTGCCGAGACAGATTGTGTCCGCCGACAAACATAAAATCATATTTCCCCTGATAGTATTGGTCTATGAGAAAAGTCTTGCCGACTCTTCGTCTTCCATAAACTATAACAAATTCTGAACGGTCGGAATCCATAACTCTTTTGAGTTCTTTGCATTCTCGCTCCCGGCCTACAAGTTTGTTGCTTACCATAACTGTGAATATTACTTACGACAGCAAATATAGTGTTTATGAACGGAAATAGAAATAAAAAATGGGCGATTTTTTACCCAAATGTGCCTTTTTCTATGAGATTTGGGTAGAAAATCGCTCTAAAATTGCCTTATTCGTCCTTTGGGCAAATCTGTTCGTATTTTATACGCCACTTTTCTGCGCTCGGCAATCTCAAATTCATTTGGATTGCACTCGCTTATCGAAAAGGTTCGGTGAAGAGCAGCAGGTTTTTGCCGGTTTTATCGACGTGGAGGGCGAAGATGTGGTGGCGGTCGGAGGGTTTGCAGCCGAGACGTCTGCGGAGTTCTTCGCTGGTCATCCGGACTCCTCGGGCTGTGACTTCGGCTTCGGGATGGCTTTTGCCGAATTCCTTAAGCTCCTTGCCGGACATATCGGCGATGTCGAGGATGCGGAACAGCTTGCCGGAGTCTTTCAGACAGCAGCGGCCGCAGAAATGTTCCCGGTCCGTTGCTGAAGATATATTTGTTGCTGAGGATGTGGCCTTTGCCATGTCAGATGCATTCTCCCTCAATAATATATAATAGTGCGTGTCGCGTCCGAGTGCGGAAGCGCCGAATCGTTGTCCGATAAGGCGGAAGCATCCGGCTTTCATCAGCGCTTTGCCTGGTTCGAACAGCAGCGCTCCCGGAACAATTTCCGCCGAATCCGTGAGCTGCGGTCCCGGGCAGTCGTTTTCCTCGTCGCGGCGAAATTCAAACACAGGGGAGTCCTTCCCGGCGTCGAGATTATAAACCCTTATCAGACAGCCGTCTTGCTGCCCCGAGGCCTGTACATTCCGCCGCATCAAGACAAGCAGTTCCTTGCATTCCCCTCCGGATTCGATGATTTGCAGTTCACGGCACTCATTCCCCAGCCTTTCAAGCACCATGCTGATGTCAGCCATAGGGGAGAGCTTCAGAGCGAGAATAGGGGCAATCCCAAGAAGTATGTCTTTGATTTTCAGGACGTCCGGAGAGCAGTCCTCCAAAAGGAATACCTTTTTTCCGCATCCGTCCCGCCTCGCCGGGTCAAGATAAATCACGTCGGGACTAAATGTCTCAAGCCTTTCCCGAAGGCCACCGTCGTAATCGTATACCCCTTCATTTGATTTGTCGCACTCCGTCATACCATTCCCTTTGGGGACGCCGTTGCTGGCATTTGTCGTTCCCGTAGCACTCACGCCGAGCGTCCGTGGATTCACCTCAGAGCGACAGACCTCAATGTTTCCGGCTCCGAGCACTCTGAAATTGTGTTCCGCCGCCTCGGCCAGTTCGGGCAGCATCTCGTTGTAGAGCACCGCCTCCGCCACATTCGAGAACTCAAGGCAGTCCACGCCTAGCCCTCCCGTAAGGTCCGCGACACGCCATGGTTGTTTCCCAAGAAATTCCTTGATTGCCATAGCCTTATGCCGGGCCGCAGCCTCTCCACTGCACTGCTCCGCTGACAATGTCCTCGGTAGCACCAATCCATCCGTTGTAGCCCAGAGCGGAGCCTTTCTGGACAGTTTACGTCTGCTCAAAAGCGTGCTCACGGCCGCCGCCACATAAATTTCCGGCCACTTCGCCTTCTGAAACGCCAACCTGTCCGGGTCATCGCCATAATGCTCCCGGATAAACTCCGACAGCCGTTCTATGCTGTTCGTCTCGTATATTCTTTCGTCTCTCATCCGTTTGTGAAATTACGGCAACAAAGGCAGCCCAAGCTCGGCAAGAAATCTATTGTGGCGTTCACGAGCGCCTTCTATTTCCTTTTCAATATCCGCCAATGCCTTATGCACTTCCTCAAGGCTAACTTTTTTCTCGTCTTTCGCGGTGCTGACATATCGGCTGATGTTGAGATTGTAACCATTATCCCTAATTTCACTCAACGCAACTTCACGCGAATAGCGTGGTTCATCTGTTCTGCTCTTGTATGTGTCAATTATCTTGTTGATGTCACATTCGCGCAGGTAATTCTGGCGCTTCCCTTTCTCGTAATGCTCGTCAGAGCTTGCATTGATGAACAGAATCTTGTCGTTTTTTCTGCATTTCTTAAGAACGATTATGCAGACCGGAATACCAGTGGAGTAGAACAGATTGCCAGGTAACCCAATTATCGTGTCAATGTTGTCATCATTGATGAGCTTCTTTCTTATGACATCTTCTTTTCCTCCTCGGAACAGGACACCATGCGGCAGGATTATCGCCATTGTACCGTTTTCGCTGAGGTAATGAAGCCCGTGAAGCAGGAAAGCAAAGTCCGCAGCCGATTTCGGTGCCACTCCATATCTGTTGAATCTGAAGTCATTGGCCGTATCTTCATTAGGCTCCCAACGCAGGCTGAACGGTGGATTTGCCACAATCGCATCAAATTCAATCTTTTGTGTCGGATTCTTATCGTTCAGTATGTCCCAATCGTTGGCTAGTGTGTCTCCGTGGTGTATCTCAAACTCCGTGTCTTTGACTCCGTGTAGAAGCATATTCATTCTGGCGAGGTTGTATGTGGTGATGTTCTTTTCCTGCCCATATATCTTGCCAATCCCGTTTTCGCCCATTTCCTTGCGTACATTCAGCAGCAGAGATCCGGAGCCGCAGGCAAAATCGAGAACTCTGTCAATCCTGCTTTTCTTTCCGTTGCGAGGTTCCTGACAGTCGAGAGTGACGATTTTTGACAAGATGGATGAAATCATCTGCGGCGTGTAGAACTCACCGGCTTTCTGGCCGGAACCAGCTGCAAATTGCCCGATGAGATATTCGTATGCATCTCCAAGTGAGTCTGAGTCAGTAGAAAAATCGGAAAGCCCGTCAGCAATGGTGCCTATAACTTTTGTGAGCAGAGCATTGCGTTCCATATAGCTCTTGCCAAGTTTTTCCGAGTTGAGGTTTATCTCAGAGAACAACCCCTTGAATGAACTCTCGAAGGATTCATTCTCAATGTATTTGAAACCTTTCTCGATTGCGTCGAGCAAATCGGGACTCTGTGTCTTTGCCAAATGAACAATCGTGTCCCACAGATATTCCGGGCGTATCACGTAGTGTATCTTTCGCTTCATCTGGCTCTCGAACAGAGGCACATCATCTGTATTGCGGTCATACCATAGCTGAAGGCTCGTGTGTGAATCGTCCGCACATTCCGGATAATCCGCTCCAAGTTCCTTCTTTGCCGCATTGACGTAGTTATCAGAGAGATATTTCCAGAAAAGGAACGACAGCATATAGTCCCTGAAGTCATCTGCCATCATTGCGCCGCGCAGACTGTCTGCTATGCTCCATAGAGTTTTTCCCAACTCCTGTTGATTATTCTTTGTCATAACTATGCTTTTCGTGGATTATAAACTTGAATGTATTCATAAGTTTGGTAAAGACTTCCCTAACAAGCTTTTTGTTGTCTTCGACCATAGCATTACTTTGGGGATAATAAACTCTCTGATGCGTGAGTGCATTGATGATTGTCGCAATCTGTTCCGTGTCATTGAACCCGATGAGCTGCAGCACGTAGCTGAACTGACCGGAGCCCAGGAACGAAGAAACATTTTCCAACAACTGTCTGAGCATCGCAAGGTGGTACATCTCAAGAGAATCATTGGAAATAGCCTCTTCCAGAACCTGCATTATTCTCAGATGGTAGAGGAGAACCTCATTTTTCGGATTGACAAGGCTATAGCAGTCTCCATTCCGTTCAAGTATGTGTATCTTATACTTTTTCTGGTTGTGTTTTCCTTTGTATTTGTCAGCCTTCTCACCCTTTGACAGATAGTCGCTGATTATTGATGCAAAACCGATGTGATGAGTAGTAATGATAATCTTTCTGTCTTCAAAGTTTTTTTCTATCAAGTTCAATAAAGAAAAGACTGTGATGAAAATATTGTTGTCGTCAAGACTTGAGACCGGGTCGTCGATGAAGAAATATGAGTGCTTCCCATCATGCCAGCCTTCCGCCTCAAAAAGTGCCAGAAAAAAACACCAGACGAAAACTCTTTCTTCACCTCTGGAAATCTTGATGCTTCGCTTTTCCTTGTCATCCTTGACGTGGAATGTTATGTATTTAAAGCCATTTTCCGGGTTGTCTTCGTGGGAGTGAAACTCAAAGTCGAATGTGGGCTTGTATGGCTTGAGCTTTTCCTGGACTTTTGTCTCGTCAATGAACGAATGAAGCTCATTGAGGCTGCTTTTCACTATGTTCAAGCGGATGTTTCCTTCTGAATGCCCAATATCATTGTCCCAAACAAACAGGTCTTCGCTGTAGGCGTTGAAATATACTCCTGTCTGTCGGTTTGTTTCCGGGTCGCGCGCGACATCTCTGTAGGCAGTTGAGAGCCGTGTCTTGCCCGTTCCGTTGAAGGCGTATATCAAATGAATGTTCTCTCGCGAGTCCCTTATTTCTTGTGCTATTTCTTGCAGTGTCATAAAGATTATGGTTATATAGATTTATATTGTGGGGAAAAGACGTTGTCTGAGGGCTTGTTTGTGTCGCTCCAATATATCTAACTTATCATTATATAAACAGATTTGGTCGTTTAGTGAGGTAAGGCACTCAGCAATCCGTTTTTGCTCAAGGAAAGACATTGGATAGTATATGTTGCAACTTGCAATTGCTTTTTTTGATAAGGATAATACTTTGACACCTTGCATCAAAGGCAAGAGTTGGTGTCTGAATGATTCAGAATTCATGAAAAATCCTAAGAATCCAGTTGCAAACTTTGTTGTTGGATGTAATGCGATGGTGTGAAGACCAGAAACAATCGTATCAATGTGCTGCATATTCATTATTTCTGTACATTTGCCGACAGTCTCATCTTCCGCTGTATCCGCAATAACGATGTCTCCATTGTTTAATTTCACTCTCTTTAATTTTTCTGATAGATTGAGATTCGTGACGAATGGAATCGTTTCTTTTTGTGTATTAAGACATTCGTTAAAACTCGTGAGAATATCTCCATAATGAATGTTTTTAACGTTGCCGATATTGTAGTTGAGTTCAGCCCGAGAGAGCGTATTGTTTGGGATGAATTCAAATATGTCTTTAATGTATAGTTGTTCCCACTCCCCAGCATTCTCAAACTCCTTGAAACGGCATTCTGGAACGCTCTTGCCTGGTGCAGGAAATAACTTCTGCATCAGACCTTTTTTGTGGGCTTTGAGTTGTTCGAGTTTAACTTTGGTTTGTATGGTATATCTCTCCAACGATTCCATACACTCAGCAATTCTCTTTTGCTCTATAGCATCAGAAGGAAACTTTATTAGAGTTTCCTTCAACTCGGAGAAATGTCTTTTATATTCTTTTGATTCAATAGGGAATGCAGACAGATATTGATATAAATAGTCTGTCAAGATTTTGTTGTTGTCTTTTGATTTGAATATTTTTATGCCGTCGGCTCCCTGAATAAATGGAAAACTCACAAATTTCAATGCACAAGTATGATCTCCGAAAACTATGGTATCCGAACGCTCCGTATTAGTTAAGGCTTCTGTCGCGTCTGAATATGCAACTATATACTTTTGTGACTGATCGATAATAGGATATTTACCGGATGGCTTGTATTCTGAAGTCTGTAACTTATTGGTTGGGGGAATGGTCTTGATCAGTTCATTTAATGGCGCAGACAGCCACTCACCATCATTCATAAATTCGGGAAAGCGGATTTCCGGAATATTTTTTTTGTTTGTTTCCATTGCTTTTAGTCTTCGTCGTATGCGGATAATCCGGAAATCTTTTGTCCTTCGGTCATATGTTTCAGCAAAGGAACAAGTTCCGACATAAGGGAGCGCTCCTCCATAATCCGTGCTTTCCACGGCAGTCCAAGGGGAGCAAGCAAGTCGTTGAGTTTTTCTCCATCGAATATTCTTCTGCCTACAATACTGTTTGCAAACTCTTTTACTGCGAGTTCATCGAGCCCGTGCCGGTTAGCTATCTCTGTCAGCTGTGCATCAAATTTCTGTTCCTTAAACGCTTCATATCCGTCCTTAACTTCCTGTTCCGTCATTCCGTTCACCGTGTCGAGGCTGTCGATATAGGCGATGATGTCATCTTTCTCATCAAGTAGATTTGCGCTTGAACAAATTAGGCTGAAGAGCTGCTCTTTAGTAATTTTGACCTTTTTTGCCGAGCCTGTATAATTGGCTATCAGCGACATTATGTAGTCATAGTCAACTATTGCCGATGCGAAAAGTACAAACTCAAGGTCAAGGTCATCGATTTCAGGTGCGATAGATTCCTTTTTTCTGTCACGACGTTTTTTTATGTCGTAGGCGAGATTGAGATAAGCTCCTCGGAAAGCCTGCAACTCATCTTTGCTTATGCCGGAATAGCCTGCCTGCGGTTCTTCCAGTGTGTAGGACGGCTCTTCCTTTTCTACGTCAGTATATTGGTTCAGTTGGGTCCATAGTTTCTGGACATTCTGGAAACTTCTGATGAACCCGGCCTTGGCATCATCCCCACGAAGCTTGGCAACTTCTGAAGCCTTGAAATCGAGATTATGGATGCTCATAAAACTTTTCAGTTCAGAAACCGCTTGCAGGTATTTCTCATTTACTTTCTGAACAGGTTCAACTAACCAAATCTGACGTGCTTCATTTTCATCAGATTTCCCGGAGAACATAGTGATAGCCTCATTTACCGCCTCCTGCTGTCCGCGGAAGTCGAGGATATTCCCGAATGGCTTTGTGTCGTTGAGAACCCTATTTGTTCTAGAAAATGCCTGAATCAAGTTGTGATATTTCAGATTCTTATCGACATACAGAGTGTTCAGATATTTTGAGTCGAATCCGGTGAGCAGCATATCAACCACAATCACTATGTCTATCTTGTTCTTGTGAGCATAGTCGGCATTGCTGTATTTCTGGTCTTTTATCCTTTTCTGTACATTCTGATAGTAGGCGTCAAATTCCGATATGCTGCATTCCGTTCCGTATTGTCTGTTGTAATCGTCAATTATATTCTCCAAAGCCTTTTTCTTCCTTTCTGGCTCTGTCTTGTTGTCGTTCTGCTCTTGCAACAGCTCTTCCTGCAGCTGCATTATGTCCCTGTTTTCTTCAGCAGGTGGTGAAAACACGCAGGCGACATTCAGCGGCTCAAACTCGGACGAAGTCTCTTGGCTCTGCACTTCATGGAATAAATGGTAGTAGCTTATGGCGTCATTGATTGATGCCGTTGCGAATATTGCATTAAAGCGGCAACCTGCGGTAACGGAATGGTGCTTCGCCAGAATTGTCTTGACGACGGCCAGTTTCCTGACGGACTCGTAACTGTCGTTGTCACAATCCGGCTTGAAGTAGTCGATATGGAATTTCAGCACATTCTTGTCATCGATGGCTTCTGTGATTGTATAGGAGTGAAGCAGTTTTTCAAAAATGTCCTCAGTAGTCTTGTATTGCGCCTCTTCTCCTGTAACTTGCGTGTAGGATGCGTTCTTTTCAAAAATGGGAGTCCCTGTGAATCCGAAAAGTTGCGCCTTTGGAAAGAACTTCTTGATAGCCTTGTGGTTGTCCCCAAACTGCGAACGGTGGCATTCATCGAAGATGAACACGAGCCTTTCATCTCGCATATATTGAAGATCTTCTGCATAACTGTTCTGCGGATTCAGGGCAATTCCGAGCTTTTGTATTGTCGTGACAATGATTTTGTCAGCGTAATCTTCGGAAAGCAACCTTCTTACAAGTTTTTCTGTGTTGGTGTTTTCCTCTACGCATCCATCCTGGAACTTGTTGAATTCTTCTCTTGTCTGTTTATCCAAATCTTTGCGGTCAACAACAAACAGGCATTTGGATATATCTGGATTGTCTTTGAGCAGTGTCGATGCCTTGAACGATGTCAGTGTCTTTCCACTGCCTGTAGTATGCCATATATATCCGTTACCGCGGTTCTCTTCAACACATTTCTTAATCGCTTCAACGGCATAAATCTGATAAGGACGCATTATCAGGATTTTCTGTTCGCTTGCCAGAAGAACCATATATTGACTTATGAGTTTTCCTAACTGGCATTTCTGAAGAACGGCATCACAGAAGTCATACAGTTCCGTGATGGGTTCATTCTTTTCGTCAGCCCATTTATAGACCGGCAGAAACTGCTCGTCCGCATTGAAGTTGAAATGCTGGTTATTGTTGTTGGCAAAATAGCAGGTGTATGTTCCGTTACTCACAATGAACATCTGCATAAAGCACAGGAGTGAATTGGTGTATCCGTTGCCTATGTCGTTCTTGTAATCAACAATTTGCTGTATGGCTCGACGAGGGTTTATATCCAAAGTCTTCAGCTCAACTTGAACAATTGGCAGACCATTTATCAGTATGATGACATCATATCTTTGCCAACTGTTTCGAGTGTTGACTCTCAACTGATGTATGACTTCATAATCGTTTTTGCACCAATTCTTTATGTTGACCAATGTGTATTGCAGAGGTGTCCCGTCTTCACGAAAGAATGTATTTTTTTCTCTAAGACGTCGAGACGATGCAAATACATCGGAGTCTGTTATTTCTTCCATTAGGCGATTGAATTCCGAATCGGAGAGATGTACCCTGTTTAGCGTCTCGAATTTTGTGCGGAAATTACGTTCAAGCGAATCTCTGTCTGTGATGTCAGGACGGTATGTATATTTAAGCTCAACGAGCTTGTTGATAAGGTTTTCTTCAATCTGTTTCTCTCTCATCTCATCACTGGTTAATGTGGTTCAATACTTCCTCCATATATGTTATGCAAAAGTACACAAAGTTTGAGATTTCCACAAGTTTTCAAAAATCCCTTTTGTCTGATTTATATTTATTGTATTTTTGCGTAGCCGATTCTGAATCTCGCGGAGTTGCGATGCTCAGGTGGCTATTGTAATGAATATGAATAACTTTTAATATTGAGACTTATGGACTACATGGAAAATGCGAAATCCTGGATTCTCGGGGATTATGACGAGGCTACGAAAGAGGCTGTTCATCAGCTAATTGACTCCGGCGACATGGCCGCTCTTGAGGACGCTTTCTACAGGAAACTGGAATTCGGCACCGGCGGACTTCGCGGAAAGATGGGCGTCGGAACCAACAGGATGAACAAATACACGGTCGGGATGGCTACGCAAGGGCTTGCAAACTACATTCTCAAGAATGTTCCGGGCGAAAACCATTCAGTCTGCATTTCGTTCGACAGCAGGAACAACAGTGCGGAATTTGCCAGGATTACGGCTCATGTGCTTGCGAACAACGGCATTTCAGTGTGGCTCTACGACCGTCTGCGTCCGATTCCGCTCTTGAGCTTTGCGGTGAGGACGAAGAAGGCAACTGCCGGTGTGATGATTACCGCGTCCCACAATCCGAAGGAATATAACGGATACAAGGTGTTCTGGAGCGACGGAGCGCAGATTATATCCCCTGTGGACAAGGACATTGTATCCGAGGTGAACAAAATCACCGACCCTTCAATGGTGAAGTTTGAACCGGGCGACAAATGCGCCGAGATTACTCTCATGGGCGACGAGATGGACAAGGCATATATGGATGCGGTGACGACTCTCATGCTTTCACCTGAGTCTGTGGCACGTCATTCTGACATGAAGATTGTCTACACTCCGCTTCACGGTTCGGGCGTGCGCATCGTTCCTGAACTTTTGGACCGCGTGGGATTCAAACACATTCTCCACGTTCCGGAACAGGACATAAGTGACGGCAACTTCCCGACAGTCCAGTCTCCGAATCCGGAGAACGGTGAGGCGCTCACGATGGCAATTGCGGTGGCTGACAGGGAAAATGCCGACCTCGTGCTGGCGACCGACCCTGACGCGGACCGCGTGGGAATCGCTGTGCGTGACGACAAGGGCAAGATGGTGCTGCTCAACGGCAACCAGACCGGCTCCATCCTCACATATTACATCCTCCGTCGTCGCCACGAAAAGGGTACGCTCACTCCTGGGTGCTACTGTGTGAAGACCATCGTCACCACAGAGCTCATTCGTGCAATTTGCGAAAAATACGGCGTGAAGGTCTATAATGTCCTCACAGGCTTCAAGTACATAGCCGACGTCGTCCGCAACAATGAGGGCAAGGGCGAGTTTGTATGCGGAGGCGAGGAGAGCTACGGATTCAATGTCGGAGAATATGTCCGCGACAAGGATGCTCCGATTTCCTGCGCTATGGTTGCAGAATGTGCCGCTTGGGCTGCCGATCAAGGCAAGACACTCTATCAGTTGCTCCAGGACATCTACAGAGAGTTCGGCTACTACCGCGAGGCTCTCGTTTCACTCGTGCGTGAAGGAAAGGCCGGAGCTGAGGAGATTGCCGCGATTATGGTGGATATGAGAAACAATCCGCCTAAGTCTTTGGCCGGCACTCCGGTAGCGAAGGTCGTCGACTACCTCAAGACTGAGGAAACCGGACTTCCCGCATCCAACGTGCTTCAGTTCTATTCGGCCGGGGGGGACGTTGTTTCTGTGCGTCCGTCCGGCACTGAGCCGAAGATCAAGTTCTATTTCGGTGCGCATGGTGACAACGCTGATGCCAAGATTGCGCAGTTGAAGGAACAATTTGGTCTGTAACTGATATGCGGAAAATTTTATGGCTCCACGGGTTCGGCGGGTCGGCAAAATCGGGCATCGTCAACTTTCTGAGGAAATACTATCCTCAGTTCGATTGGGTGACACCTGAACTGAACCACCATCCCGGAGAGTCCATCGCGAAAATCAACGAACTGCTGAAGGATGGCGACTATGCCGCCGTCCTCGGCACCTCGCTTGGTGGCTTCTATGCCGTTTGCTGCGATTTACGCGGGCCGGAATTGGTCATAAATCCTGCGGTGAATCCGTATGAGACGATTCAGAAGCACCTTGGCAAGAATAAGTGGTTCGGCCCGCGTTCGGATGGTGCGACGGAATTCATTGTGACAGAGGATGATGTAAATGAGTTTCTGGACTGGCCGCTGCCTGTCGGAAATGATGACTGCGTCACGCCAACAGGGGAGGAGGCCTTTCCCGGAATGCTTCCGGACAGGATTCTATGCCACTACACCGAACATGACCAGCTTCTCGGTGAGGAGATCAAGGCTGACTATGAGCGTCTGTTTTCCAACCGTGAGATGATGACGCACCACGTTCTTCCAGGCCACGTCGTCACAGAAAGCTACATTGTCCGCATCCTTCCAAAATTCATCTGGAGTGTCTGAACTTAAAAAGTCCTGAGTCGGGGGATAAAATACTTTTTAATTATTTGGGAATGACTTATTTATCACTTCCGGACAATAACGGTGCTGATCGTCGTCTGGTGTTTTACCTCTCGATGGAGGAATATGCATCCGAAAATTTTGACACGCTGCTGAATAGCCGCTGTGGAACATTAAAAGATAGTTCCACAGATTCGGATAGTACCCTGTGGAACAATGACGGACTGTTCTTCATCTGGCAGGTGACCCCCACTGTCATCTTCGGTCGCAACCAAGACATGAACGCAGAAGTCAATGTCCCATACTGCCGCGAACATGGAATCGCGATGTACCGACGGAAGAGTGGAGGCGGATGCGTATTCGCCGACAAAGGAAACATAATGATCTCATATATAAGGCGTTGCTCCGATGTTTCGGCACTTTTTAGTGAATATCTCGAAAAATTGGCGGAATTTCTACGCAGCCTCGGCATTGACGCGGAGGTATCGGGGCGCAACGATGTTCTTGTGGACGGAAGGAAAGTTTCCGGCAACGCGTTCTCTCTCAAGCCTAACGGTGTCGGGATTGTCCACGGCACATTCCTCTACGACCTTGATTTTGACACGATGTCTTCCGCAATCACTCCGTCACGCGCGAAACTTCAGAGCAAGGGAGTAAAGTCCGTGGAACAGAGGGTGATAAATCTCAAATCGCTTCTTGATGAAAAAAATATCGGTCTTGAAGCATTGAAATCAGCTTTAATTTCATACTTTTGTATTGACGCTTTTGGACTGAGCGAGGCACAGGAAGGGGAGATTTCCGAAATAGAAAAATCCTATCTTGACCCCTCGTTCATTAAGGGGCACATCGGATGCTCGGATGACAGCCTTTGACCTGTTGTAGGATGATGTCAGACGCTTTGCTTGCCTTCCGAAATGCCTTTATTGAAGTAATGTGAGCTATAACACAGCAAGCCAATCACTTGCAAAACTTTGGTCAAGTAATGGAAAACCACAATTCTGAAAAGAAAACCTGTCTCTATGACAGCCACGTCGCTCTCGGGGCACAGATGAGTCCGTTCGGAGGCTTTATCATGCCGATTCAGTACACGAACATCGTCGATGAGCACAACGCCGTCCGGAGCGATGTCGGAATGTTTGACGTCTCTCATATGGGCGAGGTGTTCGTTAGCGGATGCGATGCGGAAAAGTTTGTGAACCATATATTTACAAACGATGTCGCAGGAATGCCGGACGGAAAGATTCTCTATGGGATGATGCTCCGTGAGGACGGAGGAGTCGTGGACGATTTGTTGGTTTATAAGCTTTATGAAAAAGGGAAATATCTCCTTGTCGTGAATGCCGCAAACATCGCTAAAGATGTGCAATGGATTGAGTCTCAGGCCAAAGGCTTCGATGTGGAGATTTCCGACGACTCTGAGTTTTGGGGCGAAATCGCTGTACAGGGACCGTCTTCCGAAAAGAAACTCACTGATATTCTTGGACTTACTGGACTGTCAGAGCTTGAGTTCTACACATTCCGAGAATTTGAGTGGAAGGGTAAAAGGCTGATTGTCAGTCGCACCGGCTACACAGGTGAAGACGGATTCGAGATTTATGCCGTGAATGAGGCGATTGTGGACATCTGGACGTTGCTCCAAAAGGCGGGTGTGAAACCTTGCGGGCTCGGTTGCCGCGACACTCTGCGTTTCGAGGCGGGACTGCCGCTCTACGGACACGAACTGGACGACAGCACGACTCCGATTGAGGCTTCTCTCGGCATGTTTGTGAAGACCGACAAGGTGGAGTTTATAGGTAAGGAAGTAGTTGAACGTCAGAAAGTTGAAGGCGTGGAAAAGAAGCTTGTCGGCATTGAGATTTTCGACAAAGCTATTCCGAGGGCAGGCTATCCGGTGCTTGACGAGCATGGAGTGCAGATTGGTGAGGTGACAACCGGTTATCATTCGATTTCGCTTGACCGCAGCATCTGCATGGCATTTGTCGACAAGGCGCATTCTGCACTTGACACCCCGGTTCAGATTCAGATTCGCAAGAAAGTATTTCCGGGCAAAGTCGTGAAACGGCGTTTCTACACCCCGAACTACAAGAAATAGTCGAATCCGGTCTTGAAAAAGCCAAGTAGTGAAACAGAAAGATAAACTGAATCATTGAATTTAAAGTATTGATAATCATAAAAACACAAAAATATGTCAAAGGTACTTGAAGGACTCAAATACGCTGAGTCACACGAATGGGTTAAGGTAGAAGGCGACATCGCCGTAATTGGAATTTCAGATTTCGCGCAGCATTCTATGGGTGATTTGTCATATGTTGACATGCCGTCGGTCGGTGACGATGTTGCTGCGGGAGAAGAGTTTGGCGCCGTTGAGAGCTGTCTCTTATACA
>ERZ1026882.290-NODE-290-length-32112-cov-31.805222_pt1 | contig 32112 bp, 39 predicted proteins | sample MGYA00380171_ERZ1026882 | MGnify/ENA primary metagenome ERZ1026882 (study PRJEB33269, sample SAMEA4719807) | human gut metagenome | biome: human-associated habitat; feature: organic feature; material: feces | place: Cameroon | collected 2013-10 ...
TATTATTATACTCATTTTGTACGATTTTATCAATGTATTTAGCTGGAAAATATTATTCTTCGTCTACACTTACATTTTTTTGATTCATTCACAAATAGAAAATCACATTAAGCACAATTCCAAAAATAGTTGCCACCGGAGCCGCAAGTCCTATCTTTGTAAGGCTTGCGTCCGGCTGGATACTCATGTAATACGCCAGCGGAAGTCTCACCAGAAGCGTCTGCACAAGTCCCTGAATCACAACCCAGACCGTCTTATCATGACCGTTACAGCATCTTCACCTTTTACAAGATTTTGTGTGATTATTTGTTTTTGTTTTTCTAAAAAAAATGCCATTTCACCACTTTTATGTGATGAAATGACATTTTTCAGTCCATTTATGTAGTTCGTCACAGTATTTATTCCTGCGTTAGCAGGTAATCCTTCCATATCTGTGACATCGATTACCACCTGCTTATGATTTGCCTTGATTTCCAGTGTTGTTTATTTTCCTTTATTAATGGGCAGCCAGTGCTGCCAGCTTCTGCATAATTGCACTTACATCCTGCATTACATTCAAATTGTCTTCCTCTGCCTGCATCGTCTCACCTGCGTGCGCCGATACCTGCTGGGAAATCGCTGAGATTGTCTGAATGGAATCTATGATTTCCTTATTTGCATTCTGCAACTCGGAAATGCTTCTTGAAAGAGTATCTGCATTTTTCTGAATTGCCTGCGTATTGTCCTCGATACTTTCAAAGCTTTCTTCTGCATTTGATGCACCAGTCTTCTCTTCGTTAATTCCATCTATCATATTGGAGACAACACCGACCACCTCCATGATTGCATTGGACACGTTGCTGATCAACTCTGTAATATGTACGGTTGCTTCTTTGGTTCTCGTTGCCATACCTGAAATTTCTGTTGCAACGACAGAAAATCCTCTTCCTGCCTCTCCGGCACGGGCTGCTTCAATGCTCGCATTCAATGCAAGAAGACTTGTTTGGTTCGTAATTCCTCCAATCAGTTCTACAATGGAATTCATTTCATCCATATACTGGTTCAGATTTTCCAGTTTTTCTGTAACCTCGGTTCCATTATCAACAGAAGCTTCAACTTCCGATGCCAGGTGCTCGATATCCTGTTTGCCTTCCGCTAACGCTTTCAGAGTAAGCGTCATGCTGTTTGTGATTTCTTCCACAGCGGTTGCAACTTCATCCACCTTATCCTGAATTGCATGTGTCTGTTCCAACTGATTCTGCACATGTTCTGCGGTATCAGTAACACCTGCAGATACTTCCTGCATTGCCTCAGTCGTTGTCTTAGATGCCGCTGTCAGCTTTTCGAAACGTACATTGATATCTGCAATATTGCCGGAAAGCTGCTGATCAAGTTCCTCATTTCTTTCCAGAAGATTTTCAGCCTCTGCTTTTGCCTGCGCCACTTCTGTAAATCTCTTTCTTGTGTTTTCGCGAATCACTTTTGTAGTTAAAACAGAATTAGCCCCAACCATGATCATAACAACAATCTGTACAACTGCTGCTTCGATTCCATGATACCCAAAACCGCCTTTTGTCGCACCGATCACAACAACAATGATACTCTCTAATATGGTACCTGTATTAATCAGAAGAAGATAACGTGTGTCACTGTAAATGGTGACAACAAAAATCATCGGAATTACAAATACATAAATCAGATTTGTCGGTGAGGTAAAAAGACATATTGTGTAAAACAATGCAAATCCATAGGAAACCAGATGTTTGATCATCGCATGTTCCGTATTACCTTTCCAACAAATCACCTCGCCAATCAAAGGTATGACACCAACGACCGTAGCAATTGTCATATATACCGGAGACAGTTGTCCTCTTACGCTTTCCCATATCATAAAAAACACCATAACCGTTACCGTACTGATATGTGCCAGCATCGCAATGCGATTCGACCGCGTCAATTCCGAAATTTCTTTTGTTTCCACCATCATAATTCCTCCTCTAGAAAAGTTTTTCCTACTTATCCTTATATTATTTCTTAAGCATCCTGATATTCTATTTTTAGTGGTGTATGTGTCTCAAATACCTTTGCAAAATCAATTTCCGGGTTAAACATTGTATAAAATGAAGAATGTGCATCACATGTAATATTCTGCTTCGGTACAGTATTTAATGTACCATCCTTATTATATTTATAAAATGTTGCCTCCGTCACTCCATGTATCTCAACCTTGTATAATGGTGTTCTAGACTCATGCTTTGGCACATAGCTGCCTTCTTTAAACTGCAACACGTATTTTGGCTGTTCCATGGGTTCTGTCATATTGTATAAACCTCCCTCTTCATTCACTTTTGTCCTTCATAACATAATAATCTCCATTATTTTTCAATATCATTCCACGCTGACGAAGCCTTATCGCAAACTGTATCAAACAGTCCAGGGCTTTAGATTAATCGTTAAATAAAAGCAATTATTTTATATAATTTTAGATTATTTCACTAAATGTTGCAATAGGTTATAATTACCATTAATCAGATAATTTCTGTAATAAATATAGATTTTGCTTATAGCAAGAAAAAAAGCCGCCCAGGCCATAAACCTGTGCGGCTTCTCATAAGATGATTTAAATTAAGTTTATCCTTCAATAGCAATATGTTTTGTGGTCTCAACTTTCTTTGGTTCCTCCTTCGGAACTGAAAGTTTAAGAATACCGTCCTGATACTTTGCCTTGATATCTTCCTGTTTCAGCTCATCGCCTACATAGAAAGATCTGCTCATAGCACCGGAATAGCGCTCCTTACGGATGTACTTGCCATCATTTTCATCCTTCTCTTCCTTGTCAAGTCCTTTGGCTGCGCTGATAGTTAAATAACCATTTTCCAGCTTAGCCTCAATCTCATCCTTCTTGAATCCCGGAAGATCTATATCTACTTCGTAGCTATTGTCAGTTTCCTTGACATCAGTCTTCATAACGTTCTTTGCGTGTTTACCATAAAGCGCCTTGTCAACATCAGGAAATGAAAAATCCATCCAATCATCGTTAAATAAGTTTTCTCCAAAAATACTAGGCATCAACATAAGTCATCTCTCCTTCTTAATCTATAAAATCTGTGTCAACCTGTTTCTTTGGAACCGGGATGTTTCAAGAACTCGAAGCCTTTGCTTTTTGTTCCTTTCCTTTGTTCTTGATTATGTTATACACCTAAAATTAGCACTCGTCAATAGAGAGTGCTAATAATTTATAAATTGTTTATAATTTACTTTTTACAGACCGGCATTATTATTTACCATTTTAACATCTCCGGGCTTTCAAAAATCATTTTGTCCTTGCTTCTGTCTTACCATCATTCTTAGCTTTTATTGCTTTCTGAGCATCTGCTAAGGTCTTTATTGTTGTAGAAAAGCATGTATTACCAGTAAGACCTGGTCGAAAAGACCCTCGCAAAGTCAAACCCCAGGCATCTGTAAGCTTTCTATATAGAGTGGCTTAATCATAGATAATTATAAGGTTTTTTTGACAGATAAACAATCTGTCTTTTTGTTGTGCTGCAAAATAGACAAAAGAAAAAACACATCATATTTATCAAACAATTGCAAATATGATGTGTTTTATAATTATGTCAAAATTCTTAACTTAATGACATTGCCCTTTCGAGCTCTTCTTGCTTTGTACAACATTAAATTGTAGATGATTACTGTAAGAGTGAAAGTACACCCTGGTTTGACTGATTAGCCTGTGCAAGCATAGACTGTCCAGCCTGTGCAAGAATGTTGTTCTTGCTGTAGTTAACCATCTCTTCAGCCATATCTGTATCACGGATACGAGACTCAGCTGTTGTAGTATTCTCAACTACGTTGTCGAGGTTGTTGATTGTGTGCTCAAGACGGTTCTGAACTGCACCGAGTGATGAACGCTGTGAAGATACCTTTGAGATGGCATCTGAAATAGCGTCTACTGCGTATGTTGCAGCGTTTCCGGAATCATCTTTTACATTAAGTCCTTTAATACCAAGGCTTGCAGAATCCATAGCATCGATGTTGACCTGAATCTTGTTTGTCATGTCAGCATCTGCACCTACGTGAAGGCTGAATGCTAAGCTGTTCGCAACCTTTGCCTGACCTACTTTAATCTTAAAAGTTCCATCACCTTTATTAGTATTTAAATCAATTTGATTTCCAGCCTTATTTGTAACTCCAGCATTTCCTTCTGTATCGCCAATCTGATTTGCTGCAAGCAATTCCTTAGAAGCTAACTCATATGCTTTTTCTTTTGAAATTACAGAAGAGTTAACATCATCAATACCATTTGTATCAACATCTTTAATTACAGACACTGATTTTGTACCGACAGCTATAGTTTTTCCATCTGCTCCAGTTTTAAAAGCAGCCATATTTTTGTAATCAGCATTTATTGTAGTATTAGTGCCAGAATCTTTTGGAGTTTCTGCATACCAACCGGCTTCAATCTCATCTTTTTTAGGGTCAGTACTGCTACCAGCCTGTCCTGCATTGTACTTATATGTTTTTCCATTTATAGTAACATCCTGATGCTTATTTTCAATATCTGCCTTAGTAAGCATATCATTTACATCATCAGCTGTACCTGCAATAGTATATGTCTTTCCACCAATGCTTACCTTATCACCTGCATTAAGTGTATCCATAACAAATGTAGCAGTTCCATCGCCATTATCTGTAAGTGTTCCCTTAAGACCTGCATCATGAGCCTTCATGTTGATTGTCTTTGTTCCGGCCTCACCCTTTAAAAGATATGTCTCATTGAACTTTGTTGTCTCTGATACACGGTCAATCTCTGTTGTGAGCTGGTCAATCTCGTCCTGGATAGCCTGACGATCCGAATCCTTTGAGTTTGTACCATTGGCTGCCTGTGTTGCAAGCTCGTTCATACGCTGAAGCATTGAGTGAACCTCTGTGAGAGCTCCCTCTGCTGTCTGTACTGATGAAACACCATCCTGTGCGTTTGTAGATGCCTGATCAAGACCACGAATCTGCTTTCTCATCTTCTCAGAAATTGTAAGTCCGGCTGCATCATCTGCTGCACGGTTAATTCTGTAACCTGATGAAAGCTTCTCTGTGCTCTTTGACTGTGCGCTTGTTGTTACGTTGAGCATTCTGTTGGCATTTGCTGCCTGCATGTTGTGTTGTACTACCATAATATAATCCTCCTTGTCCCACGTTCGTGGGTTATTATGTTTGACCTCTGGAAATCCTTTTCCCGAGGGTTTTGCAGCTGCTTTGTGTTTGTTTTATTTAGGCAGTTGCTGTTTTCTATAACAAGCGGCTTCCCGGCTGTGGCTTACACCACAGCCGCCTGTTATCTTTCATTTCTTTTGTTATTTCTAATAGTTTAATTCGAAATCTGTAATTTTATTTTACAAAAATTAATCAGTAAAATTGATTAATCTAAACTACCTGATGATTACTGTAAGAGTGAAAGTACACCCTGGTTTGACTGATTAGCCTGTGCAAGCATAGACTGTCCAGCCTGTGCAAGAATGTTGTTCTTGCTGTAGTTAACCATCTCTTCAGCCATATCTGTATCACGGATACGAGACTCAGCTGTTGTAGTATTCTCAACTACGTTGTCGAGGTTGTTGATTGTGTGCTCAAGACGGTTCTGAACTGCACCGAGTGATGAACGCTGTGAAGATACCTTTGAGATGGCATCTGAAATAGCGTCTACTGCGTATGTTGCAGCGTTTCCGGAATCATCTTTTACATTAAGTCCTTTAATACCAAGGCTTGCAGAATCCATAGCATCGATGTTGACCTGAATCTTGTTTGTCATGTCAGCATCTGCACCTACGTGAAGGCTGAATGCTAAGCTGTTTGCAACCTTTGCCTGACCGGTCTGAATTTTGAATGTTCCAGTACCATTTGTCAAATTAATAGTCGTTGCTGGAGTTCCTACACCAACCTTAGCATTTCCTTCTGTATCACCAATCTGGTTAGCCTTGAGAAGCTCCTTTGAGGCAAGCTCGTATGCTTTATTCTTAGAAATTACTGTTGCATCTGTATCTGAGACACCATCTGTATTAACATCATTCATTCCTGTAATACTCTTTGTTCCGTTCTGAGCTGTAGCACCCTTTTTAACTGCTTTTTTAAGAGCATCAATATCTGCAAAATCTGCCTTTACACTATTTGCCTTTCCGTCTGGCGCAGATGGTTGTTTAGCATAAAATCCTGCCTCTACTGCACCTTTATCATTCGCATCATCTTTTGCAATTGCCGCATAATATTTATACTCAGTTCCATTAATAGTTATTTTTCCACCATCAGCAGCCTTAACATCTGTTGCATTATCTGTAAACCACTTTTCAACCTCTGCATCATCTGAACCAATTGTATAACTCTTTCCACCAATGCTTACCTTATCACCTGCATTAAGTGTATCCATAACAAATGTTGCTGTTCCATCGCCGTTGTCTGTCAGTGTTCCCTTAAGACCTGCATCATGAGCCTTCATGTTGATTGTCTTTGTTCCTGCCTCACCCTTTAACAGATATGTCTCATTGAACTTTGTTGTCTCTGATACACGGTCAATCTCAGTTGTAAGCTGGTCAATCTCGTCCTGGATAGCCTGACGGTCTGAATCCTTTGAGTTTGTACCATTGGCTGCCTGTGTTGCAAGCTCATTCATGCGCTGAAGCATTGAGTGAACCTCTGTAAGAGCACCCTCTGCTGTCTGTACAGATGAAACACCATCCTGTGCGTTTGTAGATGCCTGGTCAAGACCACGAATCTGCTTTCTCATCTTCTCAGAAATTGTAAGTCCGGCTGCATCATCTGCTGCACGGTTAATTCTGTAACCTGATGAAAGCTTCTCTGTGCTCTTTGACTGTGCGCTTGTTGTTACGTTGAGCATTCTGTTGGCATTTGCTGCCTGCATGTTGTGTTGTACTACCATAATATAATCCTCCTTGTCCCACGTTCGTGGGTTATTATGTTTGACCTCTGGAAATCCTTTTCCCGAGGGTTTTTGTAACTGCTTTGTTTTGGTATTTGCAGTCACTTTGTTGCTTTATAACAAACGGCTTTCCGGGTTGTGGCATCTGCCACGGCCGCCTATTAACATGATTAGTTGCTTTGCGTCTTTTTCTGACGTTCTTTCTCATTCCAGATGATTTGCTTGATTTGTTTCTTTGCTTCACTGGAAAACTCAGGTTCAGGATAATATGTATCTCTTCGCTTCGCCGGGTCCGGTTCGTTGTTGGATCTTGCGATATTCAGTTCTTTTGGAGCATCTATTAGTAATCGACAGTGCTTTCCTGTTCCACCCGCGAACACGATTCGGATATCATCTCCGATATTTACATATTGCCCTTCCTTTAATGATAATTTGAGCATTTTCTACCTCCATGCACTAGGGAATAGCTTTGTCCATGCTTTTCCGAATTATGCAACATTTTATAGTGAAATGTTACATTTTTTCGCAGATTAATAAGGGGGTCAAAACAGAAGTTGATTAAATAACATCAAATATTTATGCCGGTTTAGTCATATTTCATCAAGAATTGCTTTATCTTTCATGTGATATAGTTAAATCCCGTGAAATTAATTAAAAATGATAGAAAAATATAAAGAAAATTATTTAAAAAAATTCTTTTCTTTGGGGTTAAGGTATGCAAATGGTGTCCGATATAATAGGTGTAAAGCAAAAAATGTAACATTTCACTATAAAATGTTGCATTTTTTGCTTTTTATAATTACTATTGTTTTGTTGTGGATTTTGGATATTCCAGGGAAGAGTCTGTCATTCGGCATGTGCCTGATAATATTTTCTACCGCAAAGGAGTATTCAATGGGAACTACACAGCCAATCCGAAATAAGGATGAACTGGCGGCTTTCAGGATGTACTATAAAGATATCCATCCAAACCGCCGCAATTACTGTTTAATTGTTATGGGATTAAACACAGCACTAAGAATCAGTGACCTGCTTAAATTGAAGTGGGATAACGTATACAATTTCGAGCACCATGTATTTCGCTCTCATTTTCTTATCAACGAGCAAAAGACCGGCAAGAATAACTATGTCACTCTAAACTGCAATGCCACCGATGCTCTCCGGGCATATTTTAACGAACGGCATCCGACTGAACATGAGTTTATTTTTACAAAAGCCACCTGCAGGAGACACCCAATAAACAGAGTTCAAGCATACCGAATTGTAAGGACTGCTGCCGAGGAGACAGTTCAGGATGAACATATCAGCTGTCACTCTCTGAGAAAGACATTTGGATATCACGCCTGGAAGAACGGCACACCACCTGCTCTGCTGATGGATGTCTACAATCACTCGTCCTATAAAGTCACGCAGCATTATCTAGGTATTGAGCAGGATGAACGTGATGAGATTTATATGAATCTTGAGCTATAGTTTTATGCGTATTGAAATCTAATATAGCTAAAAGCCAGCCGTTTGCAACCGGCTGGCTTTTTTGGGGATATACAAATCATCGAAATCATCTGTTAAACCAAATGCATTCTGTTCTGAATCGAATTTCAAATCAATCTGTGACATATCTTTCATCTGCCTGGTACTGTTGTATTTTAAAATTAAATTTCATCTTCAGCACCACCTTCTTCCTGTAACCATTCTTTCAATTTATCCTGTAATAGTTTCTTATCCGGCAAATACAGTTTATACTGTGATGCATAAATATTAGAATCTTCCGGCAATGTCAGTTCAACCATTGCATCATTTTTTTCATTGCACAACAATACACCAATGGTAGGATTTTCTTCCTCTGTTTTTTCGTATCTATCATAGTAATTGACATACATCTGCATTTGCCCCAGATCCTGGTGCTTTAATTTGCCAATTTTTAAATCAAATAATACAAAGCATTTCAACAGTCTGTTATAAAAAACAAGATCCACTCTGAAATGATCTTCTTCGAATGAAAATCTTTTCTGTCTTGCCACAAAAGTAAATCCTTTTCCCAATTCCAAAAGAAACTGCTGCAAATTATCTAACAGCCTGTTTTCTAAATCAGTTTCTGAATAATTATATTTATCTTCAAGACCTACAAATTCCAAAACATATGGATCCTTCAGCACATCCTTTGAGGTTGTAATCACATTTCCTTCCTGTGATAAGCGTTGCACTTTGTCCTTATCCATGCTTAACGCAAGTCTCTCATAAAGAGAAGAATTATACTGACGTGACAAATCTCTGACTCCCCACTTCTCTCTGGCAGCTTCTATCTCATAAAATGAGCGTTCATCCTCATTTTCTATTCTCATCAATTGTAGATAATGAGACCATGTTACCACAAACGGATGCTCCTCTTCAAAAATCGTAAACACCGTTTCCGATTTCTTGATTGCAAATTCCGTAAACAGTGTTTCCGAAATTCGATCCTTATATGTTAAATAAAACTTTCTTGCCTTTTCCAGCGTAGATTCTGAAAAGCCTTTTCCAAATTCTTCTGTTAATTTTTTAGAAAGATTTATTATGATTTTTTTACCGTATTCAGCCCTGTGTTTTCCCTGCTGCTGTACTTCTACAATCCACCTGCCAAGAGAATAATAGGTCATTATCTGGACATTATTTACCTGCTTTGCAGTAATGTTTCGCGCATATTTAATTAATTCAATTGAATTCTGACATAACTTATCCATATTGATATCATATACAGATTCATTGATTTCATTCTTCACACATTCAATCCTCCTATTTCAAAGTTTTCCTATTTCAGAAACACTGGCTGTTCTGCTAGTCCGTTGTAAAAATCCACTGCCGCCGCAATATCCTTCTCATCCGGATGTCCCTTTGATACACCGCCAATCAGCTTGAACGGTCCGAACGTATCAAATCCCTTGCATGAAAACCTTCCAACAATGTTGTCATGTTTGTATGCTATTACCTGCTCAATTGACTTAAAGACAGGTCTGCCGCCATATGTGCAGATAAGAAATACATTTTTATTGTCTGTGAGATTGACTGATGCAAACTTAAGCACCGACTGATGAAACTTTCCACCATATACTCCTGATGCAAAACCGATTAAATCATATTCCGACAGGTCTTTCTCTGCCGTCTGTGTCGCATCTATCAGCTCGACATCGTTTGTCTTTGCTATCTCGTCAATTATCTTTTTTGTGTTTCCATGATGCACTGATGCATATACTATTGCTGTCTTCATCTTTAATGCTCCAATCCTTTATTAGTCTTCCTTTGATTTTGTCATCAGCATCTGCTCCAGCTTTTTCTTTCCGGTCTCATAGTCTGTAAACACAATTCCCTCCATACCAAGCTTTCTGCCACCTTCGATATTCTCCGGTCTGTCATCTATGAACACACATTCTTTCGGATTCAGATTGTATTTATCAAACAGACACTGATAGATACCGGCATCAGGCTTTATCATCCCAACCATAGCTGAAATGACTTTGCCGTCAACAAGTGACACAAAACTAAGTTCACTGTGTGTATGAAGCTCGAAATATTCCTTTGGATAATTCGATAACAAATACACTTTATAGCCTCTGCTCTTTAACTCCTTAATCCAGTCTGCTGCATAGTCGAATGCCTTTACAACAAAAGCCTTTCCCTCTTTGAAAAATCTCCTGATATCCGCCTCATACTGTGGAGCCACCTTAACCATCTCATCAATTATCTCGTTCTCAGGAATTACACCACGGTCCAGCTCAACCCAGACAGGGTTTTCATATGTTGCATGGGCTAAAGCTGCTATTTTATTTTCTTCAATGCCAATCTCACGCATTGCCTCGTCCGGCTGGAACCTGACAAGCACGTTTCCTATGTCAAATACTATGTTTTTAATCATTTATTTTTTCTCCTACAACCCTGCATCTCTTCCTGCAAAAAGCATATCAATCCGCTATACTAAGCTATAGTATAGCGGATTGAAGGGCAAAATACAAATATTATTACCGTTCTGTGTTTCTTAGTTCTTCCTTTGATTTTGCCATCAGTATCATTTTCTCAAACGACTGTGCAAACCTCTCATCATCTTCCTCTGTGCGCTTTTTCGGTCCTTTGATATGATTCTTATGTGAGCTTCGTCTACAAATATTTGCATTTTTTCCAGCCTCTTCAAACAAACGAGATTATTTATCCAGATACCTGAACACCTAATCACTCTCTATTCACAAATTTATCCCATGGTGTGCGCACCTCAATAAGGTTTCCAGACGGATCATAAAATCTTACAAGCTTCTGTCCTCCGTCGAGTTCTGTCAGTGCTGTAGCATATCTGACCTCATACCTCCCTGACTCCAGCTTTTTAACTATACCTTCGATATCATTATCTTCAAAATACAGTTCCGTCATATTGTTATATGGAATAGTCTGTATCTGCATGCTTTCCTTCCATATTCCGGCATCCTGCAATACCAGGCCCTCCGACATTATTACATTACCTTCCTGTCTCGAAATCACATTAAGGCCAAACAGTTCGTTATAGAAGTGGATTGACTCTTCGATATTGTCCACTACTATTAATATGTTCTTTAGCTTCATATGACCACCCCATTACAATGGTCCACCTCATGCTGAATTATCTGTGCTGTCCAGCCTGTGTATTTACCATGTTTCTTTTTGAAATTCTGGTCGAAATAATCCACTTCAATCTCTTTATATCTTGTGCATGGTCTCACACCATCCAGCGAAAGACAGCCTTCCTCCGTCTGAAAAGCTCCTGATTTTCCGGTAATCACCGGATTAATCATGGCAAACTGGAATGGTCCGGCCGCAACCACTATGATATTCTTTTTCACGCCAATCATGTTAGCTGCCATTCCAACACAATGGTCAAGATTTGCTCTCAATGTGTCAAGTAAATCCGTAACCACCTGTTTATCATCTTCTGTAGCATCCACTGATTTCTGTGCAAGAAACAGTGGATCACGCATTATCTTCTTTACCATTATTTACTTCCTGTTATACCTTTCTTCTTAATTTTTTCAAATTCCTCGTTTAATATTCCTTCTCTATCTCTCCATCTATTCCATACATTTTCTTGAATGCATCAAGGTCTGCCCGGTTCTTAATCAGCATAACTTCTTCTATCTTACCTGTATGAATGTTCTTAAAGCCTGCAACCTGCTCACCATTACATATGCTCGCTTTGATTACCGGTTTCTTATTTTCTTTATCATATGCCTTTGTAACTGTCTTTTTCTTAAATAGTCCCACTCTGACCACCTTCTTTTGAATTTGCCATCATTATCATCCCAACTGTAGCCCTCGCCACAGCCGCATCTTCCCTGTTTTCCATCATGTGGAAAGCTTTCATCTCCACCATATCCATCCTATGGCATATCAGTACACCTCTAACTATTTTACCAGTCCTCGTCATCGTCATCAATAGCATCATCTACACCGGCAGCATAATCATCATCGCTGTCGTATCTGTCATCATCATAGTCTCCATCCATATAGACATCATCATAACCATCATCATATGAATCATGATAATATTTCTTTGAACCGGAGCTGCTGCTTGAAGAGCTTCCTGAATATGTAGAGCTGCTACCGGAATTGCTATAGCTGTTCGTACTGCTGCCCGAAGAATTTGTACTGCTTTCTGATAAACTACTACTATTATATTTTCCGGAAGAATAGCTCTTTGGTGTATAACTGCTGCTTCCTGAGCTGCCGCTTGAATTATACGATGAACTGCTGTGTGACGAGTATGAACTTGATGGTGAATAGTCATAATCATAATACTCTTCATCATCAGAACCAGACCACCATCCTGCGAATCCACCTATGATAGCAAATACTCCAATAGCTACCAGAAACAAAATTACGTTTTCTACGATAGAATTTCTGTTATTTCTCATAATCACACACTCCCTTATTAGTTGCAAATGATATCAGCTCTTTGATTGTCTTTAGTATATGACTTTACGAGTCCAAAAGTCTGCCCTCGCAATTCGAATCTTTGTTCCAAAATACTCAATCAAAACTTTAATCAAAAATCAAAATCATCACTTTCATCTTCCATGTATGATTTTTCCGCAGCTTCGTACACCGATTCAGTATGAGTATCAAACAGCACCCATTCCACCAAATCGAAGCTGTTCAGATTATCCTGCAAGAACCTGTTTACTGTATGTACTGCAATATTTGCTGCCAACTCAACCGGAAAACCATAAGCTCCCGTTGATATGGAAGGAAATGCAATAGACCTTATTCCATTATCCATTGCCAGCTTCATGGAATTAAAATAGCAGTTAGCAAGAAGCTCCTCTTCTCTATTCCTTCCTCCATTCCATATCGGTCCTACAGTATGAATAACATAATCACATGGTAAATTATAGGCTTTTGTTATCTTTGCTTCTCCTGTTTCACATCCGTGAAGTGTCCTGCACTCCGCCAGAAGTTCCGGTCCTGCTGCTCTGTGAATAGCACCATCTACACCGCCTCCACCAAGAAGTGAGTTATTTGCTGCATTTACAATTGCCTGCACATCTCTAATTTTTGTAATATCGCCTTTTACTGTCCTTATCATATCCTAATCACTCTCTATTCACAAATTTATCCCATGGGAAGTGTTTAGGATCGTCTTCTGTTCCTTTGTTCTCTTTATCTATTATCCATTCTCCAACACTATTATTTTCTAATGGTTCTAATAGCCCTATGAGTTTGTCAAATTTTGTATTGGCTATCCTATTCACCTGCTTCCAATAAACTTCTAAGTTCTTGCAAACTTTCTTCTATTTTATCGACATCAACAAAATGTAAATTTACTGTTGTTCCATCTCCACTCTCAAACCGGATTGGCTTATGATTTCTCATTTCATCATTCACCGGGTATAATAGCCATATTTCAGGTGTATTATATTTCTTCGAGTATGCATACATCTGATACATATCCACCTGTGAAATACCATAATTTACTCTTTCGTTATCAACAAGGCTTTTCCACTTAGTATCCAGAATTACTGAACGCTCTCCTCTTTTCATAACAATATCCGGCCTTATCGCAAACTGTCGCCTTGGTTCTGTAAAAAGATAGTGTCCTTTGTCCTGGCTGGATACATCCCAACCTTCCGGACTCATCACCTTTTTTATCTGCTGTGCTACATAACTTTCATATACAGACTCCATTGGGAACAGCAACGCTCTTGATGCTGTGGAGCCGGAGAACGTCGTAAAGCTCTTATTCATCAGAAATACCTTAGACCACTGCATAAGCATCTCATAATCTTTTGTATTTCTATTAATAACCACCTGTGAAAAGTCCTTCGCATAATTTACCGAAGCATCCACCATTTCAAAAGCTGTTAGTAGCTGTCTTATTTCTTTTGCGTTTTCTGCACTTGTCGTCAATTTCTGTAACTTTGCGAGTGTTGCCTTTACAAGCCGGTTTTCTGCCCTATTGGGATGGAATTCTTCATAAGCTACGTAAAAGCGTTCCTTGTGGGCCAAATTCGCCCTCACCTGCTGATTTACCAGCAGTTTTCCTTTGTAATAACGCAAATTATCTTCCTGTCCAACATAATTTGACTTTATACCGCGTTTCACCAACTGTCTGACTTCCTGCAGATACATATTGATAAACAGCTCGTATAAATTCATCTGGTCTACTTTTAAAGAAGCATCGTTGAAAACCTTACTTGGAAAATCCTTCATGCTTCGGAGCATTCTAAGGAACACTCTCTTGGTTTGCACATTTCCTTCGTCTTCCGCTCCAAACGATATCTTTGGAAGTACCTGGATCTGGAAACCATTCTTCATTTGAATCAGACCAACGTAGTTCTTTATAGAGACTACTTCTCCAACATTACGTCGGTAGCCAATCTTCATAAAGTCTAACGCATCTGCACTATCCGCATCTCCGGTAAACTCATGGATAAACGCCACTAGATTATCGAATTCTTTCTGATTCAAATATTTGTATTTTTCATCATCTTTATAATCCGCATTGCAGATAATGGAGTCAAACTCTTTTACCTCAAACGGTTTACCCATGTTATCACCACGCTTTACAAAATTTCCTTATAACTATTGATATTGCCAAAGGCTACCTTATTGATTGAATATCTCTTTTCCGGAAGATCAATCACGTCTTCAACATTACCTTTGAAAATATTCTTTGCTACTACTTTCTCATCAAGAATAAACTTCAAGCTATCATCACTCTTGGCGTTATCGCCCAATACAAGCTGTATCTTCTGATAGTCCTCATAGAAGTATTCCTGTAATAATGGAATTACAGATTTTTCAAATATAGACTGCAGCTTTGAAAGTGATGCGTCATCCTTAAGTCCAGTAAAGAAGGCATGTCCAATCGTGTGCTCTCTATCATATAAGAATGTAATTCTTTCATTGATTTTATCAAGCATTGCTGCAACATCCAAATCCTCTACCTTATCCGCATGAATCTTTCTAAGCACATCTGAATCCGGCATCATTTCAATAAACTGGAATCTTCTCCGAAGCGCTGTATCCATCAAAGCTATGGATCTATCTGCGGTATTCATCGTTCCAAGTATGTACACGTTAGATGGCACACTAAATGGCTTTCCTGAATATGGAAGGATAGCAGATGCAGCTTCTTCCATTCCGGCACGCTTGGTCGACTCAATCAGAGTAATCAGTTCTCCGAAAATTTTTGAAATGTTACCTCTGTTGATTTCATCAATGATAAACACATATGGTTTCTCATTCTTCTCTCCTGCATACCCACCATGCTTAGATACCAACTCCAGAAGCTCACTAATTCTAACTCTGTTAAGTTTTGTGATTTCAAAATTTGGCAGGTACTTACCACCATTCAGTTCACGAATATTTTCTACGATATCTGTTACAAGCCATTTTACCTTACGAGTCCATTTAAAGCTGGATCTCTGTTCATCATAAAATGGCTCGCTATCCTCAATGATTCCGATTCCGTCAATATTAACATTTGCGCCATTATAGGAAACAACATAATCCCCAGGGCTCATCATATTAAACCATTTCTTATAACTGTCATCTACATTTTCATTTTCCCAGCTAAATCTTATGGTTCCCTCTTTGAAGCACTCTTCTTTAAGGTCATTTTTTCCTACGCCATTTAATCTTACGAACCATACTTGCGCATTGTGATCAATTTCCATATTTTCCGGTGTTCCGGCAATATCACAAAACTTTTTAAATACGCCTGATTCTATCGTATAGGATATATCTGTTGCCTCATCATCTACTACCGGCTTAATGCCCTCTATGAATTCTTCATAACCATATGACTGGTGGAATGTAGTAAACGCAATTCTTCCGGCTTCTTTTAATTCATTGTATCTTTTCATAACTGCGTCATAATCTGTAAGTTCATCTACAGACTTCCCATCGCAAATTGCAACAGCGTATGTAGCAGAATTATATGTTTTTCCTGTTCCAGGAGGTCCATATAATATTAAATTCTTATCAAACTCTTTATTTGCTTCTTTCATCTCCTGGAACACACCTCTTTCCTCTAATGCTTTGATTGCCTCCATCAAAGGCTCTCTCATTTTATAAGAAAATACACCACCGGCACTGTCTGCCAAATCTCGTCCATAGAACAAAACTGGCCAGTATTGATTTTCTCCTGTATCTCTTGCACATAACGGACAGTTTGTTTCCTTATGTACAGCCTTAGCAACATTGATTGCATTCGTGTTATAATGCGCAGCGCCATTTCCATATTTATTCGCTATCTGCTTGCAGGTTCCTATTCCACCCATCAAATACAAATAATGAAGGGTATCTAACCATGCGCTTTTTACAATATTGTCATCACCCAGAATTCTTTCATATTCTTCTGCAGTAATTCCTGGATCATATTCAGCAAGACTTGGATAATACTCTATCTTTTCAATTCCAAGTACATGGTCATAATATGGCAGTATAGCTGCTATGGCCTTAGTTATTTCTGTATGATAATAAGCGTTTGTTTCATCTGGCTTTCTATCAATGTACTTACATATTTGCACTTTCTTGAGCTTTCCAGATTCAACTTCCTGCTTTATTTCATCTTGCGTCTTATTCAAAATATCTGGAGTTCCCCACTCATTGCTACCAGAAACAGAAACATAAACTAGGCCTGCCGCCACATTAAGAGGAATGTCTAAATGTGAATGGTACTGTTTCATTATGTCTTTGTCATCACCATCATTTTTTATTTCCAAACTTACTCGATAACAAGTATCGCTGTTACGTTTTTCTACAAACACCGATACACTTACTGGATTATCCGCATATTTTCCGTATTTTAATGGTGCCCATAAATAGCGGCGTGTTTTTGTATTTGAACCATCCAGCCAAGACATAGACATGCATTTTTCTAACTTAAATCTAACAGCAAATGCTTCTGCCATCTTTTTCAACTCAGCTATAGCATTCTGTCCTTTTTTCTTTACTTCCAAAAGACGACTTACTTCTTCTGCTGCAAGCCCCGGTGCATCTGGCTTAGAATACGGAACATCTGTGTTATCTCGTAGATAATCCAGAACTCCTATGTAATCAATTTTACTATCATTTCCGATAATCGTTGGATACTGCTCTCTGACAAAATAGAACAGTTCTTCCATTGTCATTTTATTTCCATTCATGGTCAGCTCATCCGACATATTGAGCCCTTCCGGGTGTGTTTTCTCCGGAAATTCATCCAGAAGACTTAATCTTCTCAATGAACTATTTTCTTCGGAATCTCCCCGGAGATAATTATTAGATGAGTTATCATTATCCGCGCAACACCACTGCGAACAACGAGCATTTGCCACACTGCTTTCCGCCAACTTTTGTGCACGCTGTATGATTGATGTTTGTTTAAAATACATATCCTTTTTGCTACATACCGGATTACTATCAAACGATTCTGCTGAAAGCAATGCTGTCGCAATCCATACAGCTGTATTTACTGGATATCTATGTTCAAATACACTTATTGATTCTAAATACTGTTTAACCGACTCTGGCATGCGTATTGGCCCTTGTGGTGACCTAAATCCATGTTTCATCAGTTCTTCCCTGGAATATTCATCACCCACGTACTCTTCAAGTAACTCTAATTCCATATAGCGGCCAGCCGTACCATCAAACTGGCCTGAAAGATCATATTCTCGATCATCAATATCCGGTTCGTCAAGATCAGCCTTGTTTACTCTACATTTAAATTTAATTGATTTTACATTTCCTGATACATAAATATAAACTATATCACCAGCCGTCATATTTGCCTTTTGTGCCCAATCCACTCTATGCAAATTATGAAATGCATCTACTATATTATATTGTTCTGGATTGCCTGATATAATCCACTCTGTTACTTTCGTCTGCTTCAAACATATCACCTCTATCCCCAAAAATGTATAAATATCCAATTTTATGTAACAGTGACTCCTTATTTAATTCAAAATCGCAGTCATCATAACCGTAATCTTTCACCAATTCTTCCTTTTCATCAATATGGCAAAGTACTACACCTTTTTTCTTCAACATCTTATAATCTTCATCTAGAATATAGTATTTATCACATACATAACAATATGCTGCAGGTACTTCTACTCTTCTTACCCCGCCTGAGAATAACCCCAACGGAACGCTGCACTTTATATCTTTCAGTCTGTGTCCACCGGAAGTGCACCTATTAGTATTTACTCTTACTATAAAATCATGCGGACTAATTGACACAACTTTATTTGCAGGCTCAATATATGTATAATTATCTGGTAAAGAACTATTAGAATAAAAATCTCTCGGGGAAATAAAATATTTTTTACATCTAAGACATTGCTTTATATTACAAGGATAAATTTTTCCCTTACATGCCAAGACTCTATTTGTCAGACGTACACTTCCTGTCATTTTTCCCAAACAAACATGCTGTTCTGAATTGCCTACATAAATTTGTGCATCTGTTGGGATAACATTATGCTCCTCGTTCTTTTTATGAATCGTATTTTTTTCATCATTAGAAATCCCCATATACTTTGACAATGAACCCTTACCATATTGGAGCAGTAAGTGTGTCGGCATACATGAGGTGTGATGTTTGGCATCTGAACTCGGTAAATATCATTATATCTACCGACCATATGATTGAATCTGTGTTGCCAGTGCATTGCCACAAGTGGCATTCCCGTATGAAAGAATATGTACACCACTTCATAGTATTTGCATATTATCCAAACTTCAACTGCAATCCCGCAAACAAATCCCCAATAGTACAACTCAGATGCTCGTCCGACTCTGGAAGTGCATACTTTGCAATCTCATACTCCGGATTCAACTCCAGCTTCTTTATCAGTGCTCCGGTATTTACTGCATCGTCCAGTCCGTCATGAAATCTGCCTTCCGGCTCTATCTCTGCACTTTCAAGTGCATCCTCCAAGCTGTAGCACCTGTCTAAATCAAATCGCTTCTTAAACACATCCTGGTAATCAATCCAACGGTCTGCTTTCATAAAGTCATCTATCTTTGCGCTCTCTATATTCTTTGCTTTTATCTCATGCAGTATCTGCGTCCTGTCAGAATCACTCCAGGCATAGACCTTGTACTCCCTGTCTCCAAGCCAGTCTGACAGATGCTCAAGTGCCTCTGTCAGCTTCGGAGCCTGTTTGATATCGCGTTTTTTTATGCCTGTCATGCTCTCTATGAAATTGTCCAGCACGCCGTATTCAGGATTTACATACTCGCACATTGTGGCTATTCTGTTGAATCCTTCATCTAAGAGAACTGCGCCAATCTGTATTATTTCACTGGCGTATTTATATGTTTTTCTATAGAGCTTCTTTACCCTGCACATTTCCAAATCGATTACCAGATAATTCATATGTACCTCCACTGTGTCCTGCTTATTATTTTACCACATAGTACTTGAGTCATACAGTCTTTTTGAGATTTTCATCTTTTACTTTGTCTTCCTCTATCATCACAGGCTTGTCCTTACCATCACTGATTACTTTGCAAATCACTCCGCCGTCTGTCACAAACACAATCTTTCCTTTTGCCTTACCACCGATTTTGTCATACAATCTGCCTGCACTCATTGACTCACCCTTCACGGTGTATGGGCTGTTGGCTACGTAGCCTACTTTGCCAAGTCCTTTAATCTTTACCTGTATTGCTTCGCTGTCATACTCATTGTCCGGCTCCTTGACCAGCTTGACCTTCATGCCTTTTTCCATGAAGTCACTTCCGTAATAATGGTTACATCCTGCTATTGTAAAATACATTTCTTTCATTGTCGTGTCCTCCTGCTATTATACCGGTCCGTCAATTTTACATTCATCATAATACTTGCACAGCATACATAAGCTGTTGCAGTGCTTTGAATGATGCAGTGTCCTTTTTATCCAGTAAATAAATTTTTCCATTTTGTCCTGTCCTCCTGTTTTCGTAAATTAAATGCTTGTTTCTTATGATGACTATAGCTTAGCATTTTACGAGTCCCAAAGTCTGCCCTCGCGCATCGAATCTTTGTTCTTTATTGCAATAAAACTACAAAAAAAGACGCAGAATCTGCTCTGGCATTTCCAATGAGATCACAATGCGAGTATTGAAAGTACCAGTAAAAATAATGTTTCTACCGTAGGAACAGAAAAAGTTTCAAAATATGCTAGAAAATATTTATGAAGTCTACCAATTAATGAGTTTTCATTGTATAATATCTTTGTCGTACAGGTTCACTTTCCTTTTTAATGTTTTGTGCAAATTCATTATACATCAGAAAGCCCTGTACATTTCTTTTTTATGAAAAAAGTTTTAAATTGGTGTTTTATAATTAACTCATAACCACAAGAGAAGGTGCTTTTAATGGCTATCATAAAACAATTCGACAAAAGATCTGGTATGTGAGTAACAAATCGAAAGTTGAAGGAGAACTGGCGATGGATGGAAAAAGTCGGGTTTTCAGACCTGAGGCTGAAAAAGTTTGGCATGAAGATTACCAATGTGAATATTACAGGGGAGTTATCATAGATGGTGAGGACAATATTGTGGAGCGTTGCGCTAAAATGCCCCCCAACTATACAGCAGCTTTTAGTGATGCTGAAGAAAAAATGTCAGTCAGTCCTTTATATTCACGACAAACAAGCCCTGATATGAAGAAAAAACTGGAAGAATATAAAGCAAAAAAAGCACTAGAGAAAAAAATGAAAACTACCGTTATTTTTGATCCGAGAGAATGGAATGAGTGGAAGTATATTTATGATTCCTGCAGAGGAAATTTATATCGGTTTAGGTATTTAAATCAGGAAGAAACATCTTCTGTATTCCTTTCAAGAAAAGGGCATCCTATATTAGGTGAAATATTATCGCGGAAGGGCGAAGCTGATTGGGCATTTTACAGTAGCAGAATTAAGAATGAGTATGACATTGAAAATCTACCAGGGCATAAGGATATTTGGAAGATTTTGTCTGTTGCAAATATTTCTAAAAATAAAAATGGGGATAGCGAAGTGACAATTAATTATCTTGAGTTTAGTAACTTGACCAAAGATTTTAAAAAAAGAGAAAAAACCAAAACAATTGTCATTAAGAGAAAATGGGATTTCTATAATGAACTTATGGATTTCTTAGTCGAAATGTAAAGTTGCATAGGACGCATTGTTGGAGTACTGTGTAAAAAAAGTGAATCTATGTAAGGTTGTGTGTGTAAGGGATTATTATGATGGACTATCAGAAAAGGAAATACATTATATTGATGAAGCAAGGATAATCGGTAGAACGGAAGGAAATAATAAAAGATTAAGTGATTTGTATCACAAGGCATATGCAGATTATACAACTGGAGCTATTTCTGAAATGGCATATAACAAGATTTATGCTGTTTGTATGATCTGTAAACCTGATACAAAAGCCCCACACTTCTGACAATAAAATCGGAAGCGTGGGGTTTCCTGATTTATTTTGTTTGTTTGCTGTTTTCTTCGATATTTGCCACAAGACGGTCGAAATCACTCTGATATGTTCTGTCCTGCAAAACACGGAATTTTTCAAATTCACTTTCTGCAAACGCCTTTGCGATGGCAGCGGTCACTTTGCCTTTGTCATGTAAAATATCTTCTTCGTTGAACTGGAGGAACGCATCCAAACGATTAACCCAATCCTGCATATACATGATATTTCCCCGCCGTGCCTGTCTTTCGGCATAGTCCAGATACATTGTCACGATCTCATTCAGATTTATCATTTCTTCTTCGTTCAAGTAGTTTTTGGCGATTGAAACATCCGACTTGCGAATACGCCCTTGCGGAGCATTTTTCCAAGTTGTCAAGCCCATGTTTGGTTTTGTGCTATCGGCTCGTCCATAAACAATCTCAGCCGCCGTATGATGAGTGACAGCGTAATGAAGCTTATTCTGTACTGTGGCAAAAAACTCTTTTGTAACAGGACTGTTCACATCATAGTCAGCACTGCACTGGGAATAAATGTCCGTGATTTTTTGATAAAAACGGCGCTCGCTGGAGCGAATATCACGAATACGCTCCAACTGTTCCTCAAAATAGTCCTTACCAAAAAGGTTTTCTGGTTCTCGCAGTCGTGCATCGTCCATCACATAGCCTTTAATAATAAATTCTTTTAATACTCGATTTGCCCAAATGCGGAACATCGTAGCCTTTTTAGAATTAACACGGTATCCGACAGCAATAATGGCATCCAGATTGTAATAGCTTGTATTGTACCGCTTGCCGTCTGCCGCAGTTGTTTCCATTTTGGAAACAACTGCTTCTTCCTGCAATTCGCCGGATGTAAAAATATTTTTCAAATGTTTTGAAATAGCCGCCTTTTGCACTTCAAATAATTCTGCCATCTTTGCCTGCGTCAGCCACAAGTTTTCCTGATATAAAAGGATTTCAACCCGAACTTCACCATTATCGGTTTTATAAAACAGGATTTCCCTTGTTTCATAAGGAGTTAGCCCATATTCTTCGTTCATATCCATTCCTTTCCTATTCTTCACTTTTGTTTCTCGCTCTGCTTTTGTAAACATTATGCTTGTTCTTGCGCTGCCTTCGCTCTCGATTAGCGTCCTCATCTCATCATTGGATCTTTATCAATTGCTTTTGTATAACAACGCAATTTATTTACATCGTACTTATAAATATATTTGTCAACCTGACTCATAAAATAATTTTTCTTAACCAAGTTTGTTATTACAGTATTTCTCTGTGTATCAACTGTTTTTTCAAGTGTAGTTGAGAAGCACATGTAATTAAGACTCATTATTTACCGTCCTATCAATTTTTAATTGCAGGTGCAATATCATAATCCGTGAAGCATGAATTTGTTGATTGCAGAAATTACTTTAACCAATTCATTTTATAAGCAAGTTCTTTAATCAAAAATGCATTTTCATAATACATGTTTATTTTTATAATTGGTCGTTTTGACCTTTTATCAAACAGTAAAATATAAGTAACGTTATCCCCTTGTTTAATCTCCGCTTCAGATATGTCAACATATGCAATCAATTTTTTTCTCTTTAATATACTTGACTCTTCAATATATCCATTACCAATAGTATATTTTTTTGAATAGTGGTAACCGCAATTCCAGATGCCAAATATTAACAAAAGTCCAAATATAAGGCTTACTACTACATTATATGTAAATATTCCCAAAATCAAAAAAGCACAAAACACTTAGCACCCTTTGATATTTTGCTGGTCTAATAATAAATCTATCTTTTTTTCTTGCATTTTTTGTTTTAATACTTTGCTCGCTCATCCATAACATAATGCAATCTGCGTACTCCGGTTCAAAAGAAACTTTAGTTTCATCAGAACATACTATAATTAACGAGCCCTTTGAGTTTCTTTCAAAATAATAAATATCACTTGCTTTTATTTCTTTTTTTGCACCCAAGTAATTTCTATATATTATTTGAGTTGGCTCCAAATGAATATACCAGACGTCAAACATTATGCTTAAAATATACCATAATAAACAAAAAATAACTATACCAACATTTAAGTAAATCTTTGCAATCAGCACAGCAGGGATTCCATAAAATGCTTCTGCACCCTTTATACCTTCCGGATGATTATGTGTCACATTTGATGTCGCTCTTGCTACCTCTCTTGTTCTTTCAATTGAATCATAAAGCCAGCCTGCCGCTGACAATTCTCTCCTGCGAGCACCACTTCTGCTTCGCACTGGATATTCTTTTCTATGACTTTCCCTGACATAATTAACATCTATGTAAGAATCAATATCACCTACAATCTGAACGGAAAGCTGAAAAGACCTTTTATCAAAAAATACCAATATAATTTCAATTTCATTTTCGGTAAGAAACTGGCTGAATACTGACACAGCAATCTGTAATGCCTTATCCTTTAGCAGTATTTACGATTGCATCTGCTTTTACCTTTGTTATATCGTTGCGAACAATCTTAAATGGCATTGTGGCACCTCCTTATCCATGCCTGTATTACTTTAACAGCTTCCTTATCTGCTTATCCGTTGCCTCGGGATACATCTCATGCATATAATCTACAATCTGCTTCCATGAATCTTGTGGATTATCCTTGTAGCAGGAAGTCACATAATCGTATCCATAGATATGCTCAATGGATGAATACACTGCCACATCCCATCCATATTCAATACCTCTTTTATTCACTCTCTTCTTAAAATTGCAGTTGCACAGATATGTCTGCATCATAAGATTCGTTATAGCACCATCAAATCCCTTTTCTCCATCCTTACCAAATCCAGCTTGTTTTTTCAATTCATTTGAATAAATCTCTGAATCAGCATTATCTTCCATAAAATTGACCATTATCTTTTTATGCTTATTAGGCGCTTTTCCATCATCATATAATGCATCAAAATCATATCCATCCCGGCGATAATTAGCAAATACAGGAAGCCAATTTTTTGATATAAATCCTGCCTTCTTATCAAAAAACTTTCCATAGACGATATCATGCCGCCTTGCTATAATAGCCCGCCACATCCATGGATCAATCTCCGGATTATCACTCCACCAGTACTCTGGAACAGTTCTTTCTTCAAGTGAAAACCCATCTATGTCATTCTTAAATAATGGTAAAAAGCCAAATTCATTTATATACTTGATTGCTTCATCTACAGAATGGATGCAATCCGGGTTGTCCCAATTAATGCCATGCATAATCCATTCACCTGATTCGTTTCCCATAATACCCCTCTATATGAACACTATTACAGTAATACTACTCCCAACAGCAAGATTATAAGCATAATGATGTATCCATTTATTAATGTCATTATCCAGCATGTATTGACAAAACTCATATTTTATGTTCCTGCCCCTCGATTTCTTTTTGAATCCATGTCATAATTACATCTACAAGATAATCCTGCTGCACCTGACTTAGTTCCTTGCCGGGCTGCATTTTATGCCACTTTCGGATGCACTCCCTGCAGCATGTTGCCGTTGCATGCTGGGCAATAAATACCGGATGACCACGCATTGGTGTCTGTTTGCCATCATTTGCTATATATGCCGGAGCTTCTCTCTTTGCAATAAAATCCTTTGCATGTTGTCTGATTGTGTCCAACCCTTTTTCATTTATGTAATCAATATCTTTCTGCTTCAGATGGAAACTGCTTCGGAACCTGGAATTATCCAGCCGCTCAAATAACTGCCTGTACCATTCATCCTTAGTCATTAAAACTTCACCACTCGTTCCATAAAAATCACCTATTATTACTATCTATCAATAATAGGATTATACCACCATTTACCCCTATTCAACAAATACAATACCATAGATTTTCTCAGACTTAAGATATTTCCCAGACTACAGTACATGTATTCATTTTTGACCTCCTTTTCCCTGGACTAAAAAAACGCCCAGACTAGATTTTTCGTAAATCTAATCTGAGCGTTTTATATCTCTCAGGTCTGATTTCTCAGACAAGAAAACCAATTTTACAGATTTTGACACCCCTTTTCCTATATTACACAATATTTGAAAATACCGGGTGGAAATCATTACCTCTCATTTGGGTGGAAATTTTTAATTTTTAGTGGATGAAATAATCATTTTTTTAATGATTTTCGTTTTTCTTTATCTTAACGCGATAATCCTGGCTTGTCTGTGGGTAAATTATCTCTTATCGTAATATACTTCTGACCAGTTCAATATAGTTCAATTTTACAGTTTCATAAAAAATATTGTCAGAAATCAGTTTCATAGTTGAATCAACATAATCGTCAGCATAAAAATCTTCTTGTACGAGTTCTTCTGCTACAGCCAGCAGATCAACATCCTCCCTTGCGGATGGAGTTATTTTAATATCCATTTCTGCTCTATGCTTTCTAACATCTGTAAAGAGCCTCTTGAAATCATCATCTATTGTAATATAATTTTTCAGTTTAAAGATATCATATAAGTGTCTGGAATTTCTCGTTGCCCTTCCTACCATATAATAATCACATACAGCAAAAATTTTATCTATAATTGTTCTGGATAGTGTCTGTGTCTTCATTTTAAATGGTTCTAATCCATAATCTCTCAAAATCTCAGATTCTTCTGTTGCAAGACAATCAAATATTATACTCGTAATTTCCTTTTCTTCTGTTGGATAAGAATATGACATTAACGCGGTCTCCAGCTTCACATATGGCCGCAGACCCTTTTTATCTTCTGAGCAAACCGAGTCATATACGAAATCATAGTGATTATAATCCTTATCGCTTTCGATAGACTTCCAATTATCAATTTCTAAGTCTAAGTCTTCGCTGATTGGTTGTAGTAACTGATATTTTATTTTCTTCCTTCTGGCTTCTCCCAAATGCTCTTCAAATGTGATATCAATGTCCTCTGAAAAACGGTCTATTACATGATAAGCCCTGGAAAGGGATGTTCCACCCTTAAACACCACATTGGGATTTCTCTGTACCAGTTCTTTTAATATCATTGTCACATAGTAATCTTTTTCAACGATACTTTCATCTATGCCCGTTCTTTCTGATACCGTTACAATAATATCTCTCAACAATTCTTTATCATCTTTATGCAAATACATCGTCCAGCCTCAATTCGTAATAATATCTAAATATTGCAATCGGAAACTCTCTTATATAACTATCCACATCATTTTTTGTGATGCCATGTATCTGCACAAATTGAGATACTTTGTCATGGGCCACATCATAGCTTTCATCCAGATACATATCCAGATTTTTTAATAAGTCAAGTAGCTGCAGCACATAAACATTTTCATCATTTACCGGAACCACTGGTCTTCTTACAATGAATGTTCTCTTTCCAATTGGAATTTCACGTATTTTTGCTGCCATGTTATTGCTAACAATCTCAACTTTATTTGGAACCTGTGTTGAAATTCCCAGCTGATTGGCAAATGTATTACCAGAATAGAAACCATCTACTTTTCCACCTCTGGAAACATACTTGTACCTGGCAACCATATCTGCATTTACGCCTACATTTGTTTTTAATCGTGATTTCTTAGGCAAATAATAAATGCCGTTCTTATATTTTTGTAGTTTTCCCTCATCGCACAGCTTTTTTAGCTGCTGATTTACTGCAGATTTTGTAATTCCCTCAATCACTATATCAGAAAAGAATATAGGCTCTGCTTCCTTATAATTATTTTTCAAGAATTCATATAACATAAACCTCATTCCTTTCCCTAAATTTTTGTAACTATAATGGTTACTTTTGTTAATAACATTCTATTCCTGTTTTTAAAATCTGTCAATGTTATTTTGATTGCTATGGTTAGTATATCCAAAGCAGAATAAAATATAAAAAAGAACTGTCACCCTTAGGATTTCTCCCAAAGCCAACAGCTCTTAAATTTTCATAAGACCTGATATCTGATTCCCTGCGCTGATGATCTGATTTGTGTTCGAAGTGATGCCTCGATAATAACTACCAACCTCATAAAATACAGGCAAAAATTGTGCTGTATTTTTCACTTATTTTACATTTGCCTACATTTCATTCATTGCGACTGCAAAAAGAGACCATAAAAAGTGACCTGAAATGATTTCATAGTAACCTTCTTTCCTCGGCCTGTCGATCAATGGATTAAGAACTCCATATTTCTTAATACTGTCCTGTAGTTCAATCATCTGACTGTCACCGATCACCTTGAATGGATGATTCGTAAAAGTTCTTAACCGCTCCATTTCAATTTCAACTACTTTTTCATCCGAATCTCTGATATCCGTCTTTTGTAGCACGAAATGGTAGTTCTTCGTTTTCCATAATCAAATCACACGCTGTCCCACCGATGATGACATATTGATTTTCAAAACCTTGAAATCTTTCCTTAAATTTTGTAAATCCACTGACCATTACTCATGCAACCTTCTTTCCTGCAATTCATCTACTGCTTCTTCAATTCTTTCATCATTTGTATCTGTAAAAGATAAAACAAGTGAAATATCATCAGCACTGTTATCCTCTGAAAATTGTTTTGGGTTGTATGCCCATAATTCAAGTCTGACCTGTTTATCCGGGTCTATCAATTCATCAGTCAGCAAGGCTTTATCATAATCTTTCTCACTAATTGCATAGGTAACAACTCGGCTTGGATTTAGCATTGTTTTTTCAGAAAGTGCCGTTTCCCCTGCAAAGACCATATTTTCTGTAACTTGCGTCTTATCTATATATCCTGTTTTTCGAACAGGAGTCGTCAAATATACTTTTGCTTTTTCAAATAATTCATCTCGCTTATATTTTGACTCAATAAACTTATTAACACCGTCTTTTGCTACAAGAAACAAATCTGTCATTTCCAACTGCTTCACTGCTCTGGTCAAGGTCATTGCTGTAAACGGAAGCACTTTTCCGGCTTCTGAAGTATACAATCGTTTTTTCTTACTGTACAGATAAAATAAAAACAACTGCTGCGTGGAGTAAACAAACTTACCAGTCAGCTTTTGGGGTTCTTTTTCATCAGAAAGCATTGTCCCAATGAAAGGAAGAAAGACCTGCTTATCAGTAATAAACGGTATATTATTTTCTATAAGGCTTTTTCTTCGATAATTTGATACCGTTGTAAGTTCAAATACGACTGGCACATTATCAATCTGCTGTATTTTTACAATTTGTTTTTTCAATGCCGGAAGTGTGGCAAGTTCTTCTGTTGGAGCAAGCATTATACAGCGTCTGTTTCCAATATATGCTGTATGAAAATCATAACTCCCTGCAATATAAACAGGCAAAGAATCCTGATGATTCCATGCTTCATATTTTATAGAAATCCCGAATACGCTTGTAAGCATATTTCTCATTCTCCTTTTAACTCAATTTGTTTTATTTTAACTTAGTCAATGTTATAAGTCAAGTTTTTGAGTTATTTTGAATTTATATTTCCTTTTTCCGTGACATGCTAAAGTCGCTATCATCAGAAATAAAGGCTTAGTGAATGACTTATTCTACCATACTTTTTCATTTGAGCCGAAGGTAATATCATAAGGTGTAAGCGGTAAATTCTCCTCCGACCACTCCGAAACAAGCTCCGGGTGTACTTCTGCCAAACTGTTATTCATAGTCAAACCGAGGCCTACTTGTGCTTAGAGTATATGAAGTTTTAGCTTTTGTCTTGTAGTTTACGAATATCCGAAAATCAAAAAAGCCCTTTGAGAAAAGGATTTCTCCTCTCTCAAAGGGAAAGTTGGCAAACTTGAATTTCATAAATTCACGTATTAAGAATTCAATTTACGTCTATTGCCCTGTAAACTACTTTAAATTCCTCACAAAGAATACTTGTTTGTCCATTGAATTCAAGCTCTGTTTCTGCAAATTCTTCTGCAAAGAAATCTTCATGAACATCTCTCCAGTATGCAAGACTTCGGTCTCCTTCCCCCTCCTTGTAAGCGTGTTCCTTTGATACTTCATCAAATGGAACCACTGTAGTCTTAGTGGTTTGAATAACACAAACTGCCTCATCCTTTGAGTTTAAAATAACACTATAATCACCTGACTGTGGTAATGGATCTTCTTCTCCTTCCATAAAATATAGATCATATGCAGATGCAGTTGCAGTCTTAATTCCCGTTAATACAAGGTCTGCCAGCTGATCAGGTACATCTCCAAATCCCCACGCCTCATAAGGAGTATCAATATCTATATTCTCTTTCTCGCAATATGCTTTCCATAATTCTTCTGCTCTCATAATGCTCCAATCTGTAACTTCCGATTTTAATGTCTCTACTCTAAAGTTAGTAACTCATAAGTTACTTCTATATTGATAGAATAAAATGCATAGCTTGCAAAGTCAAGTAAACTATCTATAATTACTTTTCGTTGGCGATATCCCAGCAATATTTCTAAAACTCCAAACTATCCGCATTAAGCAGAAAATACTTCATTCCCATGATTACAAAGCCTTCCTCATTTCTCCATGGCTTTTTTGTTCCGTTTACTACCACGATCTTTTTAAACGAATCAGGGATATTTCTAAATGAATTAAATTCCTGCTTCTGCTTTTCCTCAGAGGTCATATCATAAGCCACCTGAATATAATATCTCTGACTCCCCTGATTGACCACAAAATCAACTTCAAACTGCTTTCGAGTTGTTTTTCCTTCATCATTTTTCGCATACGCCTCTACAATACCAACATCCACATTATAACCTCTGATAAGCAGCTCATTGTAAACAATATTTTCCATGATATGAGTAGGTTCCTGCTGTCTAAAATTCAATCTTGCATTTCTAAGTCCCACATATTTTCTACCTTTAATATCATATCTGGCAGCGGGAATGAATGCTCACCTTGCAAAGCCTGTAAAAATCGAAAATGTAAAGAAAATTTTGTGCGATTATTCGGTATAGCGATTAGGATTTCTCGAATCCGTAAACCCATTTTCCACGTAAGAACAGATACAGAAAAATCACGGAGCTGATACCCCAAGTCAATGGGTATGCCCAGAAAATCACTCGTATATCCGGGAGAATACGAACTGCCACAGTAATGTAGCTTACGCGAAACAAACACCAGTCACAGAGCATAACGATCATCGGAACGGATGCGTTACCTGATCCACGAAGTATTGCTGCGATGCAATGAGAAAACGCCAGCAGACAATAAAATAACGCAATTGTTCTGGACTGCATGACTCCATAATGTACAACATCAGGATCTCTGTTAAACGCTGTGATCAGTACCGGTGCTGCCACATATATGATAATACCGATCAACTCTGCAATAGTAATCGAGCAGAAAACTCCAAATCTTGCTCCCTTTTTCGCCCGGTCATACTGTTTTGCACCCAGATTCTGACTGACAAAGGTTGTCAGAGCCATTGTAAAACAGGTCACCGGCAAAAAGGCGAATCCCTCTATCTTGGAGTAGGAACCACATCCTGCCATCGCCATTTTTCCAAATGCATTTATATTTGACTGTACAAAGACGTTCGCGATCGCGATCACTGAATTCTGAAAACCGGATGGTACACCATTCTGGATGATCTGCTTCAGCATAGAACTGTCAAAACGAATCTCTCGCAATTCCAGACGATATTCTTCTTCCACACGCAGCAGATGAACCATACAGAGCAGTGCACTGACAAACTGTGAAATTGCGGTTGCAAGTGCTGCTGATCCGACTCCCATGCCAAGACCTGCGATAAAGAAAATATCCAGAACGACATTGACACAGGAAGAAATAATCAGATATATCAGTGGATGGCGTCCATCACCGACCGACTGCAGAACTCCAACAAAGATATTGTACATGACAACACCCATAGACCCTGCAAAATATGTACGGAAATACACAATAGATTCCGGGAGCACGTCCGCAGGAGTTCCCATCAATACCAGGATCTTTGGTGCCAGAAACATTCCCAAAACTGTCAGCACAGCACCGGCCACAAGTCCAAATGCAACCGTTGTATGGATTGCCTTTTTCAGGCAGTCTCTTTTTTTGGCTCCGTAATATCGTGCAATAACAACACCTGCACCCATGGCAATGCCGTTAATAAAACCTACCATCAGAAAAATCAGATTTCCAGATGAACTGACTGCCGCCAGTGCATTACTTCCTAGAAAATTTCCTACGATCAGGGAATCAGCAGTATTATACAATTGCTGGAACAGATTTCCCAGAAACAATGGAATTGCAAAAAAAATGATCTTTTGGGAGATACTTCCCTCTGTCATTCTCAGACTCTTTTTCATAGTTAAAATTAC
>ERZ1026882.293-NODE-293-length-31869-cov-10.154932_pt1 | contig 31869 bp, 8 predicted proteins | sample MGYA00380171_ERZ1026882 | MGnify/ENA primary metagenome ERZ1026882 (study PRJEB33269, sample SAMEA4719807) | human gut metagenome | biome: human-associated habitat; feature: organic feature; material: feces | place: Cameroon | collected 2013-10 ...
ATCAAGTTTATGCTTTATTAACGAAAAGTTTTCCATAGGGGTGCTGAGTAGTTACATAACATACCAAATATGTTAAAATATACATGTTTTGGAATAATTTCAGTTATTTTTCTTGGAAATATTACAGAAAATATTTATCTTTGCAGCGTTATTTTGGTTTCTACATCTGATATCAAAGCAAATCGCTTATGATATAAAAGCGAAAACGCTACGGGGGGGGGACCTGAAAAAACGATGAAATCATTAACTGGGTTCTGTCTAGAATAGGTTAAAAGTATAAGAAAGTTATGGAATGTATATCAGTAGATACAAATCACGTAACAGATACACATGACGAAAGAGATGCGCAGACATCTCATGGCACTGGACTTGCCTCCAGTGCGCCCTCCGAAACGATGAAGCCTTCTAAGGAAGGAAAAAATCAAGCAGGGGTGTCCACCAACTATACCCATTCGGGAATTAACGGAAAGCAGACATCCCCTTCGGAAACAAACCGAAAACAGAAATCCCAGCATGCCTCTTCCCACTGGTTCGCTCTGCGAACCACCTACGGAAGAGAGAAGAAGGCTTACGACTACCTGGTAAGCAAAGGAGTTAAAGCCTTCTGCCCTACCCTTCACGTGACCAAAGAGGTGAAAGGCGAAAGAAGAGTGGTCGTGGAATCACGATTGCCTAATATCTTCTTCGCTCATGGCACTGAAGAGGAATTGGAAAAATATGTCTTCGACAATGTCAACCTCCCTTTCCTCCGGTTCTACTATCGCCACTATCACCAGGGATCACGAGTCATGAAGACGCCTCTTATCGTGCCCGACTATCAGATTGAAAGTCTCAGAATCATCTGCGAATCAGAAGCCAACGACATCTTGCTGGTACCTGAAAACGAACAGAAATTCAAAAACGGACAGAAAGTGAGAGTCGTCGAAGGAAAGTTCAAAGGCGTAGAGGGCAGAGTGGCTAGATATCACGGCCAGCAGCGAGTGGCTGTCATCATTGACGACATCGCCACCATCGCCACCGCCTATCTACCTAGCGCCTTCCTCGAATTCATCGATTGATAAGACATTTAACGAAAAAAGCAAATAAAGTTATTTAGAATAATAGGATAATAAAGTCTGAACGTGCGAAAAGTTTTGATTCTACTCATAGCAGCAATAGGTAATGTGATGGATGTACCTGCTCAGGTGAAAACCACCGACAGTACGTTCATAGAGAATTCACGTCCTATTATCTATGTGGTAAACAAAACCGATATCAACGCACAGGACCGTGAATGGATTACCAACTATCTCATTCCGCAGCTCGAAGCTTTGGGAGATAGAGGTATCATCCTGGGACGTGCCACGGCATCACCAGAAGGTCCTACCCCCAACAACGTTCGACTTGCCCGGAGCCGTAGAGCATCCATGGATGCCCTGCTCGGCAAATTCGGCATCAACATCAATCGCATCAGATATGATGTAGTGCCCGAAGATTATCCGCTCCTCCTCACGCTGATGCAGATGGAGCACGATAAGCAACTGCCTGTGGTGGAAGCCTACGTCAGGAAATACCACGGCAAGGGCGAACCGCTCAAGGCGGCTCTGAAGCGACACGACAGAGGAAGACTCTGGAAATATCTGCTCAAGAAATATTTCCCGCAGTTGCGTGCCGTGAGAATCATGCCGATAGACGAACGGCTCGTGGATACCATCCCGTTGCCCGAGGCAAACCTCATCCATGCAGAATTGCCGTTCCCAAAGCCCCACATCTATGTGGAAATGCCGCTCCCGGAACCGGCTCCCGTCATCGAGGACCGCCGGGAACTGCTGAGCATCAAGACCAATCTGCTCTACGACTTCGCCTATATGCCGGGCTACAACCGCTTCTGCCCCATCCCCAACGTGGGCATCGAGTATTATCCGCTGCACGGTCATTTCACCTACGGAGCCAGTTTCGAGGGTCCCTGGTGGCAAAACTACAGCAAGCATAAGTATTTCCAGTTGCGCAACTACCAGTTGCACACCCGCTATTACCTGCGGAGCGGCGAAACGGGTTTCAGGGGGTTCTTTGTAAGTGCTTACGCGCACGCGTACCTTTATAATATATGCTTCGGCGAAAAACGGGGCTGGGAAGGCGAAGGCTGGGGAGCCGGAGTGGGCCTGGGATGGGCGATACCGCTGGGACGCTCCAAGCACTGGCGACTCGACATCGGTCTGCAGGCTGGATTCCTCAACACCCGCTACGACCCCTACCAGTGGCTATGCCCCATCGACCCCGACTACGACAAGGAGCAGTATTACTACAAATGGTACGGCGACGCCAAGGATTTCAGAAAGCGCAAGCATATCTACAACTGGATGGGTCCTACCCGACTGGAGATAAGCCTCAGCTACGACCTGCTCTATCGCCGCAACCACAAGAAGGGCGCAAGCTTCCGCAGCAAGGAAAAAACAAGGAGGGCGTATGAGGAATAACAGGAAAAACAGGAATAATAGGAATAACTGGAGATACCTTCTGTTCTGCATCCCCCTGCTGGGCATCTTCCTTTCCAGTTGCGAGCGAGAGCCGATGCTCAACCTGCATCAGGGCGGAAAAGATATTACCATGGATGTGCCTGCCATCGACCTGAAACTCGATGTTTATTGGGATTACCAACTGAAATATGATGTGGTATATGACTGGAAGGCGGAATGGTTTTACGGTTGGGATGAGAAGGACAAGGAACTTTTCGGCATCCTGGGTTACACCGAGCCGACGGCTTTCGATATTCGCCGCTATTACACCGGAAGGGTATCGGGCGCACCGCACAGTTCTCCCTACAAGCATTACATCACCAGTAATTTCATTTCGGCGAAATACGATTTCGGATTCTGGGATATTCTGGCTTGGAACGATATCCAGACGCCGGACGGTGTGCAGAGCGTAAGAATCGATGAGGAGAGTACCTACGATTACGTAACGGCGAAGACGGGCGAGACGATGCATCCCGTGAAATACAACGCTCCCCAGTTTCCGAGGGCGTTCTATCAGCCGGAGGAACTCTTTGCCGGATATGAGAAGGGCATTGAGATTAATGAGAACCTGGATGGCTTTACCTTTGATGAGGATAGAAACTGCTGGTACAGGGTGCTCAACCTTCAGCTCCAGCCAGTCACCTACATCTATCTGTTGCAGGTGATATTGCACAACAACAATCGCAACGGTCGCATTGTGACGGCAATAGACGGCAATACCAACCTGAGCGGAATGGCCCGGTCGGTGACGCTGAATACGGGTCATACGGGTACGGATGCCATCACGGTGAACGGTAATTTGAGGATGAAGTTCGACCAGAAGGGCAAGAATGGTGAGACGGTGGATATCATCGGTGGAAAGATTCTCACTTTCGGGATGCCTAATATGAATCCGGGCACGCTGAGCCCCAAGGCTTACAAGGAGTCATTGGAGAAGGTGAAGGCTGCGGATTTGAACAACCGCCATTATCTGGATGTAACGATGCAGTTTTATAATGGCAAGGATTCTACTTTGGTTTTCGACGTGACCGACCAGATACGTCGCCTTTTCCGTGGTGGAGTGATCACCGTAGATGTTGATATGGATCACGTACCGGTTCCCGTCCGTCCCGGCGGTTCAGGTTTTGATGCGGTGGTAAAGGACTTCGAGGAGAAGGAATGGGAAATTGAGATGTAATTGATAAACATGAATATGAAATCAGGATATAGAATAACAAAATAAAAATTTTTAAACATTATAAGAATATGAAGAAATATTTATTTATTGCAGCTTCTGCACTCGCACTTGCAAGCTGCTCAAGCGAAGATTTCGTCGGAACAGAAGGCGGAAATGTTGAGAATGGTGCCAATAAGGCGATTAACTTTGGTGGTGGTACGGGTAAGATTACTCGTGCTTCAGTATTAGATGGAGACAAGGCTGCCAAAGCTCTCAACAACAATTTTGTCGTATTTGGCTATAAGACCAATTCTGACAAGACTACATCAACTGTATTTGACCACTACACCATTAATTGGAACAATAAGGCAGGTCAAACAGAGTCTAACAAAAAAGGTTGGGAATATGTTGGTATAACTCCAAACGCAACGTTGTCTTCAGTGACGGGCCAAACCATTAAATATTGGGATTATTCTGCAACAAAGTATGACTACATTGCGTTCTCTTTTGGTACAGCAACTCAAGGAACAGGAGATGGTGAGGTTAAGGCATCAAAAATTTCCACAGCTTCTAATAATTCATATACTCTTGAAGGAGCCGTTAAGGATTTAGCAAAGTGTTTCATTGCTGACCGTATCACTGCTAAGAAAGACTTGACGGATAAGCAAAAGAAAAGCAACAAACTTGTTGGTTACAAAGACGATGTACAGTTCAACTTCCGTTCACTTTCAACAAAGGTAACTATGGGTATCTACGAGATTATTCCTGGTTATTCTGTAAGGGACGTTACATTCTATTCTGCTGAAAATACAAAATTAGAAGGTGCTAATAATAAGCCAACACTTTATGCAGCAGAGGCTACGATTCCTTTTGGCAAGGGTTCTATCGCTGTATCTTTCCCTTCAGCAACTGAAAGCGAAACTGACTATAATAAAGCTCATGTAAAATTTACCCCAGCAGCTGGAAGCACTAATTCTTCATCTATTTCATTCGGAACTCTTTCTACTGTAAATAAAGAAAAGAATGAGACGGTTGCATCAGGATTTATTGGAAGAGACATCACAACATTCTCTACTCCTAAGAAAGATGGAAACAAGGATTATGAAGTTGTTATTCCAGCTCAGATAGGTAACCTTACTCTTAAAGTAGATTATACTCTGGAATCAATTGATGGCTCAGGCGAAACAATCAAGGTAACAGGTGCTACTGCTGTTGTACCAGCTAAGTACACAAATTGGGAGCCAAACTACGCTTATACATACATCTTCAAGATTTCTGATAAGACCAATGGTTCTACTGGTGGAGATAAGGATCCAAAAGGTCTCTATCCTATCACCTTCGATGCTATCGTAACAGAGACAGAGACTGGAAAGCAGGAGACCATTACTACTGTTGAAAACAACTCTATCACAACTTATGCAAAGGATGAGATCAACAATGAGTATAAGACCGGTGCAAACATCTATGTATCTGTTAACAATAAAACTCCGCTCCACATCAAGAATGGAGATGATGATATTACACCAACAAACGTTAAACTTTATACTGCAGTAGGTACTGGTACTTATAGTACTATCACAGAGGCAGCAGTAGCTCATTGCTTAGCATCTAACAAAGCAACAACAGGTCCTAATGATGCGAAGACATTAACAGATGGAACTAACACATTAACAGTTACTCCTACTCCTGCCAATGATCTTTCTATTGTTGATCAAATCAAGGCAGATGATGCTGTAGATGGTAATGCTATTTCAGGTAACTTCGCTAAGTTCACTCCTACAGAAAAAGGTACATATGTATTCGAATTTACAGATGGTGATACCAAGTATTATAAGGTTATCAAAGTAGTTGCCGCTACAAAATAATAATTTGCTTGGAATTATTTCATGATTATTTCCATGATTCATCATGGGATTATATTCATGATTCAAGTTTCGCAAGTAACCTCCGGTCCCCGAAGGGGGCCAACTTTCAATAACCGCTGGTGGAATGACCGAAGGTCATGGAACCTGCGGACAACCAATAGTAGGGAGAAAGCGTCCCCAAAGGGGGCGAACCACATCCAGTCTTGCTCCTGTTCGCCCCCTTCGGGGACGATAAGAGAGTATCTGTCACTATCCGCAGGTTCCATTCCCTTCGGTCATTCCACCCGCGGTTATTCACATTCGCCCCCTTCGGGGACGGCAGGATGCGACTTGCGAAACTTCAGTTCATGACATGATGATATAACGTAAACCGGACGGGGATATTCTCCCCGCCCGGTTCCTAGGTTAAAAATACAACGAAAAAAAATATGCAAAACTTCCGCATCTTATCATTTTTGATCTCGGCTTTATGCCTTTTGTCCTGCTCCTCAGAACAGGATAAACCAGAGACACCGGAGCCTAAGCAAAACGTGGGAATCGCATTCGGCGGTGCCAACGGTATATGGCAGGATGCACCTACCTCCCGCTCCGGCGAAACAGGATTGGAAACTCTCTTCAAATCCTTCCGGGTTTGGGGATACAAAAACTATGCTGCTACTCCCAACTCCCCGCAAGTCATCATGGACGGCTATCAGGTAAACTTTACGCAAAGTAGCGCAGGAACCACAGAAAGCAATACCGCCGACTGGGAATACGTCGGACTTACTCATCCTAAACACTCCACTACTCAAACCATCAAATACTGGGATTACTCTGCATCCAACTACCGCTTCTACGCTTATACTCCGGCGGGTGCCCCTATCACCCCAGCCTCATCCACAGACAGCAGTTCTGCTCCATCCACAGGCAGCAGTTCAGCCTCATCGGGAACCCCGACATCCACTTTAGAAGACGTCTTCCAGATTCCATTTGCTTATTCAGAAGGCGCCACAGCAACCGACGTGCCATACATCAGCGATTTATGGTTCTCCGACAATACAGACGCCACTTCCCCTTACGGCAAGTGCGTAACCCTCCGTTTTTCTCCGCTCATCGCCAAGGTACGATTCAAGTTCACCTATCCGGCGAACACCAAGCGCATCACCATCACCAATATCCTGTTTGGCGACAGCAGATACATCAAGAATCAATCTTCTGCCGATACCCCGCTCAAGGGAACCATCACGGCAACCTATCCCCTTACAGGAACCCCAACCAGCTATACTCCTTCTTTTGCGTGGAAAACTTCGGCAGAAACCGATGCCACAGGATTCCTCGGTCTGACGATACCTTACGAGGAAAAGGGCGATGCCATTCATCTACTGCAAGACAAGACCCAATATAACAAGTGGTATTATGTGCCACCATTCAACATCGCCCAATACAATCAGGGCGCTTACACCATCAGCGCCATCATCGACGGAAACAAGACCCTTGCCACCGTTCCGGCTGAATACATGCAGTGGAAGGCGGGCTATCAATATACATACATCTTCAAGATAACGGAAACAGGCAGCCTCATCGCCTTCTCGAAACTGGAAGTGGAGGAATGGCTGCCAGGAAAGGAGATAGATAACAACGGCAACGGAACCGGCGGCTGGTAAAACAAAACGAAAAGTTGCCGAAAATAACAGAAACCCTGACACAAGCAAGAACACGGATATGAAAAAGTTTTTAAACATAGTAACACCATTGATCATTCTCCTCGCAATCCTCACCGCTTGCGAGAGCAGCGACATGCCGATTCAGCATGCCGACAACTATGCTTATATCTCCTTCTCGGCAAAAACCGAGAAGACGCTTACCCGAACCAACCCTTACGAGGCATACGATGCCGCCAAGCATCCAGCCACCATGGGCGTGTTCGGCTACCAGTCAAGCACCAGTCATCCCAAGCTTGATGTTGACAACACCATCTACAGCAACGAATCGGTGAGCTATAATTCCACCACGGAAAACTGGACGGCTACCAACCGCAAGCGCTGGAACGAATATCTGGGCAAGGCTGTTTCCTTCCATTTCTTCGCCTATATGCCAAAAGTGGATGATGCCAAGGTAATAGAAGAAAAGAGCGATGCCACCTCTTCTACATCCACCAGCCGCACCTTCACCCTCTCGTTCCCATTCGCCATGAGTACTTCAGCCGAAGAAACATCATCAGAGAATACTTCATCCAATCATACCATCAGTCCTGTAATCTTCGATATCAAGAAAGCCCCCATCATCTGTGCCTTGCCACAAAGCAGGGAGGGAATGGATGCCCAGAAGACAGAATACACCTTCGACCGAGTGGTAAATTTCCAGTTCGACCAAACCCTGACAGGTTATCGCCTTCTCTTCAAGCTCGACACGAAGATGGGAGCCGTAAGACAATTCCGAATCAAGCGCGTAACCCTTTCGGGCAAGTTAGCCACCTCGGGCACCGTAAGCCGCTCTTATATCTGGGATGAAACCAAGAAGCAATGGACGACCCAGGGAGCCATCGGATGGAAAGACCTCGCTTATACTACTTTCAGAGAGAGCACGGCAGCCGGAGGGAACACAGTTACCGCTCCATTTGAGATTCCTTACAAGGACAATAAAGACGATACGAATACGACATCAGCAGCTTTTGAGAACGCAACGAAAAGCATTCTTCTCGATAATTCGATAAAAGACTACACCCAATGGGGAGCGGCATTCTATACCATTCCCGATAAGAATTTCACCCCTACCATCAAGGTTACTTACGATGTGGTGTTCAAGGACGAGAAGCAGCAGGAGGTGATAACCCGAAAGGGTGTAACCTCTGCCATCGAACTGAACGAAAAGAATTTCGAAAGTCTGAAAAATCAGAAACAGGGCGTCACCGCCATGATATATCCCATCCGCATCCTGATTCAACCCCGCTATCTCTATGTATTGGCTGATGAGGATGCCTACACGGGCCATCTGTTGATAGATTAAAACCCTATCACGATTTTTACCAACCAACAAATAAAAAGATACACTGCAATGAGAATACATTCAATATCAACAATATGCAGAAAATATTTGATGCTGCTGGCTCTGCTGCTGGCGAGCATCCAAATGGTGCATGCCCAGGAGGAAAGCGGCGACACTACTACCACAGAGATGAAAGTATATGGTGAGCCCGACCTCATCGCTAAAGACTATGCTGGTGGTTCGGGAACAAAGAATGATCCATGGCTTATCAGTAACGACCTGCAGCTGGCGAAGTTGGCACATGATGTGACCAACGGAAATTCTAAGGCTATGTTTGCCGGCAAATACTTTAGACTTACCCAAGACATCGACCTGAGCCAAGGTAAATGGATGCCTATCGGTACATGGAAATGTAATAAGAAGGAAAACGACCGCTATTTTGCAGGAAAATTTGATGGTGATGGCCATACCATCAGCAATATGAAGATAGAATGGGTTAATGCAACAGGTTATGAAGCATCATGGGGTCTTTTCGGCCGACTTTATGGTACCTCCGCATCAAGTGAGGATACCTATGCATCTGTCACAAACTTGATTATTGACAATGCCCAAATTCAAAAGAAAAAGGATACAGCACCAGTTGGCTCCTCTGTCATCAAAATCGGTACCGTTGCAGGCGACATGACACAATTTGCAGAAATCAGCAACACCATTATCCGCAATTCAAAAATTACAGATAATGAGGAAACATACAATACACCCAATAGCTTTCGAGTGGGAGGTGTCGTTGGCTATATTGATAACAATGTTGGCAACCTATTCAGAATATTCAACATCTCCGCTGATGTTAATGTGAACATGCTTACCCAAGCCACTCTGACTTCAACCACAGGAAGTTATCAAGCAACTATTTCAGGAGGTTTCGGTGCTGTAAGTAAATTAGCCAAACCAAACAGCAGTAATCTTGTTATCCTACCTAGAAATATTTTGATTCATGGTAAGCTGACAACCAGCACCAAAGCCGAAAAATGTAAAAAAGGTAGTGTGATGGCGAGCAACTCAGGAAGCATGGATTTCGTCAACGAAAAAGCAGATGATCAACCAATTACATCAACCTGGTACTATACCGCAGACAACGAAGTTACAGGAAGCAATGATTACAAATATGGTACAGAAAAAAGCATCGATGCCATTGATGAGAGCACCGGAATGACTTTTGGCAAGACCTTTGTTGATCAGATAAACCAATATATCTCCGATAAGAAATTAGATAGGAAAAGCTGGGCATATTTAGGAAAATCTAAATTTGCATTCAGTAACATCAAGTTGAAAGCTGAACGAGGAAAGCAAGATGTGCTGACCGTAGTTAATGAAGACGGCACAACCAACAGCGAGAAATACGATTGGTTTGTATCGCAAGACAACATAAAATGGGAAAAAGCAAACACCGATAACATGGCTTGCAATCCATTCTACCTACCTCGTCAAACTTACAATCAGTATGTTTATGCCGTTTCAAGCCACAGCAGTCTTCGCACAAACACCATCGAGGTAAAAGCCATCGGCATCACCGCTCAACTGGATGATAAGACCAAGCCAGGTACTTATATCGTCAATGTAACCAACGATACAGAAGAGAAATTGAGCAATGCCGAGCTGGGACTTACCATCACCTACGAATGGCATAACGGTATAGACCCAATTACCGGCAGTACAACCCATCCAAACGAATATACACCTACTACAACTTCACATAAATATAAATATTATTGTAAGGTAATCGTAAAGAGTGGCGACAATATTCTTTTTAAAAAGAATGTTTGCGCCTCGGTCATCGTATATCTCTGTCCGGCAGGTGTTACTATTGGTGATGTCAAATACGCTGTAGGAAAGGATAATCTTACAGACGACGAATGGGGCTATTCCCCAGAAAAGCCTATGGCGACCTGGCAGGGTGCTTACAAGAAGCTTTCAGACAAAGCCAGCTGGGATGAAAACATCATCGTGCTGATGGGTACGAGTTCAAACGGTGTTACTCAAGGCTTCAACATCACCCAAAATTATCTAGGAGAAAATCTGCTGACTGGAGTTGAGTGGGAAAATGCCAAAACAAACCATCCTGAGCTTTTCCGTAATGCTACCATCACGGGAAAATGGGACAAAGACTATAAGGGGCAGATAGAAATCACCGGTTCTTCAAAAGGTCTGCCTATCTGGGGAGATACCCGCTTCGAACATATCACCTTCAACAACAATGGCGGTGATTCCTATAAGATTATCTACTGCCAGTATAACAATCTGGAGATGGGCGATAGCATCAAGATGACAAACTTCGGTGTAAACAATCTTGCTTATGGTAGTATCACCGGAGCCGTCACCACCCCATTGCATATTTTCGGTGGTCTCAACAATGATGGCAGATACCAACCTCTGAATACACCAGAACTGATCAAAGCCTTCGAAAAATCTATGCCGCATGGCAAAGAGGGATTCAGCATCACTATCAAGTCTGGTTACTATTCCATTATCAGTACTGGCGGCCGTCAAACGGCGAAAGAAGGCCTCAATGGCGTAATGGGAACTCCGAATCAACCCATCAAGTGTACCATCACGATGGATATTGATAGAAAATGGAATGATGCAAATAATGAAAAAAGACCCTATAATTCCAAAGAGAGAGGCAACGACTATGATGCCGGTGCCATCCTTTCCGGCAGTCATGAGGGTGCGATGTATGCCGATGTAGATATCATCGTAAAAAGTGGCAAGGTGGCGCGTGTGGTAAATGGTACCCTGGGTGCCAATACGCAATTGTCATTCACATACGGTAACGATAATACTACATACTATGTGCCTTGCAACACCTATATGGGTAGAGCAAACATAACCATCGACCCAGCCAAATCGGAATATAATCACGATGATAACATTAACAGTCGCGTTATCATTACAGAACTCTATGGCGGTAGTATGGGACGTGCTCATCATGCTAATGCAACTATCAATAATCCATTCTATGGCATCAGCAACATCACCATCAACGGCGGAACCTTCAAGGTTTTACCAGATGAGAATGCGGATAACAAAGAAATTCTCTGTGGAATTTTCGGTGCAGGAGCAGGTGGTATGAATGGCATTGGCTATGGCGACGACACAGCCACTACCCATACCCCTGATGCCAACATAGCCTATTGGAATGCAGAGAAAAACGTGATGCTTTATGGTACCTATTCGGTTGCCAAGAATAATCTGGTAACTTACACCTGCTACAATGTGAATACCGAATCAACCGTAACCATTGATCCAAAAGACACACAGACAAATATAATCATCAATGGTGGCGAATTCGGAACCAAGACCCAAGACGGCAAGATCAATGCCATCGATGGTATCTATGCGGGCGGTAGCGGCTTCATGGGATTAAGTTTGTGGACCCAGAAAAATGCAAAGCCAAGTCAATACGGAGGAAACGTTTATGGTCAAAAAGACAAAACAAAAACAGTATCTTCACTTACCATCAATGGCGGTACTTTCTATTGCAAGAACGGTATCTTCGGCGGCGGTCGTGGAACGGACTATTTCTTCCATGAAAACAAATATGGTGGAACCAATTACAGCGATTACAAAGAATTGGGTCAGACCTATGGAAACGTAACACTCAATATCACTGGCGGAACCTTCTACTGCCCTATCTTCGGCGGTGGATATGGTGTGGCGTATGCTACAGAAAATGATCCAGAAAACGAAAAAGATACACCAGAAATTCTTTCCGATATGGCTCGCCTCTTCGGAAAATCTACCATCAGCATCGAAGGCGGAACCTTCTATGACAATGTATATGGAGGTGGCGACATGGCGCAGACAGAAGATACAGAATTGAGTATCAGCAACTATGCTGATATCCGAGGTTCTGTGTTCGCAGGTGGAAACGGAAGAGAGAAGACAGCTAAAGCCAACGACGAAAACTGGCATCCGGAATATATTGGTAGGGTTACCGGCAGCACCAGCCTTACCTTCTCCGGCTCATCAGCACAGGCTCCATCTATCTATGGAAACATCTATGGCGGCGGAAACCTGGCACAGGTGGGAGAAAAGAAAAGCGAAAAAGATACAAACGGAGAAAATACAAACAAAAGCAGTACAACCATCAATATCTATGGTGCCAACTTCGCCGGAGAAATCTTCGGTGGAGGTAAGGGTAAAATCACAGATGTTGACGGCAATCCATTAGCATCGAAAGACCTCTATACTTTTGCCGATGTAAATGGAAACACGAATATTTATCTGGCACAAGACCCGGGCTTACAGACAAGAGAGAAAGACGGAAATTTGAAGGATAATTTCTCAATCAATGTGATATGGAATAAGTTATGGAATGGAACGGAATTCATCAGCTGGGATGATGAAAAGACATTGTTCTATGGTAAAGACAAAGATGAAGATCCAGACGAAGCTAAAGACAAGTTCCTCAACCCTCATAACATCTATGGCGGCGGAAACCTCGCCTGCACCGTAACAGGAACTGCTACGGTAAATGTACAAAAGGGTATGACTCCTTATTCGCTGCTGAAAACTCAGGAATGGAAGGAATCTTATGATGACAACAAGAACCCTCATTTCTCTGTGTTCGGCGGTGGATATGGTGAGAACACCAGCGTGGGAAGCACCGATGTTACCGTCAACGTGGAGGGTGAATATGGTGAATACAACGGAGAAGTGGATGATGACACCGAGCAGCTCGCCCGCCCTCACAGCAGCAAGAGTAAGAGTAAGAGCACAAATAAAGACACAAATAAAGACACGAATAAAGACATGAATGTCTTCGATAACTCGAAGGGCGTTCCTAACTTCACCATCCTCAGTGCATTGGGTGGTGGCTATGCTGGTACCGTAAAGGATAGCACCAAGGTAACAGTGGATGGCAATACCTTCCTGCACCGTGTGTATGGTGGCGGATTCGGCGACCCGGAATCTACAGCAGATAACAATACAGGAAGCATCGGCGGCAACACGCAGGTATTCGTCAAAGGAGCCTACATTCATGGTGATGTATTCGGCGGCGGTGCCGGCGTGGATCCAAAGAAAGGAACCAACGGCACTTACACCTACTTCACCAACGTAGCAAAGGTGAAGGGAACCACCCTGGTGGAAATCTCAGACGATGCCAAGATTTATGGCAACGTATATGGCGGCGGTGATATCGCCAACATCGGCGATAAAATAGATACACCGGATTACACCATCAAGCCTATCAGCGAATCAACCATCGCACAAGAAGATGATGCAGAAGGACATAAAGCCGGAGAATTCATCAGTTACAAGGCAGGAAACTACAAGACCTTCGTCAACCTGAAAGGTGGCGATATCTTCGGTGAAGTCTTCGGCGGCGGAAAGGGACTCAAGAAGGAGAAAGCCCCTGAATATGATAAGGTGGGACGCATCAACGGTAATACCCTCGTTCATATCGTCAACACCGATGCTGCAGCTTCTACAGAAATCGACTACCAGAACAACGTGGTTCCATTCGTATGGAACAACGTATATGGCGGTTGTGCCTATGGTACCGTGGATGGCAACACCCTGGTACACGTGGAAGGCGGAAAACTGGGACAGAATATCTATGGCGGTGGCTATGGAAGTGTACCGGTAGAACTGAAAGACACAAAAACCGAAGCGGAAAAGCAGAAGAAAATACTCCAAACCGTGCTCGGCAAGAAGGATACTGCCAACGAGGGAACCTACGCCAACATTCTGGGTAACACCCAGGTGCAGATAGACGGCGGTACCTGGATATGGAACCGCAAGGCAGATATCAAGGGCAATATCACCACCTGGCTTGCAGCCCTGGCAGACAGCGAGAAAATCTGTGATAACATTGAGGAATTCAAGGAGATAACAGCAGCCATCCTGAAAGCCAAGACGGTGGATGAAATTACCAACGAAAAGGCAAAGGCTGCCATCAACCGCATCATGAACGATGAGAATACCCAGCAGTTCTTTGAATTTACCAAAGGCACCATGAACTCGGGTTCCTTCAAGCGCAACCATAATATCTATGGTGGCGGCAACCGTGCCTGCTATGTGGGTACCTATACCAACGATGATACTACTGTAGCAGATAGTACCACCGGCAAAGCTATCGTAATCGTCAACCACTCGCCACTTTCTGATATCATCATCAAGAATCAGGACAACAGCATCAAGAAACTCAGCCTCTTTGATGAGACCTCACTGCCTGGCTTGTGCTGGTATATCAGCAGCAAGAACACGAACGACCCTGAGTTCTCGGTATTCGGAGCCGGCTTCGGTGTCAATACGAAGGTGGGTAAAACCCAGGTATATGTGCAGCCGGGTGCCAAGATTAACGACTATGGTATCCTCACCATCGACGGTATTAAATACCGATATCTCAATCAGGCCGAAGACCATAAGACCTACTTTGACTTCGAAATGAGTATCTATAACGACTTCCTGAAGGTTTCCAAGGAAGACAAGAAGCTCTATTTCGGTAGTGTAACTGGCAGCAATCCTGGAGAAGAAGGCTTCGACCCGTTGACCTACAGGCGCTATCATGCCAGTCGCTGGGCATGGATTCTCGGTTTGCCGGGCTTCACCTTCCAGGACATCCATGGCGGTGGCTACTCGGGATATGTTACTGGCGACACCTATGTAGAAACCGATGCACAGCCTGTATGCGAAAATATTTATGGAGCAGGTCTGGGTGCGCTGCCTTACGGCGACTTCACTGACGGCAAAGGTTATGACTTCGGCAAGGTGGGCACATCATCCAGAGTATTCATCAAGTCGGGTTTTATCGCTCAGAATGTATATGGCGGTGGTGCCGGCATAGAATCTATTTCTAATTCTAACAATGAAAAGAATAAATGGATTGACTTCCCAAATATGGCCCGCGTTCCCAAGACGGAGGTTCATATCTACGGTAGAAACTTTAATTATACGGCAAACGGAAAAAACCTGGGAACGATAGACCGTACCATGATATGGGGTAGCGTATATGGCGGTGGCGATGTTGCCAACGTGGGTAATACAGAGGCAGGTCCAGATGTATTTACCTATGAGCAGCACAAGGTTCCTAAGAACTGCACCTCGCTGGTCAACATCCGTGGTGGCGCCATCTTCTCGCAGGTATTTGCCGGCGGTAAAGGTCGCCTTGCGTCGGAATGTAGCAGCTATCAAAATCTGGGTGGCATCTATGGCAATTCCTGTCTGGTCATCGACCGACCAGTCATCTCTTATCCATATTACGATGAAACTACCAAGAAGGCTCTCGAACCTTGGAGCACAGAAGCCATGGAGCATCCGGCTGAAACTGTCAATGCCAATATCATCCCTACCTTCCACGAACGCATCTACGGCGGATGCCAGAACGGAACGGTATATGGCAATACCTTCATCAGCATCTGGGATGGCTATATAGGTCATGGCATCTATGGCGGCGGATGGGGAAATAGTGATTCCGAGACAGTGAATGGAGAAAAGACTACCAGCAATGGAGAAAAGATCACTTCGGCAGATGTAACCGGCAATACCAACATGATTATCATGGGTGGCAAAGCCCTGCTTTCTTCTTACTGGAACCCAAATACCCGTTCCTGGAATCCAGCCAGCATCATCAATGGTATCACCTATTCTCCACAATACAACCACGAGACCTTGAAGTTCAAGATAAACCACAATATCTACGGTGGTGGCAACGAGGCCTGCGAAGTGCGCAACAACACCAATATCACCATTGCCAATGGATTCCTGCATAAGGATACGGAGGTGAAACCTGGACAGGCCAAGGACTTGCACTTCTACCAAACCGCCGAATGGAAGGAGATATATTATAAGGTGGGATCTCCACACTTCAGTATCTTCGGTGGCGGATTCGGTGAGGATGCTATTGTTGATGGAAATACCAACATCAACATTGATATGGTGAGGGACAAGAAAATTCACTTCGGCATCGACTTTGAGCTGGGCAAGGAATACGAACATTTCTACAATGGCTATTCTTATATGGACATTGTGGGCGGTGGCTATTCGGGAAAGGTAAAAGGCAGCACCAACATAAAGGGAGCCGGCGGTGTTTTCTGTCGCCGTGTGTTCGGTGGCGGATTCTACAGTTCCGTGAATAGTACCAACATCACCGTCAAGGCCATCGACTGCCATGATATCTTCGGCGGCGGCTTCATGGGCGATGTAGAGGAATCAACGAATGTCATCATCGGAGAAGACAACAGCAAAACCACCACCACATCGGGTAATGATACCTCGGGGGAACCATCAGGCAAATCTCCTTATGACAATACCGATATTTATATCCATGGCAGCGTATATGGCGGCAACGACGTATCGGGCTATGTAAACATTGTGCTCGACTCCAAGGGTTACTTCAAGGAGAACCAGGGTTCAGGCACCAACATCAAGATAAACGGCGGTCATATCTATGGCAACGTATATGGAGCCGGAAACGGTAACTATCTGTATGCCAACGATAGAAACGGCAACACTAAGGTTACTGTGAACGAGCATTATCCGCTGAACCCAGACGACCCTAATTCTGAGAAAGTCGATTTGGTTTATACCGTACCGATGCGTGAAACCATGCCATCTATCAAGGCGGCAAGCGATGCGGCTAAGATTGTGAACATCAATTCATGGCGACCACTCACCAACAGGGTGAACATCGATATTACGGGCAACACCGGCAAGGTTGGCGAGAATAATCAAGTCAACAGCCAGGAAGGAATGGTTGTGATTGATGGCGATGTATATGGCGGCGGAAACTCTGCCACCGTACAGAAGGTGTATGATGACTCACATAAGAAGGTGGGCGACATCAAAATCAACATCGGCAGCCATGTCAACATCCGAAGCGTGTTCATGGGAAGTAACGGCGACGAACTCTTTACCGCTACTGCGGAGAACGACTTCATGAACATGTTCCAGAGACTGAACGGTAGCGTTGAGGACTATACCAAGGAGCTGAACCTTGCCGACAGCATCGACTGGGTTAACGATCCATCGAACAAGGTAATCAGTACCCTCTATCTGCCAACAAAGAATGAAGACCGTCCTAAGGTATATCCTCACCTGATCGACCTGTATTTCCACCCAGTGGAAACAGATATCCAGGGCACGCTGACCTGGAACGGAAGAGCAACTGGCGAAGGACTCACCGACTGCACCATCGGCACCTTCTGCTGCGGCGGTAACCGTGGCAACATGAACGTTTATCCAAACAGTAATGGCAACGTGGTGGATTACATCTTCCCAGAAGGTCTTACCATCACCGACAAGATTGTGGGTGGCTGCAACAATGCCAACTACGACTACAAGGGAAAGGTTACCCACACAGGTGGCTATCTGCTGGGCCTTGCCCACTCGGAATATCCTTTCATCAAGCTTACCATCAAGAACAAGTTTGAACCGAAGACGGATGAAAAGAACAATGCCTACATGGGAGGTAACGTCTATGGCGGCTGTTACCAGAGTGGAACCATCAAGGGCGACGTAACCATCGACCTGCAAAGCGATATGCTGGCTGGCAAGAACAAAACGAAGCTGGAGAATTCCAACGACCTGCTGCTGCAAAGCGCCAAATATGCCAGCCTTAACATTTATGGTGCGGGCTACGGTATGGAGAGTTATGTATATGGCAACACCCATATCCTGATGGGCGAGAATATCAAATGCGTTGCTCCGACCATGAAGGTTGACAAGGTTAACAATGTCACCCTGTTCAATGCTTGTGGTGTAGTGGATGAAACCAACAACAAGGAAGGCTTGGGCGTATCTGCCAACTTCGTATATGGTGGCGGTCAGCAGGGTAACGTCATTGGTATTACCAATGTAGATATTCTCAATGGTCACGTGTTCCGTGCCGTTACGGGTGGTTCCTATTCGGGATATGTATATGGTTCTACCCAGGTAAAGGTGGGCTATCCTAAATATTATAAGGTGAGAAAGGATATGCACAAGGGCGGCAGATACGTGTTGAAGCGTACCGACCAGAACCAGAAGAACCTGGACCTGGTGGACAACAACGGCAAGACCAAATCACCAACCGTCAAGCAGCACATCTATCTGCTGAGCGATGAGCTGATTACCCAGGGTACCCGTGAAGACATCGTGGCTATCAATAATGGCAACAACAGGGTAGAGATTAATGAAACCAACTGTGCCAATTACTTCACTACAGTAGAAGCAGAAAACCCAAAGGTAGGTTGGAAGAACGTAAATATCAACATTGACGAAGCGGTATATGGCGGAGGATACTCCCTCGCCCAAGGTTCATCGGTGATGGCCAACAACACCACCGTGCTGAAATATACCAAGGATTATAATGTGGATGAGGCATTTACGGATACGAAAGAGCATCTTGATGAGCTTAAGGGCTTCCCTGGCGGAACCACTGTAGGCTTCGGCGGCAACACCGTTATCCTGGTGGGCGACAACAAGAACAGCGAGCACATCACCATCTCGCATCAGGAAATGCAGGAAATCAAGTTGCCGGAGGGCACCGACCTCTTTGGTTATTACTATAAGCATTATGATGACATTAACAAACCAGAATACACCTATCGCTTCATCTCGCTGCAGGATAAATACTTCTATCATGCAGGAACTAGCCCTAAACTGGAAGGTCTGAAAGATAACGTCTTCTATGAATACGACAGCGAGGGTGGTATCTTTGGCGATGGTCACCTTTCATACGCAGAGGGTTTCCGCAGCACCGATGTCACCGGTTATGGCTTTGCAGCTCATACCATCGACAATCCGAAGATTATCAACACCTTCCAGCGTATAGACATCCTCCGCCTGGAAGACAACTGCTTCACCCTGCTCGGTGCACGCGACTATACCGTGAACGAAATCAACAAGGCTCCATACTCCATCGCCCGTGTGGGTGAGCTTAAGATGGTGTCGAACGAGATAGCTTACAACCAAGACGGCAGTCTGCAAGCTGCTAAGCCAGAGAACATTGCCTCGTTTAAATACGGCGAAAAAGCACGTAACTACATGGGATTATCCAACAATATCCACTATGTAGGTGCCGTGGTTTCGGATGTTCCGTTCAACGACAAGACGAATGCTCCATGGCGCAACCATCTGGGGCAGGTAGCAACGGCTGCCGACGAGAACGGTAATAATTTCACAGACATGTCATATCTGGAAGTAAAGCAGAAATACATCGATGATTATAACACCAATAAGGGCAATGTTGATACCGGCAATGCGGGAGATATCTACGGAACCTTCCAGAGACGCAACGATGGTACGGCTAAGAACATGATTGGCATCGCATCGGGCTATGCCATGAAGATTCAGCTCTGCCAGGTAACCTACGATGAGACGAAACAAAAGGTTGCCGAACAGCAACATTACGGTCCTATCTATGGCGTGATAGAGATGAACCTGATCAATGTGCGTGAAGACGAAGGTGGCGGTTATGTATATGCCGACAACCACCACACGAGAGCGACTGGCGATTCACACAAAGAAGACTTCCTGGAAACTACGGGTAACTTCGTGTTCCCATACAAGGATGGAAGATACATCGTGGATGACTGTTTCCCTATGGGATACTACAGTTGTACCGATAAAACCAAGCTGCCGGATATCCACTATTGGTATGTAACGGGGTTCCACTACTACTACAATGCCCACATCACGGGTTACACCTTCAAGTCGTCTCCTGATCTTCCTATCAAGTTCAACAGCGACAACAAGGATGGCCTTACCGTGCTTTCGGGCTTGAAGAGCGGTCAAACGGTACGCATCAACAGTTGGAAGATGAGAAGCGGACATCCAAAGGATTTCTCCAGCGATTTGGAATATCGCAACTATTTGAAAGAAGGAGATACAGGTTATAAGGCTGCTGTTGCCGGCGGTTACCAGCTCTATGTGGGTGGTTCATCGGATACCGAGTTCAATGGTGCCACATCTAAAGATGATACCGACAAGCAGAAAAAAGGTTTCTCCGCCTTGCTGGAGATGAATAATGCAAAAACCACCGACAACGTTGAAATCTTCAACAACACTCTGCCTTCGGGCTTAACCGAGGATGCCAAGATTTCATTCCAGTTGGTTGACAAGGTTAACAATACGAATGATGCTGAAAAAGATTACTTCAAGAATCACCTTGCCGAAAAGAGTCTGGCTACCCTGGTTATCAAGGCTCCTGCCTACGAGATATACAAGGGCGAAAACAGCACAGAGAATAAGCCTATCTATGCGCATACTGAGAAATTCTTTAAAAAAGATGAGAATAATAATTATATAGAGATAAAATCCGGCAAATTGGATCCTGCCAATACCTATTACCAGCCACAGACTGACGAGTATGTAAAGGTAGAGAAACTCTATGTATTAGACACTACAAGCAAAAAGTATGTAGAGAAGGCGCTTTCAGATATAACCATCGGTGCTAACGAACAGGTACAGTATTATGTTCCACGTGAATATACCTACACCATCTATCTCACCATTGAGTATGTGCAGGGACCTACCGTAAGCGGCAACATCAGCATCGAAAACTGTGCCTTGCCGGGAGAGATGATCAGAATCAACAAAAAACTGGTGAAGATTGATGCCGACGAATCGTTTGCTGCCAACGGCTACTACTGGCACATCGGCAAGCTGAAGCGAGACAAGGACGGCAAGCCAGGATTTGAGGATGGAAACACTTGGGTGAAAGATATCTTTGACAAGAAAGATACTCCTCAAAACAACACCTATCAGCAGGGAACAGCCACAGATAATAGAACCGACCTCTTTGCCGGAACCTACTACGACAAGACGGAAGACTATCTGGAAATTCCGGCTTACTACTTCATGAATGGCTACGGCGTGCAGTTGGCTATCTCCATGACGGGATTCGACAAGCAGTTGTTCCCCGTTCCGGTGCAGCTATCCGATACCCTGGTGGTTCACAACTACCAGGAGATGGATCCGCAATCAGACAAGGTGAACCTGCATATTCCTGAGGCCGTGAAACGTGCAAGGGAAGCGGCAGAGGCTCGTGCCAAGGGTGAGCCACAGTATTTTGCGGAGCCTCGCATCTACATCAAGAACCAGCGCGACCTGACGGCCTTCAAGGAATACCTGCAGGAAGGATCGAATGATGGCGGTGCCTATGCCCAGTTTATCCTCCAGCGCGACCTGAGCATCGGAGACAATATCGATGGAACAGGCGCCACATTCAAGGGAACCTTCCATGGCAACGGTCATGTGCTGAAAGGCTTCAGCAAGGACAAGGCACTCTTCTGGGAGAACCAGGGACAGATTTACAACCTCGGACTGGAAAACGGCAATATTGCTACCAATGGCTGTAACGAAAAGGGTGCCTACCACTGCTGCTTTGAGTATAATCCTACTAATCCTATAGGAAACACCTCCCCTATCGTCTATCGAATGGATGGTACTGCCGAAAAGGGTTATACATACGATGACTTCAAATATGGCAAGGTGGCATACGACCTCAATGAGTACTATCTGCGTGCCCGCTACAGCAACGATATGACGGATCCTGATGACAAGGCGGCATTGAAGTACATCTACGATTACTATGCCAACGGCGACTATCAGTATGCCAACCGTTCGGATGCCTACACCGGCAACAATACGGGTATCGTCTATCTGCGTACGGGTGGCAGCAGTGCCCTGACCCCGAACTACGGCAAGAGTCTGACACGTCACGACCAGAAGCATACGATAGACAAGGCACGTGCACAGGGTTACACGGCTGCCACAGAAACGGAAGCAGAATCGAGAACCGGCGATTACCTGCCACTGTTTAACAAAGAACAAATGAACGACTTCCTATTCTGGGGACAGTCATTGCAGTTGACTCCAGCCAACTATCCTGCCGAGATTACTTCCCGACAAATAGATTACATGACCAACCGTGTATATCGCACAGCCGGTTATTACGGAGACACCCAGCTCGATGCCTTCCATTATAATGCCTACAACAGTACGAAGAGTCAATGGAGTACATATGTGTATGAGCCAACGACAACGGCGATAGATTTTACTTGCCAGAACGACCTCAAGAAGGGCATCGGCGAGGGCATCAGCAAGAAGGGCATCTTCTATCCGCCAGTGGCCGACAATGCCCAGAAGTACTACGACTTCATGATCAAGCCAGAAGTTACCCAGAACCTCCTGGTATATACCGCAGCAAACAGTACAGAGGCGGCAGATACCGAAGAGGCAAACACAACCGAGGCTTACGATATCGTTCATACGGCACTGAACTATGATGAAGAAAAGAAAGAAATCCTGATTAAGGGTCATCATCTTGTAGCCAATAAAACCAGCGTTGGAACAGGCAATGGTACAGGCGGTAATTTCACCACCCCTTATTTCCATCTCGTGGAGCGCACCCCAGAGGGAAAGAACAGCGAGAATGAAAATTGCATCAACAACGACTTCTGCGCCCCTATCCCATTCACGGTAACCAAGCATGCCTGGTATGTGCGCAAGCCGATGTACTATGCCGAGGAAACCACGGGAGCATGGGAAGGCATCAGCCTGCCATTCACCGTGAACAAGGTAAAGGCGCAGGTAAATGGTGAGATTACTCACTTCTATGGCACACCAACGAAAGATGAACTGGCTGACCCAGCCAAGAATACTCACACATTGCACCATGAGTACTGGCTGCGAGGATTGACTGGGATAAACACCGGAGGGAACACTGGAGGAAACACTGGGGTGAACACCGGGGAAACCACTGCCACCTTCCAGCGTCCGGGCAGCGAAGCGGGACTCTTCCAGGCTGAAAATGCCGCAAGCTGGAATTACAGCTTCAAGAACGACTTCTTTGTAAGGACATACGAAAGCAAGCTATATAATAAGGTGGATAATCCATATTATAACGAAGCACATACATATAATGATTATCTTGCCTTGACAGCGAATATTCCGTATGTGGTTCGTTTCCCAGGTTACCGTTATTATGAATTTGACCTCTCAAGCAAGTTCTATAACGAATACACCCAAGGTCTGGGAATCGATACCCCGGCACAGACGGTTACCTTCCATGCCTACGGCACGGAGTACCAGCCAAAGGACGAAGAAATAGTTGAAAAGCGTGCCATCGAAATTCCTATCACTACATCCACGGGAACCCTGGATGTAAACGGTTATTCACACATGGGAACCTTCAAGGCACAAAAGGTGGCAAACGGAACCATCTATGGCATGAACGATAAGGGTACGGCATTCAGCGATGCATTTGCAGAAACTTCGCCATTTGCCACCGTCATGCCATTCCGCACCTATCTCACACCTGCGGCAACCACATCTCAGGCCCGCTCATCTGCTGCCCCATCCGTGATTCGCATCGCAGATACCACGGGCATCGAAAAGATTGAACCAGATGTGAAGATTACCGATGATGATGACCCATCGGGCAACTATCTCATCGTGCAGCCTATAGGAGGCAGGCGAATCCGCATAGAGAGTACCTATGCCACCCAGCTCCAGGTATTCTCAACCACCGGTCAGCTTTACCGCATCCTGGATGTTCAGCCGGGCACCGCCACCTATAGTGGCTTCTACCCTAGCATCTACATCTTCGGAAATAAGAAGGTGATCGTAAGATAAAAGTAAAAAAGAAACCAGCAAATATGAATACAAAGAAACAAATAATAACCCTACACCTGGTGCGTTCCATCATGATACTGCTCATGATGGGATGGACCGGTGGTGCATGGGCACAAAACGGGACAGTGTCCGAGGAGGTGATTTATACCACCGACTTCACGGATTGGACCGAAGAGATTAATAGAAAACAAGCCAATCAGGTGGTTGTCAACAAGGAAACCGAATTTGGAGATACGTTTTCCTTTACCCTGAATGGTGTTGGTATCTATCCTAAAGCCGTAAATTTCTCGACCACAGGTTACATGCAGACTGCCAAATACACCAAAGAATATTCGGCAGCCAAACCTAGTGTCGTGACATCACCACTCAAAAGCATCACCCAAATCAAACTGCATCAGGCTGCTACGGGTGGCGAACGTGGTATCAAGGTATCAGTGAAAGGAGATGGGGATGCCAACTGGGTGGTACTCCACGATAAATCCATCGTAAAAAAGGCAGGAGAAGACCTTACCTTGACGGTGAACCGTACCAACTGCCGGATTAAATTCGAGAACTATTCGAAAGGTCTTAACTACAACGCCTACGTCACCGACCTCACCATCCTGGGAAACGTAGAGCGGAAGCCAAAGGTTACGGTTTGGTATTACGACACCCAAGGCCAGTCTATCGGTTCTGAAACCGTGGCTGCCAATACTCCATTGAAATACAAATATAATGAAAGCAGTCTGAAGCTTCCTGAAAACTACGTATTCCGTGGCTGGTTCAACAACACAGAGGTATCTGCCACCAAGGTGGCAGAGGGAGAAATACTCGTTACCGACCTCCATCTCTATGCCAAGGCTACACCTAAGGAGACTACCCAATATGGCGATGAACACGCTTACGACCTCACCAAGAAATATTTCTATCCGGAAGATCATGACGGATTGATTAAGATAGATGGCGGAGCCTGGCAGAACACCACCAACGGCTGGTACTTCACAAAGGGTGGAACCATCCAGCTGGAAGTGGCCGAGGCTGCCAGCATCAACCTGCCCCTATGCAATGCCAGCCAGGCAGGAACCATCAAGGTTTATCAAGGCAGCAATCTGCTGACCAGCTTCAGCAACCGGAGCGCATCGGGCAAAGACGGCGAAATCCATACCATCCGCTACGACGGAGGAACCCCTACAACCATGACCCTGAAAATACCGGAGGGCTCTTACATCCGCAGTCTTGATGTGCGCAACATCAAGCTCATCATCGTGTCCTTCTTGGGAAAGAGTGTAAAGGGCGATATCCCTTCCAGCATCAAATGCGATGTAAAGGGCGAGGCACAGATGCCTACCAACGCCCTGTTCTACCAGGAAGGCCACACCTTCCAATACTGGACCGATGGCGAAAACAACTACGAGGCAGGTGAAACCTATGCCTTCACCAACGACGTGACTCTCACCCCGAAGATGACGGCAAACAAGCTAGACCTCACCGATACCAACCGGGAGACAACCGTAACATGGCCTTTCGATAGCAGCGAAGCGCCTGAAATCAATATGCAGCATAGTTCGGGCACCAAGGGCTATACAAGCACAGGCAGCATCTTTGTGGATGACAACACACAGGTAAAGCAAGACGTAAACCTGCTGATGGATGCCTCTGCCGCTACGGCAAAGATAAACAACCACGATGCCCGCATCAATGCCCTGGAAGGAAAGGGTGCACAGGTGAACAACGGAACCATCTTCACCCTGTCTGCCGTGTATGGCATGAAGGTAACGGTGAAGGCTTCTGCCAAAAAGGATACCGACTACGAGAATACGGAGGCTTATTTCAGCCAAGATGCCAATGATGCCCAGGCTGCCAGAATTACGGTGACAGACGACAACAACTACACCATACCGGCTAGCGATATCGAGATTGCTGACAACAAGACCATCACCTTTACCTACAAGGGCGATGCCACCAGTCTGCATATCAACATCATCAAGGCGGGTTCTACCAAAGCCTGGGGTTTCTACGAGTCTATCAGTGCCACCTATCCGGTATTGCCTAACGTGGTAAGCAAGAACAGCATCAGCAATGCCGACCCTGAAAAATTCCCGAACGAAAAGAACGAGAATGCCGGTACCGTCAATATCAGCACCACCTCAACCCATACCAACAGAGGCAACCGCTTTGAAATAGGCGACGTGATTACGCTGGAGGCAAGGGCAAACTATGGCTACACCGTAACCGGCTTCAAGGTGGAAGGCAGCGATACCTCATTGCAGATGAAAGAGAATAAGGAGAATACTGAGAATCCAACCATCAGTTATATCATCAATTATACCATCACCAGCGAAGCACTCACGAAATTCAACAACATCATCCCTATCGTTGTTACTTATCAGCGCCAAGAGATGCGCAAGGTGACTGCCATTTCTTCGGATACCAAACTGGGTAGCGTGGAACTTTCGCCTAAGTACAGCAACTTCTATAACGAGACCAAGGAAAACGGTAAGGTGGTAAAGGCGGAGAGCTGGTACAGCCAAGGCACCCAAGTAACCTGCGATGGCGAGGCAATCACCGACTATATGATTGATTACTGGCAGGATGAAAATGGAAATCAGCAGAAATGGTACACCTATCAGTTTACCATGGGCTGCACCGCAGAAACCTTCATCGACCACACTTTCACCGCTCATTTCGCTCTAGGTCACCAGGGAAGCGTATCCTTCGAATATCAGACAGGAACCAAAGTGGATGGAAAAGACCAGAAGAAGGACTATCAGAATATGGTGCCGGAACTGGAAGTGGCCATCATAAGCGAACTGCCAAGCGCCATGAAAGATGTACGCTCCTTCACCATTCCTACCAACTACACCCTCTTCAAGAGCGTGAATGATGATGGAACGATGAACAAGAATTATTATACGCTCGACCATTGGGCGCTCAAGACGGACCTCAAACAGATTTACGAACTGGGCAAAACCTATTCGTTCAGCAAAGATGGCGAAAACCTCGTTCTCGTACCAGTATTCAGAGAAAACCCAGCCGATCAGGACAACCGCACCAACAATCCTGTAATCCGCTATGACTTCGGACGCAAGGTAAAGGAATATCTCGATCCGAATACCAGAGAAAACCGAAAAGTATGCGCACAGGCGGTAAACATCGAAGAGAACAAGAATGTTTTCTGGACATCAAAAGTATTTGTCAATGTGCGTGAAAGCGGTATCGACTATCCGCATTGGCGCGACGCAACCTTGTGGTGCAGCACGGGCAGCAAGGGCTTTATCCGTAACACCGATTTAGACAACTGGTGTGCCTTCGGTCCTGGCACCACCTTCTGGTTTCCTTCAGGAACAGGAACCAGAATCTCCATCCTCTCGTATTCCAAGATAACCACCACCACCATCGACGGTGTGGTGCCTACCCTCGACGAAGAACGTACCGACATAGAGCGTAAGAACGCCGGTTTGCCTTCGCTGAAGGAAGAGGAAAAGGGTGCCAAAGCGCACATGTATGTATATAGCTATACCACCCCAAGTGCCAAGACCCGTTCTCGCATCATCATTGGCGACGACTATTCGTACTACCAGTGGATAGAACTGGGTACACAGGCAGCCAACTGGGTGAAACTGAATGCCGAAACCGAAGATGCAGCCCGTGGTAAGATAGACCTGATAGAAACCGTGACGAAGGGAGAAGGACACGAAACCAATGACCTGCCAGACGGCGGCATCGCCTTTAGACAAGGTGAGCGAGTGAGAATGACCCTATACAGAAAGAAGGGCTACAAACTGGATAAGATTGTGGATCCTGCCAAGACGGATGCAAACGGAGAACCGCTCGCCGTACTGAAGATGAACGATGACGGCACAGTGGATATGGTAAAGATGCAGGATGCTTCTACCACAGAGAATGTGAAGAAGAACGATGATGGAACCTGGGGTATTGCCAGCGGCTCCAAGCAAACCGTATTCGTACTGAAAGAAACAGAATGCTACCCAACAGGCGAAACCACCTATCTGGCAGAAGACAGCATCCGCACCAAATACGAACTGGAGTTCGACATTACCAACCACCGCCACCTGCTGGTTTATTTCAAGGAAAAGACGAATACCTACTACGTTACCTACAATGCGGGATCGTATGCCACAGGTACACCCCCAGAAGCTACCTGGGTGGAGAAAGGCGACAAGTTTACCATTCCTAGAAATACCAGCCTCTACTACGAGGGAAATACGCTGAGCTACTGGATTGATCTATCGAAAAAGGATGAATCTGACGTGGATAGCTCAACGGGGGATGATTTTACCTATGGTATAGGCAGACAGTATATCGCTCCGGAAAAGGACATCCGTCTGTATCCAGTGTTCAAACCTAATAAATTCAATATCCTCGCTCTCAAGCAACCTGCCACTGCTACCTGGGATTTTACCAAGGACAAGGGGGCACCAAGCATCAACCTTCAGAAAACAAAGGGTATTCTTGTTACCCAGCTTACGATGAAGCTTGGTGACGATGCAGAACAGGGAACCGTGGGAGGAGAGGCAAGCATTGACCTGAAGATAGACCTCGATGCAACAAATGGTAAATTCGACAACACCACCGAGCGAACAGAACGAATGCAGATTAATGCGGGTTCTATCATCTCCTACCCTTCTACCCCAAACTGCACCGCCAAACTGGTGGCTACGGAAGGTAATAAAAAGGTAAAGATTGCCGGAACAACCGTAACGCTTGATAATAACTATGTTGCATCAGCAACCTGTTCGGGTACTACTGCTACCCAAAAACTGGAATTCATAGATGGACCATACAGCGAGAGTTTCAGCGTAACCTATCAACCACAAGAAGAAGAATTACCTGAGATTGAAACACTGACCTGTGGAGAAACAACGTACTATAAGAATGAGATTGAAATGCAGTATGGTAAATACCAATATCTCATCTTCCATGTTAAGCCATGGGAAAACCCTGATGAAAAGATACCAGAAGTAACGGGTATTGCCACCAATGGGGGCACGGTTTCCGCAACCTCTGCAACGGTAAAAGAGCCGGAATGCATCGTAACGGTAAAGAATAAAATAGGTATCACGGTAACTACCTATCACGTAAAATTCGAGTTCGATATTCCAAATGATAAACCAGTCATGGAACAAGTTACCATCAATGGCAAGACATACCCTATCGAGGCCACAAAAACTCATATCCAGATCGAGGCTTCAGATGTGCCTGCCAATGGTGTCATCAAGTTGAAGTTCAACCGCACGATGCAGGCAGTGAAGAGAGGTCCCTTCCAGACTGAAAGTGCAGAAAGAGAACATGTGTTTAAATATTGGGATTTGGAGCCAGGAACCGATTTCACTCTTAAATTCTCTGCCACAGAAACAGAGGGTGGAAATACTGGCGAGACCATCTTCAAGGATATCTATGGCAAGGAGTGCCTGCAGAAGCTGACCATCAAACTGCATATTGTGAAAAGTGAAACCTTTTATCACAAACATTCATTTGACTTCATCGTTGGTACAGATCCGGATCATACCCTCGACAAGGCTATCGCAGCGGCAAACAACAACAACAAGACAGATGGTCACCGCTATTACATCTTCGTGCCAGATGGAGAATATCAGTTGACAGGAAATGCCGACAATGGCGTAACCCAAATCAAAAAGCCAAACATCTCGCTCATCGGACAGAGCAAGGAAGGCGTGAAGATCTACAATATCCCGGAAAAAGGAGGCATCAGCCAGACTGCTACCCTGCAGCTGATGCAAGAGGCTACAGACTTCTATGCAGAAGACCTGACCCTGGAAAACCGGTTCGACTATAAGAATCAGAGTTCAGATGCAGAAAAACAGGCTGCAGCCTTCCATACGAAAGGCAACCGAAGCGTGATGAAGAACGTGAAGCTCCTCAGTTGGCAGGATACCTATTATTCCGACTTTACTAATTCCGACTTCCGTGGCTATCTGGAAGAATGCGACCTTGCGGGCGTGACAGATTGGATTTGCGGCAATGGCAATATCTGGTTTGAAAAATGTAACCTCATCCACCGTGACCGGGCTGGCAACAACATCGTGGCTCCGAATACGGAGGAGATGCAGGAATGGGGCTATGTGTTCAACAACTGTAATATCAAGACAGAAACAGAACAGCTTAGCCTGCTTAAAGACAAGGAATGGACCCTGGCACGCCCTTGGGGTAAATCGCCAGCCTGCACATTCATCAATACCAGGATGTACACGCAGCCTCGCAACTACGGCTGGGGAAAGATGGGTACAGGATTAAAACTGAGATTCCACGAATACAACAGTAGGGATAAATCAGACAACGAGATTCCTCTTGCTACCCGTTCGCTTGCCGCCTGCTCACCAGCCGCCGGCTCTGACGACTGCATCCTCTCAAACATCTCGGATTACAACCTCCGCAATGTATTGGGCGGTTCTGATGCCTTCGAGCCACAAGTGCGCTGCAAGCAGATAGATGCAGCATCTGGATTATCTCCTGTTATTAAAGAAGATGAAGTAAACAACGATATACCCAACCGTCTGGAGTGGAAGGATAACATCGTGCTAAACGATGAGTGCCTGCAATGGAAGCCACAGCAGGAAGCCCTCTGCTACTTCCTCTTCAAATGGGATGAGAAGACAGAAAAATGGTTGTATCAGGAGAATACAACAGAGTGTGAGATTACTCTTGACGAATCGGGCGTTTATTGCGTACGTGCTGCCAACCAGCAAGGTGGTTTGGGTATAGCTACCAAAGCCATCGAATATACCATACAGCCAGCATATGAACTGACTATTCCTGCTGTTGGTAACTACAAAGATGAACATTTCGAATACGCTTGCGGCTGGACTACCATCTGTCTGCCTTTCAACGCCAGAGTACCTGCGGGGGTGACAGCGTATGCTGCTACAGCGCACTATCAAGATACAGAAACAGAAAAGACAGAGACTGATCTGGTTACAGACTTCATGATGACGCTGACACCCGTAGAGGTAATCAATGCCAACAAGGGATATATTGTTTATGGAAGAGCTTCTTCAGTAACGACCCCTGCAACAACGTATCCGTTCTATCCTACTTCCAATGAAAGCGATAAGCCGACTATCCTCAAGGGCAATGCTACAGACGAAGACATCTCTTCTACCAACATCAACTGTTATGTACTTGCCTACAAGAACACCCTGGGATTGGGCTTCTATAAGTTCACGGGTACAAAACTGAAGGCTCACCGGGCTTGGCTGCCACAAGACATGGTAAGTACAAGCAACCAGGAAGGTTTGGCAATGGGTAAACGAGCCATCCACTTCGTCTTTGCCAAGGGTGAGGATACCGCCATCCACAACCCTATCATCTGGCAGAATGATCAGGAAGATGACAAGTACTATAATCTCTCGGGACAGCGGGTGGAGACGCCATCAAAGCCAGGCATCTACATCTCGAAGAAAAAGGGAAAAAAGATTATCAGATAAACTCCTGTTAAAAAAGTAGGGATGAAAACTACATCGTAGAAATAAGATAAAATGCAAAGAGGAGGGTGTGTCAAAAGTCCAAGACACACCCTCTTTTTTGTTGCTTAGGCGTCCCGCCGGATGTAAAACAAAAACGCAAGCCCGCTAGGCCTCCCGCCGGATGTAAAACAAGAACGCAAGCCCGCCAGGCGTCCCGCCGGATTTGAAATCCGGCGTTAAAAAATGTCCTAACCTATTTAGGCTCTGCGGATTTGAAATCCGCAGCAAAGGAGAATGCATTTCCTTTTGTTGGGGGATTACAAATCCCCCGGTTTAATAGGTCG
>ERZ1026882.296-NODE-296-length-31733-cov-20.638582_pt1 | contig 31733 bp, 34 predicted proteins | sample MGYA00380171_ERZ1026882 | MGnify/ENA primary metagenome ERZ1026882 (study PRJEB33269, sample SAMEA4719807) | human gut metagenome | biome: human-associated habitat; feature: organic feature; material: feces | place: Cameroon | collected 2013-10 ...
GGAGTCGTCGGCAGCGTCAGATGTGTATAAGAGACAGCAATATAGTATGTGGTATTATAACATCAATATTATGTAAATAAGAGGATGGTGAACAGATATGGTAAAGAATTTTTTAAGAAAATTAACAAAATTAATTTATGATAAATGTTTTGCCATTTTATTAGATGATGATTATGAAAAAGATTTTGATAGAAATTATTCAAAATATTTAAGATATTATAGAAAAAAGACATTTTAAAATGCAAAACAGAATTTAAAAATTTAATGATTTATAGGAAGCTATGTTTTAACGATATAAACTCGTTGAGACATAGCTTTTTATTTGATTTGTTAAAAGCAGAAAGGAGCTGATTGTGTGAGGTTAACAGATAAACAACGGAAATTCTGTGATGAATACCTTATAGACCTTAATGCCACACAAGCGGCTATTAGGGCGGGGTACACAGAAAAGTATGCAAATACAAATGCATCAAAATTACTACAAAATACTACAATTTCACAGTATATAAGAGAGAGACAAAAAGAACTATCGCGCAAGACGGAGATTACTCAAGAGCGAGTAATCAAGGAACTTGCACTGATAGCTTTTTCTAATACAGCAGATTATGCACATGTAGTCGAGAAGAAGATGAAAGCAGAAGTAGGCGGAATGCTTGTGGATATACTGGACGAGGATGGCAAACCTGCTACATACAGGACTGTAGAGCCAGTATTGACAGAAGAACTTACAGAAGAACAGAAGCGTGCATTAGCTGTTATTAAGAAAGGGCGAGATGGATTGGAGGTCAAGCCATGTGATAAGGTAAGGGCGTTGGAACTTCTCGGCAAACATCTTGGTATGTTTACAGACAAGATAGAAGCTAATATTAATGATTCTGTAAAGAACGAGCTTGCAGAGCTTCTTGCTCAGCGTAAGGCAAGGGGTGAGCCTAGTGCTTCTAAGTGATAAGTATTGGGATTACATAGATACACCGGCAAGAGCAGAATTCCTTGAAGGTTCTACTGCATCAGGCAAGACAACAACGGTTGCTGTGAAGTTTATCATGAATGTAGCAGAATCAGATATGAAGCTGCATGTCATAGCCGGTAATACAACAGGTGTTATTGAGAAGAATATCATCAATGCTGATATGGGATTACTTCAGATATTCCCTAATTTGGAATACTGTGGTAATGGTGACAAGGAGAACAAGCTGCCACATATTAAGTTCAGAACAGGCAGCGTTACCAAGATAATATATGTTCTCGGCTATGATAATGCCAGTAAGTGGAAAAATGCCTTAGGTTCACAATTTGGCTGTGTGTGGGTGGATGAATGCAATACAGCCAACATAGACTTCATCCGAGAGATATTCGGACGTTCTGAATATTTTGTAGGCACACTTAATCCGGATGCACCTACATTACCCATATATTCAGAGTACATCAATCATGCCAGACCGATTGATAAGTACAAGGCGGATGTGCCAGAAGAGATATGGAAGGACCTTAACGGCTGTGAGCCTATTGACGGATGGGTATATTGGTTCTTTACATTTGAAGACAATATATCCATGACACCGGAGAAGATAGAACAAAAGAAAATGAGCTATCCTCCCGGTACTAAGATATATAAAAACAAGATATTAGGATTAAGAGGCAAGGCTACAGGTCTTGTCTTTTCTAATTTCTGCAAGAGACATGTTATTACTAAAGAACAGGCCAAGGCATTTATTAAGCGAGAATATGACGAAAAGCAGACAGAATGGTTTGTAATATATACAAGCGGTCTTGATACGGCATATTCAACTAAGAGCCCTGATACTATTGCAATGTCCTATATGGGAATAACCAACAAAGGGAAGCTAATTATACTGGCAGAAAGGGTATATAACAATGCTGCTCTTGATATTCCAATAGCACCGTCTGATACAGTAAGGAATTACATAGACTTCCTGGAACGCAACAGAAAAGAATGGGGCGGCATGGCAAAGAACACATTTGTAGATAACGCTGATCAGGCGACAATAACAGAATTTGCCAAGTATAAGAGAGAACATCATGAATGCCTGTATATATTCAATAATGCATATAAGAAAGTAACAATAATAGACCGTATAAACCTGCAGCTTGGTTGGATGTCCTATAACGACGAAAAGGGCAAAGAACCAAGCTATTATGTTGTAGATACATGCACGAACTACACCGGAGAACTGCAGGTATACAGTTGGCTGGAAGATAAAGACTGTGAGCCAGAAGATGGAAATGACCATATGGTAAACAGTACGCAATATGGCTGGATACCATACAGAGACAAAGTTGGAGTAGAGAACAGATAGGAGAGTGAGAGAGGTGAGCATATTTAATACTATGGCTGATAAGATAAGAGATGGAATAAGGACATGGTTGCGTGTGCAGCCGGCACAGAGAGGTATAATTAATATACAGGAAATCTTTGACTTTGAAGGCAATGCCATTAAGAATCAGATATGGTACAGAGGTGTAAGCGAAGAGTTGTCGCAGCTGTATGATCAGGTGGATGGAGATAAGACAAGATTCTGGGCTGCAAAATGCTCTCCTGGATTAGCAATAAGAAAGATACATGTAGGATTACCTGCAATGCTGGTTGATATGCTTGCGAGTATTGTTGTTGCAGATATGAACGAGGTAGATGTTGGCAGCAGGCAGTCAGACTGGGATAAGATAGCGGAAGAAAATGACTTTACAGAGCTTATAAAGCAAGCAATATCAGATACCCTTATTGTTGGAGATGGAGCATTTAAGCTATCCATAGACACAAACCTCAGCCAGTATCCAATCATAGAGTTTTATCCCGGCGACAGGGTAGAGATAATAAAAGAACGTGGAAGAGTGAAAGAGGTTGTATTTAAGACAGTATACACAGTTAAGAATCAGGAGTACATTCTGCTTGAAACATATGGCAAAGGTTATATCACATATATGCTCACAAGAGATAATAAAGAATGTGATATCAGCACTGTGCCGGAGCTTGCAGGTTTAAGGCCTGTAACATGGGAAGATAAAAGTTTTATGATGGCCATACCGCTTATGTTCTATAAATCAGCAAAGTTCAAGGGTAGAGGTAAAAGCATATATGACAGCAAGATAGATGGATTTGACGCGCTAGATGAAGCATGGAGCCAGTGGATGGATGCTTTAAGACATAACCGTACAAAGGAATATATCCCGGAGAATTTGCTTCCTAGAAATCCATACGATGGAAAAGTTATGCTGCCGAATCCATTTGACAATGCATATATGCAATATTCGTCTCCTATGGCAGAAGGTGCAAATTATAAGATAGAGAGGGAACAAAGTGAAATACCGCATGAAGGGTATCTTGCTACATATATCACGGCACTTGATCTTTGTTTGCAGGGAATCATGAGCCCTTCTACATTAGGAATAGATGTAAAGAAGCTTGATAATGCAGAAGCACAGAGGGAGAAGGAAAAAGCAACGCTGTACAGTAGGAATAATATTGTAAATCAGCTCCAGAAGGTTCTTCCGAAGCTTGTAAAAATGACATTGCAGGCGATAGATACACTTAATAATTCAGCAACACAGGACATTGATGTTGATGTAACATTTGGTGAGTATGCGAACCCTAGCTTTGAGAGCCAGGTTGAGACAGTGAGCAAAGCCAAGCAGGGAGGCATTATGAGTGTAGAAGCTTCTGTTGATGAGTTGTATGGAGACACTAAGGATGATGACTGGAAACAGGAAGAGGTTGCAAGGCTTAAGGCAGAACAGGGAATATCAGATATGGAAGAACCAGCCCTTAATATGGAATCAGATGGCTTTGAAGTGGAAAGTTTTTAGAGGTAGCCTATGTTAAATACAGACTATGATATAGAGAAAGCCTTTAAAGCTATAGAAGATGAGCTAATTGCTTCCATGATGCGCAATCTTGCAAGTCACAGAGCAGAAGAGACAGATATGGGGTTTAACTGGTCACAGTGGCAGGTAGAACAGCTTAAGGCTCTGGAAAAGTATAAAGCACAGAATAAAAAGAAGTTCATAAAGTCGTTCAGTAATATAAACGACTCCATTGAAGCAATGATATTTGCAGCCAGACAGGAAGGCGGTACAGAACAGGAACAGAAGATATTAAGGGCCTTAAAGAAGGGCTTGAAAGCATCTAAGGTGTCACAGGGCGCTGAAGGTGCTTTTTTTAAGCTTAATACAAGAAAACTGGAAGCTCTGATAAAAGCCACAAAGAATGATTTTAGCACGGCAGAGAAAGCAATGCTTAGAATGTCTGAGGATAAATACCGGCAGATAATATTCAATGCAGAAGTTTATGCAGCTACAGGCGCAGGAACATATGAGAAGGCTGTAGATATGGCTACAAAGGATTTTCTTAAGGCTGGTATTAACTGCATAGAATATTCCAACGGTGCAAGACATTCAATAAAATCATATGCCAAGATGGCAATTCAGACAGCGTGTAAGCGTGCCTATTTGACCGGAGAGGGCGAAATGAGACAATCATGGGGAATTAGTACAGTTATTATGAATAAGCGTGCTAATGCCTGTCCTAAGTGCCTTCCATTTGTTGGTAAGGCGCTTATAGATGATGTATGGAGTGGCGGTAAGGCATCTGATGGTCCTTATCCGCTTATGTCATCTGCAATAGCTGCGGGGTTGTACCATCCAAATTGCAAAGACGTACATACAACATATTTCCCTGAGTTGGATGAGGAGCCAGATAGTAAGTTCACCAAGGAAGAGCTTGAGCAGATTAAGGAAGATTACAAGCAGGACCAGAAACAGCAATATGCTGGCAGAATGGCTGAACAGTTCGATAGATTGTCGAAGTATTCACTGGATCCGGATAATAAGAAGATGTATGAGGTAAGGAAGGAGCAGTGGGAAAAACAGGTTAATAATTTTGAAATTGAAAAAGAAAGTTCAGATAAAGACAATTTTATTGACTATGTGAAAAATCCAGAAGAGGCATTAAAGGCATTAACGAATAAGGTTGGCATAAGGAATGTTGAAGCGGATGGCATGGATAAACAATTACTGGTTGATAACACCAATCAGTTGATAAAACTGGAAAATAAGTTTGGCGTAATTAATCAATCGGAATTTGTTGATTTTAATTTAGATGAAGGGAATTATATAGGAAATGCCACGAGCAATAAACTAACGCCTGCCAACCAGTATTTAACACTGAATAAAAAACGCTATTCAGACAGAGAATTACACATAAATAACGAGATAAAAGGAATAAAAAGCGGTTATAGTATGCCAGCTGAATTAACAAATAAAGAGGCGTCTGTTTATACTATTACACATGAGTATGGGCATATGTTGCAAAATGTCATAAAAAGAGATTATATGAAATCTTTGGGATGGACAGAGTCAAATGCATTTGCCTTTATTAACAGGAAAGCAAAGACGAATAGTGCAAAATACAAGTGGTATGAAGATGTTCAGAAAAAAATACAAAATGATTGTTACGATGAAATAATAGCAATTGCAAAAAGAAATAATCCATCATTTGATTTAGAGGCAAATATTTCAGAATATGGAAAAACATCCAAAAATGAGTTTTTTGCAGAAGTGTTTGCTAATAGTCAGTTAAGTAAGCCAAATGAGCTGGGTAATGCTATGAATCAATGGTTAAAAGAAAAAGGATTAGTTAAAGAAACACTTGAAAAAGGCGTACAAAGTAGTAAAATTAAATTGAGCAATATAGAAGTAAGAAAGAGGTATGTACAAGCTGTTGCAGATATAAAGAATAATATAGATTCATCACTGCCAATGGAAGAAAAAGCTAGAAAAGCATTTGAAGCTAGAAATAGGATTAGGACACAAGCTAGAGATATGATGGCAGATGAGAAAACAAGAAAGCAGCTAGATACTGAAAGACCGAATAAAACATTTGAGGAACTGATACAATCAAAGATGAATAGAAAAGGTATGTCGAGAGAAGAGGCTATTCAGGACATATATAAAACAGCTACCAAAACCAATGAAAATGTCAACAAAGAATTAGGATTAGAAGGTGACTAGTATGTTTCAATATACAGTTTGCAAAGAAGCTGACAACAAGAAATTTAAAGAAATTTGCAGTAAAATAATGAATGAGGTAAATGGATTAACAGCCAATGAACCAATTATAGATGTTGATGGTTCGATAATTCAGAAATACGCTAGCCCTAAAGGTGATATTAAGGTATACAATGATTATGAGGTTGATGCCGTTTACATTGATTCTGAAGTAAATCTTGATGATATAATTAAGTAACAGCCACCAGTCGAGAGATTGGTGGTATTTTTATACCCAATTTTAAGAAAGTGAGGATTTAGAAATGAAGGATTATATTGGAGTAAAAGTGGTGACAGCAGAGCCAATGAGCAGGGGTGCATACAATGAATACAGAGGGTGGAAGATACCAAGTGACGAGAATCCAGAAGATGAAGGTTATCATATAAGATATTCTGATGGATATGAGAGTTGGTGTCCTAAGAAACAATTTGATGAAGCATACAGAAGATATGATAAAACAAAGCTACCGGCAACGGCTATTTTAATGAATAGCACAGATTATAGAGACAGATTTAAAGCAGAGTATAATCAGCTTGTTATAAGATATAAAGGACTTAAATGTATGCTTGAAAAATGGGATAATGGAACATTAGAATTTAAGCCAACATGTCCTAGAAGCACATATAATATGCAGATTGATGCAATGGTAAATTATATAGCAATTCTTGAAGCAAGAGCAGTAATGGAAGGGATAGAGCTTCAAGGATTATAGAAAGTTGCACCAGTGCAACACAATTTAATATTTGTTATTAAGCACACATGGCAAATAAGCTGTGTGTGCCTATTTTTTTTATGCCCAAAACTTAATGGCACTAAACTTTAGGGAAATGCCGACGGGCGGTAAACGGAAGAAAGGAGATAGAGTGATGAGAAAGACATTACCTATGAATTTACAGCTCTTCGCAGAGAGCGGAGATGGTAACAGCGACCAGAACGCTGGAGGAGACAATGGACAGGCAGGACAGCAGGGAAATCAGAATAATCAGCAGGCGGCTGGTGTTGATTATGACAAGATACAGGCAATGCTGGATAATGCGACTGCCAAGAAAGAGAATGCTGTGCTTAAAAGCTATTTCCAGCAGCAGGGATTATCAGAAGATGAGATAAGTCAGGCTATTGCAACATTTAAGCAGAATAAGCAGCAGCAGACAGAAAAGCAACAGAACGCTAATGCTAATCTTCAGAATGAAGTGGCAGCAGCACAGAAGGTTGCTGAACAGGCTCAAATTGAGCTTGCAGCTACAAAGGTAGCAATGACACTTGGCATAGAAGCTAAGACACTTCCCTATGTGCTTAAGATGGCTGATTTCAGCAATGTAAAGGGTACAGATGGGAAGATATCAGAGGACAATGTAAAGGCTGCACTTGAGCAGGTTATCAAGGATGTACCTGCACTTAAGCCGGCACAGGAAGGCAATGCTGGTTTTCAGATTGGTGCAGGACAGCAGAATAACGGACAGCAGTCCTCTACAGGTAACAATGTAAATGTTCCAACAAAGAGATGGAACAGATTCAATTAAGAAAGGTTAAAAAGGTAATAATATGCCAAATTTGAATTACGCAGAACAGTGGAGTCCGGAATTATTAGCAATACTTATGCAGGGCACACTTACATCACCATTTATCACAAGCAATGTCAGATGGTTAGATGCAAAGACATTCCACTTTACTCAGATGAGTGTAAGCGGTTATAAGAATCATAAAAGATCAGGCGGATGGAACACAGGAGAATATAACCAGAAAGATGTTCCTTATACTGTAACACATGACAGAGATGTTCAGTTTATGGTTGATAAGGCAGATGTTGATGAAACCAATCAGACAGCGTCTATTAAGAATATTTCACTCGTCTTTGAGCAGACACAGGTTGTACCTGAGACAGATGCATTATTCTTTAGTAAGGTTGCACAGGCTGCACAGAATACAGAATTATACCATTCTGAAACTTCTACTACAGAATACACAACAGAGAATGTGTTTGCGAAGCTTAAAGCTATTCTGGCAGCAGGAAAGCTTAGAAGATACAAGGCAAATGGAAGCCTTATCTCGTATGTATCTTCGGACATTATGGATAAGCTTGAGGTGTCTAAGGAATTTACACGCAAGATTGAAATGACACAGATTGCAGAAGGCGGTCTTGGCATTGAGACTCGTGTTACTGACATTGATGGTGTAACGCTTATGGAAGTTGTCGACGATGAAAGATTCTACGACAGATTCGATTGGGATGTTAAAGAAGGTGGATTTGCTCCACTTAAGTCAAAGTATGCCGCAACAACTGATACAGATGTAGCAGAAGGAAAAACATACTACACTAAGAGCGACAGCTCTTATACAGTAGTGGCAAAACCTACAAAGACTAATATAGCCACATATTATGAAAAGACTGTTCAGGGCTCACGTAAGATTAATGTACTTGTTGCATGTGGCCAGACATGCAAGACAGTACCTAAGATTTCATCAATTTATTACTTTGCACCAGGAGCACATACAGAAGGAGACGGATATCTTTATCAGAACCGCCAGTTAAGTGATACATTTGTATTCCCTAATGGCAAGGATGGTAAGGTTGATTCTGTATTCGTTGATGTAGATCCTGCAGAAGAGATTGCAGAGTAAGCCTATGGTATATGCAAGTAAAGAGCAGTACCTAAGTGAACATAATACTATTCCAGAAGAACAGATTGGGAAGAGATTAAAACAGGCGAGCCGGCATATCGACTCGCTTACTTTTAATCGAATAACATCAAGAGGATTTAATAATCTGACAGAGTTCCAGCAGGGCATACTGATAGATGTGTGTTGTGAGATGGCTGATTTTGAATATGAGAATGAAGACATGATTAATTGTGTCTTACAGAATTATACTTTAAATGGAGTATCTATGCAGTTTGGCAGCAGTTGGAATGTTCTTGTACAGAATGGCATAGCTGTAAAACGCGATACATACCAGATACTTTGTCAGACAGGCTTGTGTTGTTTAAGTCTGGGGGTGTGAGTATGAAGTACCCGTGTTTAATACTAAAGAGCATGTGTAAGACAGAAATACACCTTGAGATAGAGCAGGAAGGCAGGAATGTCTATGGAGAGCCTCTTGAACCTGTTATATGGGATGGCTTATGTAACTATCAGGACAGCGGTAAGACAGTATTAACGGCAGAAAAGGCACTTATACAGCTTGAAGGATGCGCTTTAATACCCGGAGATATTGCACCAGAACTTCCGGTAATTACAAGTGGTGATATAACCGTTTATGGAGTTACAAGGCATATATACAAGGGTACAAAGTGCCGTAATCCGGATGGTACGGTTAATTATGTAAGATTGGATGTGATGTAATGGCTAGGAATGTGAAATCTACAGTGAAGCTTAATATGCCTATGGTAAGGAAGCTTACGGCAGCAGCAAAAGTGTCAGTTGCACAAACAGCAGAAGCAATACATACAGATGTTGTTCAGAGTCAGGTTATACCGAGGGATACTGGAGCATTACAGAATGAAAGCACATTTGTTGATTTATCTGATATAGGTCAGGGGAAAGCATATCTTGTGTCTAGTACACCATACGCCAGAAGGCTGTATTACCATCCGGAATACAACTTCCATCAGGCGCCATGGACTGATGATAAGGACAAGAAACATGAAGGAAATGCAAATGCTAAAGGCAGATGGCTTGATGACTACATGAAAGGTGGTAAAAAGCAGAATTTTGCACCTGAAGCATTTGAAAAGTTTTATAAAAAGAATGCGGGGTTGTGATGTTAGGAATAGGTGATGCAAGAGACCTTATAGCAGGTCTTGGAATAGCGGCTGATGACCATGTATATTGTGGCAAATTAGACGACAAAAAGAATAAGAGCATAGGTGTTTATAACAATAACAAGCAAAGACCTGTGCAGATGGCAGTAGGCGGCTTAAGTAACAGTTCTTATCGTGTTAAGTCTGTAAGTATATTGGTTCACTGGAACACAAGTATCAGGGACACAGAAAAGACAGCAGAACAGCTTTACAATATGCTTAGAAATATGAACCATATTACAATCAATGATACTAAGGTTTTCTTTACTAAAATGCTGGTTGATGAGCCTGTGGATGTAGGAACAGATGATAAAGGTATCTTTGAGAGTGTAATAGAATTAGATATTTATTATGAAAGGACGGTATAGATATGGCACAGAATACTAAATTAGCCGGATATAATGCGGGTGCTACTCCGCTTGAAGGTGTAAATCCGGTGCATACAATTCAGTTTGGAATTTGTATCACGGGAAGAAAAAAAGCAGATACTCCGGAAACGATAGAAACTAAAGTGGTGAGAGATGCGGAAAGTCTTAGTATTTCAGTTGATGGAACTATTGAAGAATGGAATCCAATGGACCAGGCAGGCTGGGTTAGACGTCTTATGACAGGAAAATCGCTTGGAATGTCAATGGGCGGTAAACGTAACTATGGAGATGAGGGAAATGACTATGTGGCAGGTCTTGCTTACAAAACAGGGCAGGACTGTAACTCATGGGTATCTATTATATTTCCGAATCTTGATCAGCTTCTTATTCCTGCAGTCATCAATGTAACATCACTTGGCGGTGATTCTACAAGTATTGATGCACTTGAGTGGGAAGCACAGTCAGATGGAAAACCAACATATATTGAGTATAGCCCAGAATAAGGAGATGAAAAATAATGGCAAATAAAACAGATTTTCAGGTAGTAGATATTTCAATGAAGATTACAAATCAGTTACCAAAAGTTATCATTACAGATGAGCTTATGGTTACTGTAAATAACAGAAAAAATAATATTCTTAATATTCAGGCAATGGCACAGGAATTTGAGAAGAAAAAGGGAGATGAGATGGCATTTATGACAAAGGGGCTTGAGATGCTTGTAGGAGCTTCTGCAACAGCTAAAATTGAAGAGATGGATTTACCGCTTCCTGAATATAAGATGCTGTATGAGACAATAATGGGAGTCGCTACAGGAACATACGGAGAGGAGCAGACACCCTCAAGGTGAAACATACTATGATTTGTTCGATGATTGGGAACTTGTAGAATCAAGTTTTCTTTCACAATATGGCATACGCTTGCGAAAAGATGATGATATGTCATGGTCCGAGTTTTGCTCTTTGTTATCAGGAATAATGCCAGAGACTCCGCTTGGAAGAGTTGTGAGCATACGGGCAGAAAAAGACCCGAAAATTATTAAGAATTTTACAAAAGAGCAAAAGAAGATTCGTAATGACTGGATTATAAGAAGAAATAAAAAGTTAATGAATAATCCCAAAGCGTATAACGAATATTGGAATAATTTCCAAAAATGGGCTAAAGCTGCTTTCTCAAAGTAGAGAGCAGCTTTTTTAATGCCAGAAAGGAGATAATATGTCAGATGTAGTAGGTCAGATAGCTCTGGAACTTGGCATAGACAGTTCGCAGATAGTTAACCAGCTTACAGGTGCTTCTAATAAAGCATCTAAACAAGCAACATCCATATTCTCCGGTATGGGAAAGAAGATAGCTGGGGCTTTAAGCATTGCAGCATTGGCTAAATTCACAAAAGATTGTATAGAAGTCGGTTCTAATGTAACAGAAGTACAGAATGTTGTAGATACGGCATTTAAAGATCTTGCGGGTTCGGCAGATGAATGGGCTTCTAATGCCATGACGAACTTCGGATTGTCGGAATTGTCAGCCAAAAAGTATATGGGTGTATTTGGTCAGATGAGTAACGCTATGGGTATTACCGGACAAGCAGCACTTGATATGGCTGAAAATGTTACTGGATTAACTGGTGATGTTGCATCATTTTACAATCTTAGTACGGATGAAGCATATACAAAGCTGAAATCTATCTGGACAGGTGAAACGGAAACACTCAAGGACTTAGGTGTTGTCATGACTCAGACGAACTTAGACCAATATGCTCTTAATAACGGTTTTGGTAAGACTACGGCTAAGATGACAGAGCAGGAAAAAGTAATGCTGCGTTTTCAGTATGTTACGAGTGCTTTATCCAATGCCACAGGAGACTTTGCTAAGACACAGGATTCCTGGGCGAACCAAACAAGAATATTATCGTTAAGATTTGAGCAGTTAAAGGCCAGCCTAGGTAAAGGCTTCATAGCATTGTTTACACCTATCTTGCGTGGATTTAACAGCTTACTTGCTGGGTTACAGAAGGTTGCTGATGGGTTTGCAACATTTACACAGATGCTTACTGGTGCAGATATATCCTCATCGGCTTCTGCAATAACAGGGCTTGGAGATATAGCGTCAGACACAGCGGACAATGTAAGTGGAATAGGAGATGCAGCATCTTCTACAGCAAAGCAGATAGAGAAATCGCTGGCCGGATTTGACCAGATAGAAAAGCTTTCAGAGCCAACGGACAGCGGTAGTTCTGGTGGAGGTGGTACATCTTCTGGTGAAATAAGTGTTGCACCTAACACACAGGCAGATACCACAAATGCGGCATCTGCAATTAGTGATTTTGTAAATAAGGCAAAGAAAGAATTAGATAAACTCCGCAAATGGAGTGTAACGACATTTTCTCCATCTATGTCAAAAATATGGGATAGACTTACAAAAAATACAGATACAGCCAAGAGAAACTTAACAAGTGCGTTTAATGATATAAAAGCATTAGGACCGCCGTTGTTAAATTATTTTAATGGTCCATTTACAAATTATCTTGTAACATGGGTCGACACTAATGGCAGTATATTAAATGGATTATTTGATAGCTTTAATACAGTCTTTTCGGATGTATGGAATAAAGCAGCATATCCTATACTTGCAAATTTTGTTTCTGTTGGATTACCAATGCTGACGGATTTTGCATCCCAGACGTTATCTTTAAATGGAACAATATTTGATACATTTAAAGCATCTTGGAATTCTTTATGGAGCGAAGGTGTAAGTCCAGCCATTGAATCTATATCAAATGTATGGATTGGATTGGTTAATACAATGGCAGGGGCATGGAGCGAATGGGGAGAGCCGATATTTACTGGAATAAAAGCGGCTGTTAAGACTACCGGAGATGTATTCTTAGATATTTGGAATAATATGCTTCAGCCAGTCTGGGAGAATGCTTTAGATGTAATTGATAGAGTATGGAGTGAACATTTACAGCCATTACTTGCTAATTTCCTTGATTTTGTCGGCGAAGTGGTTACATGTGCTACGACAATATATAACAACTTTATTGCACCTGTAGTTGGATTTTTATCTGAACTATTAGGACCAATATTTATAGCTATATTTGATTCTATAGGAAATAAGGTTGGGGTTGTCGTTGGAACTATAGCTGATTTGATGAACGATACAATTACTGTATTTAAAGGCGTTATACAGTTTATTAAAGGTGTTTTCTCTGGTGACTGGGAAGGCGCTTGGAATGGTATAGTTACGGCTTTTTATGGCATATTTAGCGGTATTGCTGATATTGCTAAAGGACCTATTAATATGGTGATTGGCTTAATTAATGGATTGCTTTCAGGAATGCAGAGAGGAATTAATGCTGTTGTGAAAGGTGTAAATAAACTTAGCTTTAAAGTACCAAGCTGGGTACCAAGCATAGGCGGTGAAGACTTTGGATTTCATTTGCCGGAAGCAAACTTCTCCAAGATTCCATACCTTGCACAAGGTGGATATGTTAAGCCAAACACTCCACAGCTTGCCATGATTGGTGATAACAGGCACCAGGGCGAAGTTGTAGCGCCTGAGGACAAGTTACTTGATATGGCACAGAAGGCAGCAGCTATGGCATCTAGTGCGGAGCTGTTAGCAGAGGCTATAAGTATTCTTAAGCAGATACTTAGGATACTTGAAACACTGGACCTTGATATACAGCTTGATGGAAAGAGTCTTAAGAAATATGTGGTTGATAAGATTAATGAGCATACAAAGCAGACAGGAAAATGTGAGATTATAACTTAACAAGGATGTGATGAATTGATACTGAGATGTGACGGGCAGGAGCTGCCGGCTCCTGTGTCCATCAAGGTGGATGATGAGATTATATGGTCTTCTTCTACAGGACGAGCACTTGACGGAACAATGCTGGGTGATGTTGTCGCTGAAAAGAAGACCTTATCTATTAATTGGGGAATATTGAATGAAGATGAGATGGTACTTATTAAGAACAAACTTATCGCTGGATTCTTTCCAATAACATTCCATGATGATGGACAGAATATAACAATAACAAGCTATAGAGGTACATTAAGTAAAGATGTGCTGGGTAATATAGGTGACGGTAACTATTATTACAGAAGTGCCAGTGTATCTATAATACAGCAGTAAGGAGCAGAACATGAAAAAGACAATGACTATTAAACAGATTGATAATAGTGCAACAATGCTTAAGAATTTACAGGGCTTAAGAAAGCATTGGCCTGTAAAAGTAAATTATGCAATTGCAAAGAACCTTAAGACATTGTTAGGAGAAGTAGATATTTTTGTAGCACAGCGAACAGAAGTAATACATAACAATGTGCTTAAAGATGAAAATGGGAATGCTGTCATGAATGGAGATTCTTACCAGTTCCCAGAGGGTAAAGAGCAGGAAGTTGTAAAAGAGATTGATGAGATGTACAACATGGAAACGGACATTGATGTACATATGATTAAGATGGAAGACATATCTGTATGTGATTCTGACAGCAGATATGATGGAACTACATTAGAGGATATTGCAGCAATTGAATTTATGATTGAGGATTAAGCTTATGTATAATAATGTATCAGAGCAGTTTGCAACAACGATTAGATCGCCATCGCGAACATTTAACTTACGATTAAAGATAAATGGTAAGTGGATTGACGCTGGCTTTAAAAAGATGAGCTATGAGACCGCTTCCACATCTGATGAGGGTATACAGATAGGTTCGGCTGTTGCAGCTAAGATAGAACTGACAGTAAAAAGAATAAATGAGTTGTTTGAAAACACAGAGATTCCTATAGAAATAGGATTAAAACTGCCAAGCGGAAAGTATGAATATATTCCACTTGGCTTTTTTACTGCAGAACATCCAACGCTTGACCAGGCAACCACAACATTTACGGCTTACGATAGAATGATGAAGACCACAGGCGTATATGTATCTGAATTGACATATCCTGCAAGTGCAGCTGATGTTTTAAAAGAAGTAAGTGCAGGATGTGGTATTCCATGTGATGCGTCTGGTTTGAATGGCATAACCATTGATAATGCCCTAGTGGGATATACATATCGTGAGGTTATCGGATATATTGCTTCTTTAGCTGGAGGTTTTGCCTGCGTAGACAGAACCGGCACAATTGTTATTAAGTGGTATGAGGATAATGGCTATACGATAAATGAATCCCGGATAATGACATTTGAAAAAAATGAGAGTGATTATCATTTAGATTATCTCACATGTAATGTTGACAGTAATACTTCTTTTACAGCAGGAAGTGGAACTCTGGGAATAACATTTGATAATCCACTTATGACAGAAGAAAAGCTTAATTCTGTATATAAGAAAGTAAGAGGATTTGTGTATAGAGGTGCAAGCTTAAAGACGCTTGGAGATATCCGACTGGATCCATGGGATATTGTAACTGTTGAAGAATCAGGGGAGACTTATAATGTTCCGGTTATGAATATAACACAGGAATATGATGGAGGTCTTGCCATGACTATTACAGCTTATGGCAAAACAGAAACTGAAACAGAGACAGATTATAAAGGACCATCTACTAAGCTTGCAGAACGAACATATGCGGAAATGATGCTTACTAAGGAACTGGTTTCTAAAAAGGTAGATGCTGAATGGGTTAAGGCTAATACGGTAACTGCAGAGACTATTGTGTCTGTAAATAATGAGTTGCAGTATATTAAGAATAATTATCTTAAATCTAATGATGCAGACATAAAATATGCAACAATAGAAGAGGAAAAGGTAATAAAATCTAATATTGAACAGCTGAATGCCGGCTATGAAAAAGTTGGAATTTTGGATGGTGATGTTGCTGGTATTAAGTCCTTGATGTTTGGCTCTGCAAGTGGTGGAAGTTTGACAACAGAGTTTTCTAACACAGTAGTTGGGCTTATAGGTGATGCACAGATAAAAAGTGCAATGATAGAGAGCATTGACGCAAAAAAGATAACTGCACTTGATATAAACACTACAAGCATGAAGGTACATAGTGAAAGCGGATTATCATATTGGCAGGACAATACCATTGTGATTAGTGACGGAACACGTACACGAGTCCAGCTCGGAAAAGATGCCGGCGCTGATTATAATATGTACATCTGGGATAAAGCGGGAAATCTGATGTTTGATGCGTTAGGACTTACAGAACAAGGTGTACAGCGTGAAATAATTCGTAATGATATGGTAAAAGAAGATGCAAATATATCCGCTGGTAAACTGGATATAGAAAGCCTTTTTAATGTCATTAATGATGATGGTACGCATTCGCTTAAGAGTAATAAGATATATCTGGATGATGCAGCACAGACGCTTAATGTTCTCTTACAGAATATAAAGACCAGCTCAGGCAAGGATTATTCCGAATGGGGCAGTCTATTGAAACAGTCTGATGATTTTATAACGCAAAAGTTATGGTGGACTGAGAATATAGACGGAACCAGCGTTAAGGAAAAGTTTTCTAATGTAAACCAGACATTGCAGGAATACAGTGTGAGCCTGTCTAATCTGGCCAAGTACGATGACGAAATATATCTTATATCTTATGAGCCAACAAAGGATAATTATCCGGCTTGGGATTGGGGCGTTCCTGTGTATCCGGCTGATACACAGTTTCCACGCGAAGAAACATGGCAGTATAACGATACTGAGTGGGATAAGTATATTGGAAAGATTGCTTACGGGGAAAATGAAGGAAGAACATGGAGATTTATCCGTAATGAGGATGGAAGCCATGGTTGGAAAGAGATACCTAATTCAGAAACAGCTTATATGCTAAGACAAAATTCTGCATTAAGAATCAATCTTGATAGCATAAGTAGCAGTTTGTCTTTAACTCAGCAGGATTTAAAGGGCAATTATAGCACAACAACGCAGATGAACAATGCTATTACACAGGCTATAACAGCAGAAAGTAACAGTATTAAGTTAGAAGTGTCTGGTACTTATGCAACTAAAAAGAGCCTTGAAAGTTATGCCACAACTGACAGCCTTAAAAGCTATGCTACAACAGCAAGCCTTGAAGCATACATTAAGAAAGACCCAACGACAGGAGAACTTAAATCTGCAATTGAAGCTATTGCAGACGATATAACACTTAATGCAAGTGGAACAATTAATATTAGTGGTAATAAGTCTGTTAATATTAATGGCGACCTATTTACATTAACAACAACTAATACCACTGTTTTAGCAGATGGAACAATCACATGTAAAAAATTAAATGCTAAAGGTAGCAAAATAGGCGGATACACAATTAATGATTATACTTTGGTAGGCGAACAAGTTGGCATAAGCAGTAAAAGTGGATACGGCTGGGCTTTTTGGGCTGGCTCAGACACACCTAGTAAAGCTCCTTTTAGAGTAGGACATACAGGTGAGATACATGCAACTAATGCTGATATCGAAGGAACAATAAAAAGCAGTAATGCAACAATAACGGGAGGTTCTATTAAAATAAATACATCTAACAGTGAAGAAAACATAATACTTCTTAATTGCGGTTCGAGCTCGCTAGGACTGGCACCAGATGGTATGTCCGTCACTAATGGTTCTGCAACAACAATTATAGGCGCAGAGAATATTATGTGTAATCAGGGGGCTGGTTCTATATCGTGCAAAAAAATGATTGTAAACAATAATGCGGAAATATATGGGAGCTGTTATACCTATGATTACTATTATATATGGTCAGATGGTGGTTGGATGGAATTATCACAATGGATTAAGCAAAAATTATAAAAAGAAAGGTGGATTAAAAATATGTTAAATGTAACAAAAAGTATATCAATAAGTGGGACAAGTGAAATTGAGAAAAAGGTAGTTGTTTCATTTTCGGCGAGTATACCATCTGCCGGGAGTATATCTTTAAATAAAAGCATAATGGATAAGAAAAAATATCTTGAAAATCAGGAAGAATGCGATGCGGATTGCACTAATTTTGAAGCAGAGGTAATGGCAGCACTTAAGGAGGGGTAATTATGAGTCTAACAGGCTTTATATCTTACAAAAGAGTAGGTTGGACTGGCCAGACACCATGGAACCCAACAAACCTTAACATAATGGATAAGGGAATCAAAGATAACAATGACATGATTGCGAATCTCAGAAGTGAGGTAAGTGCACTAAACAACAATATGCTTGATACTGGAACATATGGTGTTATTGTTAACTTTACTTCGCAGAAACATAAGGGTTATGTCCGAGCACCAATCAATTTCAAAATCAAATCCAATAAATACACGATTAAATTGATTTCTGCCTTAAGGCTTGGAGACCCTTATCAATATGCAGAAGATATTGGAATAGAGTCAAGATATGGATGTGCAGTTTTATTTTCCACTAAAGAAGAATTGATTGGAGCATGTGTTTTGGCGGAATTATCTATATCTTAACTTATCAATACAACAACTATGAGTGGCAGTTAAAATATCTTAATAGTTAAAATTACATTAATGTAAGTTCAATAATTGAAGTTTTTAAAAATTCGTAAAAATAAAATTCTACAGATACGGTGGAATGTAAATTTTCTACAAAAAAATCTCTATCACCATCTTGTCCATAAGCGTATTTAATGCTATTTGATTGCAATATTGGAGTAATGTGGTATCGTGCTAAACTTCCAGAACCATAGCCTTGAACAGAAGTATTTGATGCCGCTACTCCTGCTGAACCTTGTACAAATATAATTCCAGCAAATGTATATTGACCGATGATGTTAGCTTTAATGTGAACTCTTAATTTTTGTCCTGCGGGAATTGTTGTTTTATACACATTGTAAAAATTGTTGTTTAGTTAACTTAGAACAATGAGAATTTGCCTCCGATATATAAATAAAAACGATATCGGAGGTATGTATGGAAGAACAGTTAAGAAAAGAGCTAATTATGGCGGCTGCAGGAGTATTAGGAGAAAATGCAGCCAATAGATTAGAGATGGCATTTACAATAGTATTACATAAGTACAAGTTGGAAACTAAGAGCACAGATATTATTATCTACGACAATTCTAATGCAAGAATATTGAGAAATTATATAGCTTCTTTAAGGCTAGAAGGCAAAAGCGAACTAACGATAGATCAATATTATAGAATAATAAATATGTTTCTTAGAACGATAGGGAAACCGGTTAAGCAGATTACGACGGGTGATATTAGATATTACCTAGCAAAGTATATGGCAGATAGAAAGGTAGAGAAGACCACTCTGGACAACCAGAGGCGGGCACTCTCTGCCTTTTTCTCTTACCTGGCAGCAGAAGAGTATGTGGACAGAAATCCTATGCTGCGCATAAAAAGAATCAAGACAGACAAGAGAATAAAGAAGCCATTCACGGATATGGAATTGGAACAACTGCGAAATTATACAGAAAATATTAAGGAAAAAGCTCTTATGGAGTTCCTTTTATCTACTGGTTGCAGAGTTACAGAAGTTGCGAGACTACATATTCAGGATATAGATTTTAATAAAAACGAAGCAATTGTGTATGGCAAGGGTGATAAAGAAAGAGTTGTTTATATATCGGACAGGAGCATGTATTATTTGCAATTATATTTAGAATATAGGAAGGAAGAACAGAATACATCTGTGTTTTTAAATAGAAATCACTATGGAATGACAAAACATAATATAGAAGTGTTGTTCAGTAAGTTGGGAGAGCGGGCAGGAATTAAAAAGGTGCACCCTCACAGGTTCAGAAGAACATTTGCGACAAATGCACTTAAACGTGGTATGTCACTACAGAATTTGCAGAAATTAATGGGCCATGAAAAGATAGAGACAACAATGGGATATTGTGATGTGGCAGAAGTGGGAATCCAGATGGAGTTTAGGAAGGTTGCTTAATAATGTACTAAACAACAATATTGCTTTTGTTACAGTTCGCAATGTAACTACTGACTCACATGGATTCTTCAATATAGATAATAAAATTGGGAATTATATCAAGAATGGTTACATAATTATATCCGGTTTTGCCAAAAATAGTGATGGTAGTAAATGTTTATGTCCAATATTTTCGCCAGATGTCTCGACTGGTCAAATAAATGCATTTGGGTATCTATATATTACTTCTGGGCAAGCAGTATCTGTAGTGAGTTCTGAATCTAACATTACTATTATTGTTATTCTAGCAAAAGCTTTTGCGTTAAATTAATAATTTCGAAGCACTTATTGAATACCATACTTTAGTCCATTTATTATTACCAGATGTCATTATAAAAATTCCGCTTTGATTAAAAATCAACATTCTTTCGATTGTTTTAAAAATCGTAATATATTGTCCTTTAAGTACATCAGGTAAATCACTTAAATTATATACTGAATATATGCCTGGCGCACTCTGGGGAGGTAGATATTCATAGACAGACATGCCATTGCAGTTAATCCAATTATTGTTAACACTAACCATATTGTTGTTTTGTGAACATATATCTGAAAAATAAATAAGAAAATCCATAAACATGGCCATAAATGGTTATGTTTATTTGTTATACACATTTTGCCAGTCTTAGGACTGGCTTTTTAAATATTATAAGGAGGTATCTAAGATGTACTATGATGATTCTTAGCTGAAATATGTTTCTGAATAAAAATGAGAGTTGCACCAGTGCAACAGAAAGGACATTTATGGAAAAATTAAAAGTGATCTTAACAGCGATGTGGAGCATTATATTAAGTGCTCTGGGAATTTTAGCAATCCCGGTATTATTACTTATAACATGTAATCTGATAGATTATTTTACAGGTATTGCAGCTTCTAAATTTAGAAAACAACAGATAGATAGTTATAAGGGAATAAGAGGAATTGCAAAGAAAATATGTATGTGGCTTTTAGTAGGAGTTGGTGTGATAGTAGACCAGCTCCTTTCTTATTCTGCAGGTGTTATTGGAATAACATTGCCGTTTACATTTTTAGTGGCTTGTGTTGTGGCAATATGGCTGATCTGTAACGAAATTATAAGTATATTGGAAAACATCAATGATATTGGCGTAACACTTCCACCATTCTTGCAGCCGATTGTTAAGAATTTAAAGAGTCAGGTGGAACAGAAAACAACAATTGATAATCAGGAGGATAAATAATATGAGTATTAGAGGAGTTGACATTAGCGATAACAACGGAACACTTAATTGGGACATTATCAAGGAACAGATTGATTTTGCAATTGTTAGAGTGGGATATGGCTCTAACTATGAATCGCAGGACGATAGACAGGCTGCGAGAAACATGCAGGAGCTTGAAAGGATAGGTAAACCGTATGCTGTATATCTTTACAGCTATGCACTTAATGAAGAAGAGGCACATAGCGAAGCTGCACACATCTTAAGAATGATTGCTGGCTTTAATCCGGTATTAGGTATTTACCTTGATATGGAAGATGCAGACGGATACAAAGTAAGAAACAACAAAGATCCTCGTACAAATGGAGAAGCATATACTAGATATTGCCAGATTGTTATAAATGATTTAAAGGCGGTCGGCTTTGAGGTTGTAGGTACATATGCTAACCTTGACTGGTTCTCTAATATTTTGGATAGGGAAGCACTTACAGATAAGAAGTGGCTTGCTATCTGGGGACCTGATAAATGCCCGGTAGATTGGGCTGAAATCTGGCAGGATAGTTCAGACGCTTGCATAGACGGTTCGTCTGCAAGGACAGATACAGACATCTATGTGAATGAAGAGGCATTTAATGCTTATGCAAAGGCTAACACACCGGAATATGAGCCAGAAGAACCTATCCCAGAAAGAGATATAGAAGATGTGGGTACAATGTACCACGAAGGAGATCATGTTTGTTACAATAGAATCTATTATACAGCCGGTGACTGGACTGATGGCGCAGCGCCATATTATACAGATGGAGTTATCACACATGTGTATGAAGGAGCCAGACACCCTTACCTTATCGACGAAGGAACAGGATTCGTAGATGATAATTGTATTACAGGTCACTATAACGAACCTGACGATACACCATCAGAGGAGCCAGAAGAAGCTGAAAGCGAGACAGAAGATGTAGCGCACACTACAGTAGAACCGGGAGAAGGATTCTGGCAGGTAGCAGAAAGAGCATTAGGAGATGGCACAAGATATCTTGAGTTAGCAGAATTTAACGGCATGGATATTAGTACACCACTCTATGCAGGCATGGAGTTAAGACTTCCCAACTAATTATTCACTTATACAACAGTGTATATCATACTGGATTGCACATATAACAGCATTGTGATAACATATATAAATAGGTAGAAAGACAGTCAAAATGTGTACAATGTAACAGTGTACACATTTTGTACACAATATGGATTAAATAATGTTGATTTAGAATAAATCAGAATAATCTAATATAAATATGTAAAGCCCTTAAACCTGCATAAATGCTGATAAAAACAGCATAATAATAAACACAAATAAATTATAAAAATTTGATTTCAAAGTTGGGTAATAACCCTATGGTTGGTGCTACTGTAGCTGTAGCTGTTTCCATTGAGGAAGCTGCTAAGAATGGTAAGTTCTAATTAAAAATGTATATTAAAACCGTATAATACGGGCTTTAAGAGCCTGTCACATCAGATTGGTGTGGCAGGCTCTTATTTTTACAAGGTATCATTATTGTCTGTTTGTTCTTTAAAAAATTCATTAAAATCACATTCAAATATATGGGTAAGTCCTATAAGCATATCTACAGATGGATTATTTCTTCCATTTTCTACTTTACTGAATATTCCAGAAGTTACATCAATATTCATAAGCTGCAATCTTGCTACAATATCAATAGCCTTCATTTTTCTTTCAATACGAAGTCTTTTGATATTAGAACCTACTAAAGGATTCTTGTGCTGGTTAATTCTTTCTGCCATAATTATTCACCTTCTTTTGATTTTTAGGATTAAAAAAATTATGTCCAAAATGGAAAATAAAAGTGTCCAAAATGGAAGAAAAGTGATATAATAAAAAAATAAAAACAAAAGGAGATTGGAAATGAAACAAAAGAACAAAATCAAACATTTATTAGGAACTGCACTTGCTGCAGTTACAGCATTTGTCATGGCTGCTGGAATTAATGGAAATATTACGACAGTTAAGGCTGATGAGACGTCAAAAACAATTAAGTATAATGCAGAAGGGTTTGAGGTAAAGGACATTGATGCTTCTGATCTTGAGGTTATTAATGAATACTTTGGTACCAGCTTTACAGGGCTTAATGTTTTTACAGAAAACAGTACAATTGAAGTTGATGAAGAAAGATCAACACTTACTCTTGATGATATTAAAACATGTGGCGCTATAGGATATTCATTATCAAGGGATGAAGCAGGAAAGCTTGTGATTACTAAGGCTAATAATGGCTCAATAATAGGAATAAATCCGCCTATGTATCATGGAAGTTTTAATAAAGGATTTGAGTATAATGAGCTGTTTGCAGTTAATGGTTCAAGCAAATTAGGAACAACAAGACATTTCCAGAAAATAGCTTTCTCAAAGGCTTACGGCTGCAAGGATGATGAGGGATATTATATTGATAAAAGCATGGATCTGGAGTCAACAACAAAGGTTGATTTTACATATATGTATATAACATGTGTTGATGGTGCCGGCGATGGAGATGCTTTACTTTTTATGCCTGATTATATGGTAGATAAGACTGTACTTAAATTCGCAGATAATTCAGAGGTAAAGCCAGATGATAATTATACTGTTAATGTAGATAAGTCTATGACTGCAGAGGAATTCAATGATGTTTTAGCCAAGAATGCAACAAAGGATGTAATAATTAAAACAGATAATGGTGTTACATTTACATTTGCAAAGGGAACAATGAACAAGGTTGATGGCGTATCAGCATATGATTTTACAACACAGATAGTATCAGACTTTGAAAATGCTGATATTGTTAAAGCAGTAGTTAAAAATGACGGCTTTGTATCACAGATTAAGTTTAACTATTCAGGAAATCTTCCAGCTAAGGCACAGATAACAATTCCTGTAGGAACAGATTATGCAGGACAGACTTTACAGTATTCATTAGTAAATGATGATAATACTCTTACTTTAATTCAGAATGTTGTCGTTGGTCAAAATGGATATGTAACTATTTCACAGGATCATTGTTCAACATATGTTCTTACTAAGGCTTCAGAGGTAAAGGAAGGCAAAAGCACACAGGCACCTACAGAAAATGAAGATGTACAGGCACCTACAGAAAATGAAGATGTACAGGCTCCACAGACATCAGATAATTCTGCTGTAGTAATGATATCATTACTTGCAGTTGTTTCATTAATGGGAATGGTTGTATTCGGAAAGAAGAGAGTATTATAATTATATGAAAAATATATTAAAGGATAAGAGATTATTAATTGCAGGCGCAGGTGCTGCGGTAATAATTGTTGTTCTGGCTGTTATTCTTATCGTTAATGGAGTTAAGAAATCTGGAAATAAAGCTGTCGCAGATAATAAAGCGCAGAAGAATGAGAGTACAACTGTAAATTCAGATGTGAATAAAACAGTAAAACAGACAGAAACTGCAACGGAAAGTGAAATAAGTACAGAGAGTACAGAAAATAACAGTTCTGAGGAAAGCTCTGCATCAGAAGAAAACGGAAGCTTTCAGGCTGACAGCAGTAACGATGGTAATGACGATCCGTCAGGTAATTATAATGGTTCTGCTGATAGTAATCAGAATAGCTATGTTAAACCGTCTGCTGCATCGGCAAAGCATCTTGTATATAATGATGATGGTTCTTTTAATCTTCAGGAGAGTTATTGGAGTACAAGTTTTAAGTCGTCTGGTTATGTTTCTACAGAAGAATTGTCGAATGCGCTTTCTACTGTTCCTGAGTTTATGGAGTTGGTTAATAAAGTAAATGCATTGGGAAATCCGGTCAGCAGCTGGCAGGGATTTACAAGCACTAATAAGGACAGGGCTACTGCTAAAGATATAGAATATTATATATATTTAAAGGACTTGTCATATTGTTATGTGTTTACATATGATGATAATGGATTTCATTTTGCAAGGCAGACAGCATTAAGAGCTTTACAAGGAGGTACAGGCAGTTCGCAGCCTGAAGCAGATTTTGAGGATAATCTTGTATATAATAGTGATGGTACACTGAATCTTAATGAAAGTTACTGGCGTAAAGATACAACGGATGATTCTATATATGGAAAAATTATGAGGACAAATGAGTTCCGTTCTGTTGATATGTCCGGATATAACAGATCTGGTGCAACTATTTATGGCAGTTATAATAGTAAAAATACTGCTAAGGATTATTTGTTCACATTTTATTATCCAGATGGCTCTGAAAAATATTTAAGATATAATGGTGAGAAATTCTGTATAATATATCAATGGAATGGCTGATCTGAATATAATTTAAAAACTGTTACATTTGGCTTTCGGCCATGTGTAACAGTTTTTTTATGTAAAAACATCAGTTTTCAGCTTTCTTAGGCTTATTATACTACAGGAACAATAGGCGATGAGAAATGGGGGGTTGATGCTTCTAATAATGGAAAATTACAATCCAGAGGAGAGGGCAATTACAATGCACAGTTTAATAATGGAACTAAAATTACAATTCATGTCTCAGGAAAGGGAACAATAACAGTAGTTTCATATCCAAATTGTCATAACTATACAGTTGCTGGTAAGGCAGCAGATAAAGATACATATGTATATGAGTATGATGTTGCAGATGCTAAAGATGCAACTGTTGATATTGTTGCTACAGGAACTTCATATCTGTATTCAATTGAAAAATCTGAAAATGCATATAAGCCAGATTTTGAATATAATGCAGAAAATTATAAAACAGGAACTAAGACATATGATTTTACTAACAATTCAACTGCTTCAGCTGATAAACCTGTTGTTAATCAGGTTTTAAATAAAACTGATATTATATACCAGAATAAAGGTTCAAGTTCAGGATGTACATTTGATGCCAGTCAGTTGAGATTCAGACCGGATGTTGTTCTTCTTATTCCTTTAAAGGATGATACAACTGCAATAAAGTATACAATGACAGGTGCTGGAAACAATGTAGGAAGACCTACATATTTAGGAAGCAAGGACAGTGGTTATAAAGTTGAATATAATTTTACAAGTGAGTTAATGATTGATGATATTGAAGGACTTACAGAAACAATTGATGGGAAGAAATATTTGAAAATTATTTCTGGTGGAGACATCAAGATAAAGAAATTGGAGATAACAGAATATAATCCTGTAACTACAGTTTCAGTATCAGGAAAAGCTGGAAAAGGTGTTGATAAGGTGATATATAAGAATCAGGAAACTGGTGTGTTATATACAGCAGATGTAGATTCTGATGGGAATTATTCGGTTAATTTAAAGAGGGTAAAAGGAAATACTAAGTATTCTATTGCTGTTGTCAGTGATGATTATATGGTAGACCCTAATAAAAATATTTTGAATCTTATAGGTAATGATGAAACATTTACAAATGATATTACTCTGATTGAGGCGAAGAAAGCCAGATTAACAGGAAAGATAACTGGTATTGATTCTGCTTTGTTAAAAGGAGAATTAAAAGCTACATTAGTACCAGAGGATTCGGCGTTCCCATCAGTAAATGTAACATTAGCAGCAGATAAAGATGGTTCATATTCTTTTAATGATGTTGCTGCATTGGCAGGATATAAGTATTCATTAGTATTAGAAAATGCTGATGATTATGAAGTAAATGATGTTATTGAATATGCAGAAGGAACATATGATTCAGTTAGTATAACAGCTACAAAGAAGGCAACACAGACAGTAAGTGGAAAATTTGTTACATCAGACGATGGTAAATCAGACATTACTGAAATAACATTTACTAATATGGATACTCCTGATTATAAGTATACATTTGCTGTTAATGGTGGAACATACACCGCAAAATTAAGAGCAGGCGAGTATGAAACAACAGTAAAGAGTACAAGTGGTAAATATTCAGCATATGATCATGTAAGTGTTTCAGATAGCGAAGCTGCAAATGATGTATATTTACAGGGACCAGTAGATAATTCAGAGGTTGCATATCAGTCACAGGTAAAGGTTGGTATTGGACAGCAGTTTGAAACTATTGCTAAGGCTGTTTCTTATGTGTCAAGAATGACAAGAACAGAAAATCAGAGGGTTACAATTGTGCTTACTGATGCAATGTATAGAGAGCAGATAATAATTGATACACCTAATGTTACAATTACAAGTGACAGAAAAGACGGTTCAACTATTTCATGGTATTATGGTGTTGGCTATTCATATTACAGTGCAAAGCTTTCAGCTGATAAGAAGAGTGCATATTATGATGAGGCATATGCAGTTGATAAGTATTATAAGCAGATGATATCACAGAATCCAGGACACTGGGGTGCAACAGTTAATCTTTTTTCTGGTGCAAAAGGATTTAAAGCTGAAGGAATTACATTTGAAAATTCATTTAACAGATACATGACTACAGATGAAGTCGCAGATGGTGTTGGAAAAGGACAGATGCAGTCATCAGCAGACAGATCAAATCCTAATATTGATGTTAAAGCACGTGATTCGAAAGAGAGATCTTGTGTTCTTTATATTCAGGCTGATGATACGGAATATAGTAATTGTAAGTTATTAAGCTCACAGGATACACTGTATACAGGTGACAGTACAGAATCATCATATTTCTCTGATTGTGTTATTGAAGGAAATACTGATTACATTTGTGGAGATGGAAATGCTGTATTTGATAATTGTACATTAAGCATGTATGGTTATAGTGATAAGAATGCAACTGACAGCATTATTGTAGCAAATAAGAAGAAGGCAGAAAGCGGATATTTGTTTAACAATTGTAAGGTTGTAAATACTTCATTTGAAGGATTAAAGCCAACTGATACATTCTATCTTGCAAGATCTTGGGACAGAGGCTGTAAGTTAGCATTTATTAATACAGAGATTGCTAATGATACTAAGGTTATCGATGCAGGATTCACTAATATGAATGGTGATAAGACTAATGTAGCTGATTCAGTAATGAAGGAGTATAATACTCATAATTCAGATGGTGTGGCTGCAGATACAAGTAAGAGAACTAAGGGCACAATAATTCTTACTAAAGAGCAGGCTGATGCAATTGATATTCCATCATATTTAGGTGATTTTAATGCAACATATTACTATGCAGATTATACAAAAGTTGACGAGGCAATTGCCGCTGCTGATAAACTTAATGCTGCTGATTATTTAAATTTCAGTGAGGTTGCTAAAGCAAAAGAAGCTGTTGTAAGAAATCTTGCAAAGCAGGAACAGTCAAAGGTAGATAGTATGGCAGATGCAATTAATAATGCAATTAGTAAGCTTGTTAAAGCATCATCTAATGTTAAACCGGGAAAAGATGCACCTTCTGTTGAAGTGAAAGAGTCTGTAAGTGATTTAATTGATAATATTTTATCTGATGTTCAGAAGAAGGATGCAGAAGGAAAGGATGTTAAAATAGTTCTTTCAGTAAATAAGGATATAGGCGTAAATGAAGATGATAAGAAAGCTGCTGAAAAGAAACTTGCAGAACTGCCTTCTAGTAAGAAAGCAGGAATGTATCTGGATATCGACCTTAATGTTATGATTGGAAATGGAAATATTTCTGTTACCGAAACAAAGAAACCAATTGCGATTGAAGTGTCAGTTCCGGATGAATTAATTAATACAGATGCAAATAAGACAAGAAAATACAGTGTATTAAGAGTTCATAATGGTAATGTTGATGTACTTGATGCAACATATGATGAAAATACAAAGAAAATATTATTTAAATCAGATGTTTTCTCTACTTATGTATTAGTGTATGAAGATACTGTTAAGAATCCAACGCCGGAAAATCCAACACCGGAGAATCCGACACCAGAGAATCCATCACAGGAAAATCCAACAACGGAGGCACCATCTACAGATGAGTCGGCAACAGAGACACCTGGTGGAACAGAAATTAAAGATGGCGATAAGTCAGCACAGACAGGAGACAAATCTCCAATTGCAGCGCTTGTTTCTCTTCTTGGATTATCAGGATTAGGAATTTTTGCTTCTACTAAGAAAAAAAGAGTTTAATTTAAAGCAATAAAAAACATATTAACCCAGAGCAGTCATTAAGTTAGTTAATGTCATGCTCTGGGTTTTTCTTGACATTTATAAGAGAAACAGATAATCTTTTGAAAGTACTTAAATGAGGTGCGAAAGAAAGGAAGATTATGAGTTTTTTAGTTGAGAAAATGGTTAATGACAGTGGGGTAACATATAGTCTTAAAGGAGCAGGCTACGCTGTACTTATAATTTTATGTGTTGCATTACTGACAATTGGCTGTGTTGCGAGAGACTGCAATAAGAAAAATAATGCGAAACATATTGCATTTGCAGCAATGGCAATTGCGCTGGCTGTGGTAACTTCCATGATTAGGGTTATTAAACTTCCGATGGGTGGTTCTGTAACACTATTTAGTATGCTTTTTATTGTACTCGTAGGGTATTGGTATGGAATAAAGGCAGGATTAACAGCAGCTGTTGCATATGGGGTTTTACAGTTGATACTTGATCCATATATTTTGAATATTCCACAGGTTTTGCTTGATTATATATTAGGATTTGGTGCACTTGGATTATCGGGAATATTCACTGGCTCAAAGCATGGGCTTGTTAAGGGATATATAGCTGGAGTTATAGGAAGATTTATATGCTCATTCCTGTCTGGATGGATATTCTTTGCAGTATATACTCCGGATTTTTTTAACAGTGCCGTGCTTTATTCAATAGTATATAATGCCTCTTATATTGGACTTGAAGCAGTGATAACACTTATGGTTATATCGTTGCCAGCCGTTAATAAGGCACTTGTTTATGTTAAGAATAATTTTGTATAGAAAATAAAAAAGCTCATGGAGATTAATAAAATAATTCCCATGAGCTTTTTAGTCGGCGTGACAGGATTTGAACCTGCGGCCTCGTAGTCCCGAACCACGCGCTCTACCAAACTGAGCCACACGCCGATGCTTAAATGTGACTTATACATTATAGCGTATCTGCAGGGAAGTGCAAGCAAAAAAGCAAAATATATTTATACATTTAAAATGATTTGATATTTTGATTTAATAGATAATGCAAAAAGTTCAATACAGTAAGTTGCGCAGATGCTGGGGATACTAGTAGAAGAGGCTGGGCAGGCTGAAGCAGAAAAAGATTATTGATAAATAATATCATTTACTGTGCAAGATTATAGTTGAAATTACAACTAAATTAGAATATCGTTTTAAACATGTGGTTAGCATTTTCTAACAATATGCTTATTTTTGCTAAGGGGGTTCGTATGTCTGATTCAATGGAAATAATAAGACTTCGAGTATTGCTTGCTTTCTATCATATGGATGAAGAAAGCCGTAGTGTAATGAATATATCAAGAATGCTTGGGCAAGAACACTATGTTATCAGCCGGGTTATAAGCGGACTTGAAAAAGAAGGTCTTATAGAGAGGGAGACACCACGTAAGCCCGTATTGACAGCTAAGGGAAAAGAAAAAGCAGAGAAGTATTCAAAAAGGATGGAGCTTACACTTAATCATCTTCTGTATGAAGGGGTAAGCATGGAAAATGCCTGTAATGATGCATATCACTGGGCATTGTATAACACTGATGAAACAATGGCTGTAATTGCAAATGCTGAGGAAAAATACAGGGTTAAATATGAACTTCGGGATAAGAAGAACTTTAGTGGTAAAGAGCTTTGTAAGAAAATGAATGATGGTACATACAGATTCCCATTTATAATATATAAAGAGCAGATAGAAAAGAATGAGAATACCAATATATCAATGGCTAATGCAGGATTTGAGCATCCTTGCGAACTGGTAGTGAGGGATGGGATTGGCATGATTCATATGAGAGCATTAAATGTGAGTGCTAATTCAAGAAAAAGTGGAATGCTTATGCAGGGGAAAGTACAGAATGTAAAATATAATTATAATAATGCATTTATAGATGCTGAAAAGAATGGTGATGCAATATGCTTTCCAGCAGGATGTCTTAACTTTCTTAACATAGGAAGCGGAGTTGACCAGATACTTCATGGAAGTGTCTGCCTGAAAATGAAATGTTCAGTTGGAGTTATTCACATGCCGGAATCAGTTGCAATATTTACGATACTGATATAGATGAATTGCTTTTATTTATGTCTGAATGGAGAACTGACGTAAATTGGACTTTAAAGTGGTGGAAAGGTATATGGAAGTCCAAAATGAGAAAGAAAACATGCCAGATTGGACGTCTAAGCAACAGAAAAGCACTAGCATACCAAAAATTAATTTCTAAATAAATATAATAAATTCTATGTCTCTAAAATGGACAGTTTATATAAATCAATATTAAAAAATTATTCAATCAAATTAGCAGATACAACAAATATATATGATTCATCAAATGATTGGATATATGTAAAAATATTCTATACATT
>ERZ1026882.298-NODE-298-length-31570-cov-23.204950_pt1 | contig 31570 bp, 59 predicted proteins | sample MGYA00380171_ERZ1026882 | MGnify/ENA primary metagenome ERZ1026882 (study PRJEB33269, sample SAMEA4719807) | human gut metagenome | biome: human-associated habitat; feature: organic feature; material: feces | place: Cameroon | collected 2013-10 ...
CAATAAAAATTGTTTTGAATTGCAAAAAGATGTGTTTTTGGAATTCTGTATCTTTCCTCAGATTGAGAAAGATTGGAACAAATTAATTTTTAGGTCTATTTCTTGTTAAATAGTTATTAAAGAAGTAGGAATCCTTAATGAAATATTTTGAAATAAAAAAGGAGTATAATTATTATGAGTTTAACTGCACAACAAAAGCGAGATAAAGAAGCTCGCATCCAAGCTCGAAAGGAAATTCGTGACCAAAAGAAAAAGGAAATTCGTGAGGAAAAGAGATTGAATAATGCTAAAGATAGTCTTAGGCAACGTTGGGAAGAAAATGGGTGGAATATTAGTGAAAAATTGACGCAGAACAAAGATGGTAGTTGTGAATATCATTTTAATGCCGCAAGAAAAAACGAAGATGATACAGCACAGTATATTGATATTGATGGTGCTTTACTTGAAAATAGAAAAATTGATGTTATTCTATATTTTTCGTTTTATCAAAATGGAAGACATTTTCCAATGGTTATGAGACAGCCTGAGATTGGTCTTGCTTATGAACAATATCGTCGTACTCAAAAAATGCTTGAAGAAAAATATGCCGAATTGAGTAAGACTACGAACGAAGAGGTTGAAAGAGTAGAACATATTATTTCTAAAGTTGAAGACCCTGAGTATAGACATGGTAAACATAAAAAATATCATAAGGAATTGCTTAGAGAATTAAATAAAACTCTTGATACGACAAAGAAACAGGCTAATGATAGAACAAATAATATAAACAATTCAAAAAATAAAAAATCTAAGAAAGATAACAAAAAGGAGCAAAATGGAATTGAAAAATCATGAACTGAGCACAAAAGTGAAAGAGCTTAATGATATTTTTATTAAGCTCGGTTGTAAATTTCTTAGTGATGGTCGTATCCGTTATTTTGTTCCTGTAAAAGATAATCAATCTGCTATTACTTGTGATTGGACTGTTATTATGGGGATAGTTGATGGTGTTGCTGGAACTAAGTATGAAAAATGTGCGAATATTACTGTGAATAAAGATTGTAAATCTACTATTCGTATTTATACAAATGTGCTTAAGGTTGCTCCTCCTTCAATGATTGATGCTGAAATAAAATATGAAGTATCTCATATGACTTATTCCGCTGTTAGTGGAACCACCCTTGATTTGATTTATAAAATGAATCAAGCTTTGTGTGAACAGATGAGAGAGTTTCTTGATGCGAATAAAAATGAAAATAAAGAACTTGTGAAGACTAAAGATTCTAAATCTAAACTTTCTAAAACAACAGTTAAAAAGAAAAAATAATTAAGATGGGTAAAATGTGTATAACTGATGAACAATCTCTTATCAAAGTAATGCAGGGTGAATGGATAGAGATTAAAGGATATAATGATAAAACTGGTGAACCAGAATTTTTTTACAAATGTTCAAATTGCGGTTGCGAATCTGAATTGCCGTATAATGGAGAGTTAAATTTTTGTTATAATTGTGGTAGTAAAAATAATTAAGGAGAGCGTAAGTTCTCCTTTTTTATTGCGTTTAAATAGTGTAAAGGATAATAAAAAATATTTTTAAAAAATTTTTTTAAAAAATTTAGTTGACAGACCAGACCTTTTATGATATAATATAGCCATAATGTAAAATAGACTTTATAATAGCTTTACAAGGAGTAATATTATGGGTGAAGATAACAATAATTGTTCTTATTCTGTAACAAGTGACCCTAAATTTTATATCAAAGACGAATATGGAAATATAAAAGAATTTGGCAAGTTCGCTTCTGTTGACCCTGATTTGTTTAGATGTGGAGAGGGTTCAAATTTCTTTGAGAATGAAGAAGCTAAACATATTAGGACCATTACAAATATTCCTGTTACTCTTAATTGTAGTCTTGGTAATGTCGATTTAAGTATCATTTGGGGACATAGTTGGGCTGAATATAAGAGGTCTATTCAGGTTGCTGAACTTAAATCTCATTTGTCAATGGAAGCTAAGAATGGAAATGTGTTAAGCAATGTTGTGCTTGAAGGTCTTAATAGAGGTTTGATTACTGTTGAGGAATCTTTGCATTTTGTAAGTAATAGTTGGAAAAGAATGCACGGATTTCCTGTTACAAGATACAGAGGACTTGGAAATCGTAATAAAATGCGCAAGAAAGCTGTTAAGCAAGAAATTATTTGTGATATTTATAATAAGAACCTTAGTTATCTTTGTCAGTTTATCTATAATTTATAAACCTGATTATTTAAATGACGCTGTGAATTTTGAAGATTTTTGTGCGGGAGTTATTAAGGGATTTAATAAACTGTGGTAAATTAGGTGGACTATATGTATAGGTTGATAATGCTAAAATTACAGAGCGATTTATAGAGCGAATTAAACAAAACGAAATGCTTGATATGATTGCTGATAAGGCTTATATTGAGTATCTTAAAAGTGAAAATAAACGTCTTAGAGACGTAATTGAACATCTGGAAAACGAAAACAAACATCTTAGAGAATTAATTGAAGAGAAAATTAATTGAAGTTTGTAAGAATGTATAGGAGTTTAATTATGGCATTTGAATATAAGTTTGGTAAAAAGAAATCTGATGCGCCTGAACTTGTTTTTAGTAGGGAAAAGTTAGAAAAAATTAAAAAACACACAAGAGAACAAGGCTGGTTTCCTGAGTTTAGGCTTGAGAAGCAACTTGAGAAGCAAGTTGAGGAACTTACTAAACAGTTAAAAGAAAAAGATGAGATGATTCTTCATGATTGTGAAAGGATTAGCGGACTGGAACAACAGATTGAAATGCTTCAGTGTTTAATTGAAACTAAAGATAAAGTAATTGCAAATCTAAATAAGCAAGTTGAATTACAGAATAATTTGAATGATTTGATTAAAAAGATGCAAGAGAATCGAAAGAATCGAGAGAAGAAGGATTAAACGTATGTTTAGATTATTGGTTAATGATAGGGAAGATAAAATAAAAAATAATATTTCTTTTGAACCATATAAAAAGCGTGTTGCAAAAATCCGTAAAATACACGGAAATGAATTTGATATTGAGTTTCTTGGTATTGATGAAGATGGATGGGAAATTTACAAAGGAGATAAAGACAGTTGGAAGAATTTTATAAATTATTTATATGAACTGTATAATAAACATTTTAATTTTATCATGGACGATACTAAAAATAGAAGTGAAGACGACACTAAAAATAAAAATGAAAGGGAAGAGAAAATGGAGGTTAGAACCGTTACTCTTGATGCACCTGATTATGATACACTGAAATCTAAGGCTGAAGCTTTTGATAAATTAATCGAAATTGCTTGTCATGATGGGGTTAAGTTCTATCAGGAATGGAATAAACAAGATGTTAGAAAAGTTTGTAAGGGTGGAAGCGTTAAGGTCGGAGAGATTATCGGAAAATGGCATGGCGAAATTAAGTTTTGTGGGGATGATGGACAAAAGGATTTTGGGGAGTTTGTTAAGGCTATGATTGATGGACTGGATAAGGGGCAGAGATTGAAGTTTGGGGTAGGAGAATAAAGAGAGAAGAGAATTGAATAATGAATATAGAGTTAGACAGAGCTTCGGTGGGGAGGCTCTGTCTTTTTTATCTTTTATTTTTTAATTTTTCAAAAAAAATTTTTTTTAAAATTTTTAAAAATTTTGTCCCGACTCGTTTCCATGTCATATGTAGTAGAAGTACAAAAAAGCGAATTACAACAATGTAATTTCACTTGCTTTTGTTCTCAGCAAAGTCAAAGAGATGAATGACAAGCTCAAATGCAAGTCGTTCATCTCTTTCGTTTTTGTTCGTTCTCAATTCCCAGTTAAATCCAAACTAATTGGGAATTAAGAAGCATGAATTCCTAATGAATTCGCAAATCGAATTTCATAGAAATTCATGTAATATTCACATCGTCAGGTCACAAGACGTTAAAACCAGAAAGGATAGCTATATGGACATTATCTTTAATCGCACTCATTATGATACGAATATCATTCGTGACCAGCTCCGTGAATGGGCAGTTCGCGGCAAGTGCGCTTCTCTTCAGAACGAAAATGAAAATGAGGAGACCAACGATGGTTCTAAGCCTTTCAACATGGACTTAGAGTCTATTCTTATCTAAATAATCCCGAAACAGGGAGAGAGATAAAGATAAAACTCTCTCCCTGTCTGTCGTAGCTGGTTACTACGGCACTGATGATGGGAAACCACACAGATTCTTCACACCAGAAAGGAAATCAGTTATGGAAGCTATTCTTATCGGTTCTATTATTGCCAGCATCATTGCTGGTTTGGGTGCTATTAGCACCCTCGCTATGTATATCATTTATCGCCTCACTGGTGGTAAGAAGAGCTTTATGTGGTATCTTCGCCACATCTAAGCTCTTCAACTCGTTTTGGAAGGTTAGCGAGTATAAACAAATAACCTTTCTCCATAGGTCTCGGCAACAATAAAATAAAAGACTCCCTTGAGAAAGGAGCAAGAAAGGAAATCAGATGGAGTACACTACTTATTTAAAGGAAAACAATATTCTCGTTCTAAAAAATGACCTCGAATACATCGTCTTTAAGTGGACGGGAAAGGAATGTATCGTCGCTAAGTGCGACATGACACTAATGTACAAGATAGACCTCTCCGGCGCAAAGATTGTCTTTGCATGGACTACCTCTACTCCCGATATGGGAGAAGTACAGAAAGCGTTATACAAAATCACTGGAAAGGCTTTTGACCTTTCTTTTGATGAAGACTATGACCCCATTTTTACAGAATGGGGATTAAAGGACACCATTAGTGTGTCCTATTATTATAATGCACTTTATGAGGAGTTCAATAAGTAACTCCTCATACCATTCTGACCTGAGCAAGTCGTTAAATTACTCAACAACTTGAGCATTGTTAGAGCCCACTATCCGCCCCGAAAAGGAGTCGATAGTGGGCTCAATAGAGTGCTTAGCAGAACAAATCGCACTCGGAAAGGAGGTAGTCTCTATGCAGATTACCTTAGAAGTAGTCCGTTAGTTCAGACTCGTAATCGCTGGCATAATCATCGGTGGTTGGTTGATGATTTAATAAGCCCAGTGATAAACCCCAGCACAAAGAGATAACAACCACTATCTCTTGGGACTGAGCAGTTAAGGAGTTGTGACAGCAACTCTTTAACTGTCTCTGATTATAACACGCTTGATAATATTTGTCAAGTGTTTTATATAAAGTTCGTACAAACAATTTTATAATGTGTAGCTCAAATGAGCGGAAAGGAAACAGAAATGGAAAACAATAAGATTATGACCAAGCAGTGCAAATATCTGGTTGAAAATGGTGTTTGCAATGGCAAAGCCTGTAAGACTTGTCATTACAATGAAGCTCCTAAGCAGGATATTGCCCAAAGCTCTATTAACTACGGCGCTGTGAAGCGCTATAATTCCAAGAACGGCAAGACCTATAGAACGGAGGTCATGCGGTTCTAATAGATTTCTAATAAGCATTGTTCGAGGGACAGAGCCGAATAAGGTTCTGTCCCTCCATAGAGTGCTTATTCGCCATATAAGCCTCATGCAACCCTATACACCCTATGTAGATTACCGTTTTAACATTGTATTCTATACTATCGTGCTCGATGGTAGCTGGGTACTCTAAGTTAAAATGAGTTAAATCTACACGAGGGAGAATATAGGGTTCTCCCTCATTTTCTTTAAAGGTATTATATCACTTGATGAATCATTTGTCAAGTGTTTATAATAAATATTTTTATTTAGACAAGGAAAAGTCTATAACACCAGAAAGGACACAGTTATGGCGAAGAAGTATAATGTTGAGAACACTAAGGAACTCGTCAAAGTTGACATGACCTCCACATGGGCGAAGGAAGAGCTTATTCCTGCGCTCGAGCATCTTCGTACAACGGGAGAGGCTTGGACGATAATCAAAGCTCCCCTTGAACTCATCAATGAGTTTGAGGGACAGAGAGGATATAAGCATTCTTTAAGCTATATCCTTAGCAACTTTGACTATAAGAGAGTTGAAGTTAAATCCCTTAATTTCAAAGATGAATGTCTTACCTGTTGGGATGGTAAGCATACCATTAAAGGTCTTGAGATTATGGGTTACAAAACCGCATGGTTTAGACTTTTTGATAACCTCAGCACTAAAGAAGAAGTGCGGCTCTTCTGCGAGCAATCTAAGGGGGTAACTCGCCTTACTCCTGCTGATGCTTTTAATTGTTGCAGACAGCTTGGGGTTGAACCTGCAAAATCTATCCTTGAGGTCTGTGACAAATATAATGTCACAGTTTGCGAAAAGAAGAAGGCGCTGAGGAACGTTACTGCCCCGCGCAAGCTCATGCAGATTTTTGATGAGTTTGGTAAAGAGGGGCTTGATTACGCTCTTGGCATTATTGAACTCAGTGGTTGGGCTGACCACGACAGTAAAGCCTATGTTGAAGCCAGCCTAAATGTTGGGTATCAGGCTTACAAACTTTATGGGTCTGATTTAATTAAAACCGTAAAGCTTACTAATGAACTCAAAAAGTATCCTAACTCTACGGAGTTCATTGATGTTCAACGCAAAACCTATAACGACCGTTCTACCAAGCATCCCGAAGGATGCATGGGACAGTTTGTGAAGGATTTGCTTAGCAAGTAAAAAAGAAAGAACGACTCTCCCCACGAGTCGTTCAATCTTTTCCTAATAAGTCCAGCCCGTATAGATGGACAATCCCTCAGTTAGAGGAAGAAAGGAAGGTGAGTTATATGACACTCACAAAGTAGGTTGACTACAAATTCAATCTTGTGGTCTACGCCATCTATGTTGGTGGCGTAATCGAACTTTAATGCTCTAACTTAAAGTTCTGTTAGTAATAACCAATAGCCTCAAGGAGTGAGAGAATAATACGGGATTCCTCACTTCTTGAGAGGATTATAACATAGTATTTAGCGTTTGTCAAGTAAAATTTACAAAATATTTGGAGGAATAGAAAAATGAAAATTAAGGAAAATATTATTCTGGTCGCAGCACTTCTCACCGCAGTTTGTTCAATCTTCATGTTCTACCTCGGCTGGGACATGGGAGAGAAGAGTTATCAGATTAAAGATGATACGATTTACTCTGAAGAAGACCTTACAGGGTCTTTCCAAGTAGGGTATGAAACAGGGTTACATGAAGTTGAAGAATCAGCTATGGCTTCTCATGTAGAAATTGTGGAAGCATGGATGAGCAATCTCGAATCCGTTACCATCAATGGTGATGTAGTTCACATCATTGATGGTAATGGGGAAGAATGGATTATTACCGCAGAATAAAGGGAGGTGAAAAACAATGACACTCAAGGAGAAACAAGATTATCTTCGAAGGAATATCAATCTTTGTTGTGCTTGCCGCAATAAAGAAACTTGTCTGTATCGTAAGCAATTCAACGCAAAACGTGTTGAATATTGGTACAACCATGGGATTTATTTCAGGGTTGACCAATGCGTTCATTACAGAGAGGAGGATGTGAATTAATGCCCATTCAAAATCAGCGCAAATCTAAATACCACGTCAAAGCTTACGTTGCACAGCTTGGAGGTCAATCCAAGCTATATGAAGGTGACGTAGTAGCCAGAAGTGAAAAGGATGCTTATGCTCGTTTTGGCTATGTCATTAAGACAACTAAGATGGGCTTGAGCTCATCGGCTAAAGTAACAGTCAAACCTATCGACTGTTATTTTAAGTATTTCTTTTAATTAATAATTTAGGAGGATAAAATAATGTATCTGTATTGCGATTGCCTTGAGCGTGAAATCAATGTTCCTCAAGTTTGTGCCAATGCCGATGAAGCAAGAAAGGTTTTGTTCACCGATTTCCTTGATGCTAAGGGAATTGACGATGAAGTTGTCATTAACTTTGTTGAAATGTACTATTTCGACGATGCTATGGGATGGCTGAACGACAACGAAGTTATTGACGATGAAAACGATATTTCTTACGAGAATCCGTACAATATGTATGCCTATGCCGAAACTCGCAACCACGATAACTGGGATGCGAAAGTGTTCAGGTTGGAAACTACTGAATTTGGTGTTTCCATCAAACCTTAACTAATCCAAAACAAAAAGACAGACACTCATTTGTGTCTGTCTCTTTGTTGCCATCCTAAATGAAAGGAGGACTTACAATGCGTAAGATTTAGTCAGTAAACTATTTCTTCAATGTCACCGTAGTGTCACATATCCTCGGTGGTAAGATTGAGGTCTAATAAGTTAGCCACTTAACTCAATCTCAGTTAAAGAGCTCTGAGTTTCATTTGCTCATCTCTTTAACTGTTGAAGATTATAACATAGTTTATACGACTTGTCAAGAAGAATTTACAAAAAACATAGAAAAACTTAAAGGAGCGTATCAGAATGAAATTCACAGTATTTTGCCCTAAACAGGGATGTAATTCTCATAAATTTGTTACTATGCAGAATAATTTGGTTATCTGCAAAAAGTGCCAAATGCCTTGGTACTTAAATGAGCTTAAAATTCTTCCTCAGCTTGATGAGGACGAAATGAAAGTTATGGTTAATTCTAAAATTAAAAAGGAGGCTAAGTAAAATGACAGCTATGACTGCTCGTTACATGAATGAGGCTATCAATAATATAGATAGCAATAATAAGCTCAATCTTCTGATTGACACACTTGAGCAAGCTGACATCAAAGCTTTGCTCAAAGGTGACACCATCACGGTGTTTCGTAAATTCCAGCTTAAGCGAATTGAAGAGTATTGCGCTTCAATTCATTTCCCGATTCATGTCCAGCCTTGTATTGATTCAAGCCTGAATAGTATTTGGGCTTATAACATCAGCAGGGTGTTCAATTATAAAAGAAAGGAGGATAATCCCAAAGGTGGTAGATACCACTATTAATAACAAAGTAAAATAAGGAGGTGAAACAATATGGGTATGAATGAGCACGAAGTTCTACAGGCTCAAAAGCACAATCGTATGGTAAAGGGACATGGCAAGTTCCGATACTACACAAACCGAGCCTTTAAGGATTCACGCCTTAAAGAGAAGCCCCGTAAAATCAGTCAGCCTTTAAAGGACCTAACTGAACGCTACATTCATCATGACGATGAATATTATCTGTGCTAATTTAAAATCCCAAAATTAAAATTTAAGGAGGATAAGTAAAATGAAACACATTTATGAAAAGGATGCTTTCGTTACCAAGGACATCGCCGCTAAGATTAACAAGGCTTGCTCGATGAGCTATCCTTTGGACTGGTTCTCAAAGAATGAAACTCCATATACAATTATCGTTGGTTTTGCTGACGGAATGGTTATGGACATTCGTTGCTGCGGCTCTCAGGATGGAGCATCTTGGTGCGAATCAATTCTTTGGACTCCTGATGAAAAAGGAGGATTGCATGAAGTAAACTGCTCTAATGCAGTTTATGATTCTATCCTTGGTCATTGGAAAATGATTAATCCTGTTACCAAAGATGAATATATCGTTAACGTCAAAATTTACGAAGATGAAAAGGAGGATATAAATACCAATTCCAAGCGTTTCAACGAAATGCTTTTTTATTCTGAAAAGAAAAATAAAAATGCTTATGTTTCCATTGACACACCTAATGGTCAGTTCAGAATTTATGCTGAACAGGAAGATGGGTATCATGGAGCATTTATCACTTTCATCCGTGATGGTCAGACAGTCGAGCAAGACATCTGCATGGCAGAGATTGACCCCGACAATCCTCAACAGTTCTCTGTCAAAGTCTGGTCTGAACCACGCTCTGAAGAATATCAAAAAGATATTAAGTTTGGACAGTATATCGAACCTCGTTGTCCATACTGCGGAAACTATGGAGTTGAAGAGGTTGACAATTTCGGAAACGAAACCAAATTCTTCTGTGAATCCTGTAAAAATGATTTTCTGATGGATAATGAAGGAAAGTATACTACACGAAATCGTGTCCCTCTTAAACCTTTTGAAGAAAAAGAAAAGGAACAGGGTTAAACCTGTTCCCAATCTAAAATTCCAGCCCCGTAAGCTGTCCATATAAATGAAACCCTTGTCTAAGGAAGAAAGGAGATGAAAGCCATGTAGAAAATGAAAACTATCAATTATTAGTTTAATGTTTATTATTCTGTGATTGTCTTGACTGGCTTCATGGAAGTTTAAACATAAGACTTAAACCAATATCCTACAGAGTTAAGAGATTACGGGTCTCTTGACTCTGTAGGTATTGTAACACACAAAGAACCATTTGTCAAGGACTTTTTAAAATTTTTATATAGAAAGGAATTCTGCTATGTCTAATATGTCTAAAAAGTATGATTCCCCTATTATCCTTTTCCATCCTGAAGATTATGATGACAATAAAATTCCTGCTATCAAAGCCATTGCTCAGATGTGGGAAGACTTGTGCAAAATGTCTGAGGATAAAGGATGCTGTGCAATCGGATACGGTATGACCTTCAAATATGAAGACCAGAAGTACAAAATGATTCCCCGTTCTAATAAACAAGGAGAATGGAGTTGGGAACAGTGGGTTGATAAAATCAAGAATTATCTGTCCATTGTTGGTTGCACTGAAATTGACTGGCATTGCGGTCGTTTAGACTGAAATAAAATAGAAAGGAAATTTGTTATGAAAAACACTTCTAATCTCTATGCTCCCTATGATGGCACTTGTCTTGATGATACTTTTGTTGGTATCAATAGAGCAAAACAGTACATTTCTAACTGGGATGGTTGGACAGAATGTTTCTCTCCTAAAACTCTTTTGTGGCTGGTTGAAAATAGAATTAAGATGAAAGATGCTTGCGCTATTAAATATATTCCTTGTAATAGTCAATCCAATGCCTATTACGAGAAAAATTATGAGCGTCTTCCCAAGGTCAAAGAGAACTTTATTTTCAAAGAAAGAAAAGGTGAATGGACAAGAGACCAGATTGAAGATGCTTATCAGTATATTGTCCCCAGCCAATTTCAAAGTGTAGAGCTCAAGGAGTTCTTCTATGATGCTATTTATAAAGATTATCCTTATTTGAGGGATTATAAGTTTGATGCTTATGTTCCCACTTATTCAACGAAGACTCATGACATCTACATTAAATTCGTTTATGAATTTGAAGGACTGGACACAATACATTCGCTTTATTGCCCTCTCGAAGCACTTAAAGCAAAAGACCCTAAGATGATTTATAATCGTCATTATAGCTACAATTCTGAATATTACGAAAATCGAATCAATATGCGTAATAGTATTCTCGCTATTTTAAACACTGAAGCATACAAAGAGTTTTGTGAAAAGGTTAAGGGGAATTAATTTCCCCTTTCCTATTTGATGAGTAAAAAAGAAAAAGGAGGTGAAAACGATGGTAAAAATGGTTCAGGATTTATCCCGTGACGAACTCAATGAACTCAAATCCAATTTTTTCTATCAGGATGAAACTCAGGATATTAACGAGGGTACATTTAGTACCCCCGAAGATATTCCTGATGAAATCATCTTTGAGCACTACGATGGCGTATGCTTCGTAGAAGAGGATTTCTTCTGCAATATTCATTAAAATAAGCTTAAAACCCCTTGACAAATCATCTCAGATGATTTAAAATAAACTAAAACAAAATTATGGAGGTATAAACAATGAAATCCAGAGAACCTATCCACCACATTTGGCAAAACTATGAACTCAATCTTGAGGATTGGAAGGAGGGGTTGCTTGAAAACAGGGAGCTTAACAATCTCCCTACCGATGTTGATGATGATACCCTCAGAGAAGAGATGTATGAGCTCAATAACGATTATCTCGACGATGAACGTGCGAATCTCAACATTTATACTCAAGGTCGTATCGTCTGCATTGCAGAGGTCGGTCTTTGGGATGGCAAGCACAGCGGTTATAAGCTTTATGACCACAACATAAAAGATTGCCTTGAGTTCTTTAGTAGCTGTGAATATGCAGATTTCTACGTCGATAGATACGATTTCAGGTGTGACCAGTCGCATCATGATGGAAGCCATTTCTGCGTATTCAGGGAATTTAAACCCAATATCACTTCTGACCAAGCCGATAACTTCCTTTGGAAGATTTACAACGGCACAGTCACAAAGAAAGACATTACTCGTTATACTCGGTCTCTCGCGCCATACATTAAAAAGGTATATGGGTGGAAGTAATTCCACCCTTACCATAAGCAACAAATTATTTTATTAAAAGGAGAAACCAAAATGAAAATCGAAAATGTCGTCATTACCGAACTCGGATACCTTGATGCTCTTGACATTCTTAAGAATGATTTGAAGTCCGACACATCTATGCCCAAGGAAGATAATGACAAAGCTCAGAAGCTTGTTGGTGAGCTTTTTGCGATTCTTTGGAAGTATTCTGCCTAAAAGATAAAGGGGAGTACATCTCCCCTTGTCTACAACCCCATCTCAACCCAACACAAAAAACATTTATTTATTTTAAGGAGGATTATACTATGGGTTTCGCTAATTTTGATTCTATGAAGGTCGCTTCCGTTCTGGAGAAGGTTGACAACAACGAGCGTAAGATGTATTTCGAGGGCATGGGAATTAACCTTCAGAATGTCAATTCTCTCGAAACCGCTCTTAAGCTGAGCAAGATGGATTTCAAGGTCGAAAAGCTTCCCATCCAGTTCGTTACCAAGTCTGTTCAGGAATGGAATGGCAATCAAATTTTAGTTGACACTCCTCACAACATCCCTGATATGTTCGCTACTGTCCGTACTGATACAATGGACAGTCTCGGTGTTGTTGGTAAGAATTATGAAATTCTTCAGAACACCGAGGGGTTTGACTTCCTTGATTCTCTTGTCATGGAAGGTGCTAAGTTTGAAACTGCAAGCACTTACGGACCTCGTGGTGCTAAGAGTTTCATTTGCATGAGCACCGAACCTTTGAACATCCTTGGTGATGAGTTTAAGGGCTTTATCAACTTTTTCAACAGTTTTGATGGGTCGGGTTGTGTCCGTGTTATGTTCAGCCCTGTTCGTCTTTTCTGCTCGAATGCCATCACTCGTTCCCTTCAGGCTGCAACTAATAAGATTGCAATCCGCCACTCTTCCAACCTTCAAGGACGTTTGGACGCCGCACGTCAGGTTCTTCTTCAGAATACTAACTATCTTACGGCGCTAAATGAGGAAGCTGAAAAGCTTGCTGTTAAGCCTTTCAGTCGTGACGCTTTTGAAGCTCTGGCAAAGAAGCTGTTCCCTGTCAACACAGAAGATAAGGACATCATTCAGATTCGCAATCTTGCACAGATTGAGCAGATGCTCAAGGCATATGACCAGCAGGATTTGGCTAACTTTAACAACACTGCTTGGGGTGCAATTCAGGCAGCGTCTGATGTTGCAAGTCACCCCGTATCTTGGCGTAATACCAAGACTCCTGCAAGTTTCACCGCAGTTATCAATGAACTTCCTCTTCTTGAGGCTGTTTGGAGTGCAGTAGAGGAGGCAGCGTAAGCTGTCTCCCTTCTGAATAAAAAATCTATTTTAATTTAAAGGAGAACAAAATCATGACCAGAATCATTAACAAAGAAGAAGCCAAAAAGCAGTATTTAGAAGCAGTTGATGTCGTTTGTTTAGACTGCGCTTTTTTATCAGAAGAAGTATGTGAAACTTGCCCTGTTAGAAAAACTGTTGACCTCATGAATAAGGAATCTTAATTTTAATTTTACCAAAAAATATTTAATTTAAAGGAGAACAAAATCATGACTAAGACCGAAATCGCTAACCTCAAGTCCCTTATCAGCACTTTTTGCCGCAATGAAATCAACCACAACCGTTGCGTCGCAGACGAATGCGAATTTTGTCCCATGAATTCTGCCTATGAAAAGGTTCAGAATTCTGAGACTCTTGACGAAGAAGAAGAGTAAAATCAACAACCATCAACCAATAATAATCAATAACCTACAAACAATATTTTTTATTTAAAAGGAGAATTACCATGAACAAGAACGAAGCTATGACTATCATCAACGCTATCCACAAGGGGACATTCGTAAGCATCGGATGGACTACCGACCTTCCCCTGACTGCCGCAGCAAAGAAGACTGGTCATGTTGCCTACAAGAAGACTTTGGCTACTGTCCGCTTCGGTATTAATCGTACCAACAAGGCTTCCATCAAGGCAAAGATGGAGCAGGGCTATACTCCCCAGCAGAGGACTTGGGGAACTTACATGGCTGGCTCTGACAGGTTTATCGAGCATACCAACAAGGCTGGTGAACACAACATCTATGTTGTTGCTCATAGCACTCCCAATAAGTCTAAGGTCAAGTATTTCCTCGACGGTAAGGAAATCAAGAAGGCTGACCTTCAGGCAACTGGGGTGATTCAGGCTTCGTATTTCAACAAGCTCGATGAAAAGCCTGATGTGCTGACTATCAAGCTTGAGAATCTTGCTTTCGTTGGCAAGAAGACCTTCTAATTAACAAACAAAAACAAAAAAAAGAAAAGGAGAACAAACATGACCATTAAAGAAAGAGCTCAAGTGCTGTATGATTTTTCTCATTGTCCCAATGTACAGGACTGTAAAAAATGCGCCGCATCTGGGGTCATCTGTGACATTCGTAATGTGAGAGAAGCGAGAGACGCTTTTCTCAAAGAAACGGCAGATGTTCTCATGGAACTGTCTAAAAACGAATAACCATATCTAAAGTAAAAGACAGGTAGCCCACAACTACCTGTCTTTTAATTTAAACATCACAAACAACACTAAAAACATTTGGAGGTATTAAAAATGGTTAGAGAGTTTAGGAATGACAACGGCATCACCTATAGCATCGTTGCTGAAAACAAGGAACTTGACCGTACTCTGCTTTGTGCATGGACGAATGATGGAAGTCCTCGCTATATTGGTGCTTGGGGCATCGACTATCAGCGCAAGTATTGGGCTCAAGGTCATTACTTTATGGATAATCTTCAGGCGGCTGTTGATTATCTCAATGGCAAAGATAAAAATGAAAGTCCTGACCACCACGTTTCCATTAAGGACTTCATTCGTACACTCTCCAAGGACACTCAAATCGCAATCTATAATACATCTAACAGTGAATGGATGTATGGATGCGATTGTGCATATGATTCAGTTGGTTTTTGGAATTGGTTTGACCTTCCTGATGAGGTGTTTGTAGAAAATGTTGAACTTCATCATGACCCCGTTGCAGGAGATGGTCTTTGGATTGATGTTGCCTTTGACCCTCGTGACTAAATAAGAACAAAAATAAAAAACAAAAGAGAGTAGTAAAACCACTCTCTAATGTTTCCAGAGTCCCACAACTCTGTTTACATATCATCTTATTTGAAAGGAGCTGATAATATGTAGAAAATTATCTACGTTGATTACATCGACAATATTGTTTGTGTCTTCATTCTGAAGCACCGTAATTAATCTAAACCCCTAATTACGCACAGTAAGGGAAGATGTGGGTCAACTTCTCTTACTGTGGACAGTATAACATATCTTGATTTATTTGTCAAGCATTATTTCATCTTTTTTAAAATATTTAGGAGGTTAGTATTATGTCTTACACTCTTTATCATGGTTGCATCAAATCTGCTGTTGAACCTATCACTCATGGTAAATTTGGTTTTGAACACGACAATAATGAAATTGTTCATCCTTGGGCTTGTGCAGATGGAGACACAATCTTCTTTCATGATGCCACTCTTATGAAAGAATCTGAGTGCATTTATGATGACGATACCGAAACAGCGATTCAGTATTGTATTGAACGTTGTAATGAACAGGCTCAGATTCAGAACGCTTGTTTACCCCATCCATTTGATACAACCTGCGTCCTTGAAGTTACATTTTATACAGACAGTTATGATAACCCTATCAATTCTTGGGAAGACATTTGCGTTCCTGATGATAGCTGTCCTAACATGAATACCGCTGTTTGTATGTGGGCTGATACTTTCAATCAACTGGTGGAAGAAGGAAGAGTTAAATTTAAAGTCTATGAATTTGAATTCTTTCCTAAACTTGCTCTTTGCTATATCGCAGGTCTTGCTACTACAAATTCACTCTTCAATAAAAACTGTCTTTCAGAGAACGAACTTAAAGCTTGCGAACTCATTTCCAATGAAGGGTTTTATTCTGAGGATTTGTTCGAGCCTGAAAAAGTGAACAGTTATGAAATCTTGCCTGTCAACTTTAAAGAAAATTAAGGAGGTTTATTTCAATGAAAAACAAAGTCTATCCTGTCAAGTATGCCAAAAAGTCCAGCATTCCCCCCTTCCTTAAGGCTCATATCGAATCTTTCCCCAATGCAGGTCCTCATCCCAATATCACTGGTATGCGTCGTGTTTGGGGAGAGTCAAACCAGCGTAAACTCTTTCTCGTTATGATGGGTTCTTACCTTTATAATGTAAGTTGGGACACCTATTCTCAGGTTTAAACAAGCCATTAATAATTTAAGGAGGATTTAAAAATGGTTAGGGACAACACTTACAAAACTATCGGTCATTCTGGTCTGTGGAGCATCATTGATTTCAGATGCATCAATGACAAGGTATATTGTCTCCTTGAGCATAATATCTTTGGAGATGAGACCCCTTGCGTAGTTGTCGATGGAAGCGAGGTGAAAATGATTAAACGCAGAATTGGAGCTGTTCCAGAGTTCCAGAAAGAAATCTGCGAGACCTATGATGGACTTCTTTTCGCTCTGAATGAAAACGAAATCATTACAGATGATGAAAAGGAATTTCTTGAGAATGGAGGTGAAGAATGTAACCCTGTAAAGAAGTGTCCGAAGTGCGGATGCAATCTCTATCCCTCTCAGGTTGAGGGGTATACCTATCAATGTTTCCATTGTGACGAAGATTTCTATACCATTGAAGTGGCTGACTAAGAAAGGAGAATAAACATGGAAAAGGCTTATCAAGATTTAATTCAGGCTATCAAGAACCGCGAACTTTATGATTTCATTGGAAACAATGGTCATAACTACAGTAAGACAGACCTCATCAACATCATTAAGGAACTGGACTATGCTTTCTATAGGCTTCCTAATGCTCGTGCAGAGTATTCTATGGGCATGGATGATTGTGCTGACAATCTTACTGATTTGTGGGCAGAGGATTAATTCCTCTGTCCCCTTTCACAAACCATTTTCAAAATAAATTTATTTAAAGGAGAATTATCATGGAAATCAAGAACACTAACACTATCAACAACATCAAAGTTACGGTCGAATATAACACTCAGGAAGATTTGGAACTCGCTATGGCTCTCAAGAAGCTTAGCGAAACCAAAGCTAACTATAAAACCACCGACAATTTTTATACCCCCAAAATCAATGCGATTGGTGAGGCTAAGTGGGACGCGATTTGTGAGCAGGTTAAGCCCTTGGTCGAAGCTATGAAGGAAGCAAAGATTGCTGTAATTAGCGCTTTTTATACCGATGATAAAACGGGAGACCAGATTAGAATTTCCATTAATTGCAATAGCAATTGTATGTATGCCTTCTGCTCTTATTTTAATGAAAATCATGACCTTAGCACTCCTCTTTCTGTTGCTTCTCGCTTTGGCACATTCGGCATCTCTCCTGCTGGTTTCATCACTCGTTGGGAAGAATACAACATTTACACCAATCTTCGCTTCAGACTGCTCAACGAAATTGAAAAGACTACCAACAGAATCCAGAAAGATACAAATGTTATCGTTGACCATTTCGCTGATGTTCGTGACCACAATTAAATCCCGCAGTAAAACTCATGTCTAATATCTATATTTTAATGGAGGAAAGTTTTATGCCTACTGTTCGTACTCTCATCCCCGCTTCTTTCTCTCGCACCGATACCGCAACTTATACCCTTGATGATGTTCGAAAGGAGGTGAATGAAATTTGTGTCTGGCTGGATTATATCTGGGGACATGAAAAGAAAATGCAGGATGTCCAGTTCCGTGTCGTCTGGAATGAAAAGCCCAGACCTAAATCTCTGGGTCTTTGCCACAAAGATAGCGATTACAAATATGTCCTCACGTTTTCCCATCGGTACTTTGAGGCAGCCCTTCCCAGAGGAGTTCATGAGGTTATTCTTCACGAAGTTCTTCATGCTACCAAAAATGGTATGAAACATACTGGGGAATGGAAATATAAAGCTAATTATGTTTCCAATTTCACAGAGTTCAAAGTGACTCGCTGTGTAAATCCTGAAGATGCTCCTGCGTGGTATGCTCAGGAAACGGCTGCTCGACTTGGAGGGGCAAAATATCAGGTGTTTTGTCCTAATTGTAACAAGGTGATTGCTACAAGGTCGAAAATGTGCAAGCTTATTGAACATCCTGAGCGTTATCGTTGCAGTATGTGCTATTGCAACAAGCTTGAGGTCAAAACTTTATTTTAAGAATTTTAAGGAGGAATAAAAATGAAAAAGTATATGTCCACTGGCTATGCATGGATTCCTGACAATGAAAATACAGCAAAGACCCAGCTTCATGTCTACACTTTTGACAATGAAGATGAGTGGTTTGAAGCTAATGCTGCTCTTGAAGATTTCAAATCAAAGCAAGAATATCTGAACAATTTGGGTTACGTCAGTGACCCAATTCCTGTTGAATCCATTGCTGGTGCAACTTATACCCATTATGAGATGTATCTTACTGGTGATTTCCTTATTATTGAGGAATCTGTTATTATGGACGTTTAAGTTTGTTTAAGGAGGTTATAACAATGACTAAGCCCAAATACAGTACAGCTTATGGCAATTATTTTCTCTATCTCAAAACTCTTCACGATGAATCGGGACGTGAATTTAAAATTTTCCGTCCTGTTATCAGTTGTGGAAAATACATCGTTGAGTGGAGAACCGACGCTCCTACAGAACCGATTGATTTCGTTTCTGTCCTTATTCAGTTCCCTTCTCCTTTTGTTGATGATGACACATATAACATCCTCAATGTTTATCGTAGAGGACGTAATTATAAGTCACCTAAAATGACAAATAAATATCGTCTTGTCATTGACAAAATCGCAGCGCAAATTCGCTCTTGAACAAAACCATTTAATTTAAGGAGGTATTACAATGTATTGCACTATTCAGCCCGACATCACTTCTAAGAACACTTCCATCAACTCCAAAAGGCTTCCTGCTATCTATAACCGTTTGAATTGGGATGCTCTTCGTGAACGTTGGACTAAGCTCACCAAATTCAATCGAACGCCTATTGTCCTTGACTTTGGCTGTGGTCGTTATACTGACCACATTGAGCATTTTCTTGCTACCAAGGGTTTTATCTTCAGAGGATATGACCCGTTCTGGAAGCCTGTTGAAGAAAACAATATTGCTTTATCTTCGGGGCTCTGTTATGACCCTTATATTGTTATCTGCTCTAACGTTCTTAACGTTATTGCTGATAAAGAAACAGTAAAAGAAATTCAAACATATATTCGTGATTTTTCTTTCTCTGCTTCTCTTGGAAATAATCTGGTAAGAGAATCCTCTTTTTACTACATCACAGTTTACACAGGGAATAAATCTGGTATCGGTCGTATGACTAAACCCGATTGTTTCCAGCGCAATGAAACTCTGGATAATTACATCTTCCGTTATGAGGATGTGATTTATAAGAATACTATTACCACTGAGAATGGTAAGATGTTTCTTAAGTGAAAAAAAGACAGAGCATTTAGCCCTGTCTCTTTTCCTAAACTCATCATGAAAGGAGGTGATTCAATGTAGCAAGTTCTATTTGTTGATTATACTGCATTTCAATCCATTAAAAATGGTTCCTAAATCAATCTTTCATTTAATTTAAAATGATTATTATAAGTTATTTAGGCTACTTTAAACTTTAAGTAAGCTTAGGCGGGATTGAACTTCCAACCTTTTCATGATGATATTATAACATCCTTTAATCCATTTGTCAAGCAAAATTTCAAAACAAATTCAAAAAATATTTGGAGGTATTTACTATGGGTCAGCGTTCTCAGATTTACGTTATTTTCAAGGACCATCAGAATCGTGATTGCGTCAGTGCTACTTATTTCCAGTATAATTATGGTGAGCGTATGATTTCTCGCGCTCGTTATCTTATGGGATGGATTAAGGCTCAAAATGGACTTTTTAAAGATTATCTTCCTTTTGTTGCTCATAAAATCCGTTATGTTGCAAGCGTTAACTTTGATTATAAGGATGTAACGATTGGAACAGATTTAATTGAGGAATGGAAAGATTATAAGAGAGGCGTTCCCAATGCCAATCTGAATGAATATATCTTCTATGCCGACAACAACGATGGTTGCCTTTTCATTGACGCTCGCATTCCTGAGCATCTTCGTTATGCTTTCACTACTTACGATTACAAAGATGGTGTTATGGGGCCAGAAGCTTATCTTAAATGGGATGACATTCCTCAGAAGATTCGAGACACCAAATTCACTAAGCGTAATATCAACTGGATTACTCATAATGCCAAACTTATGAAGAAAGCTGAACTTGAAGCTATTCTTAAAACAACATATTATACGCCTTAAACAGAAAGACAGAGGTTATCAACCTCTGTCAATCTGTAAACCAGTTTTACACTATTTGCCCAACACACAAATAGTAACCTTACGCTTAGAGCAGAAAGGAGTTGATTCTATGTAGAAAATCACTTTTGTCGATTACGTTACTAACGTAATTTAGGTGCGCATCCTCAAGCACCGTAACTAACATTAGTTACATGGGAGACAGAGACAAGTGTTCCCGCACCCTCTGTCTCCCATTGAGGACATTATAGCATATCCCATTTCATTTGTCAAGCAAAATTTCAAAAATATTTTTAAGGAGTTGTAAACATTATGTCCAAGAAAAACAATCAGGTCGCTCAGAAGAAGGATTTCATCCTGTCTCGTGAGGATTATATCCAGCATCTTTCTATGAGAACCAACGAAATCCATGTAACCAATAAGAACTCTAAGACTGGTATGGGGGTTCTCGATATTGCAGTTCCTACTTGTTGCTGTCGTGAAGATGCTCCTTGTAAGAAGGATGGTTGCTATTGCATGAAGGGCTGTCAGACGATTACTTCTGTTCAGGCAGCGTATCTTCGCAATCTCCGTATCTATAACAACGACCCTGAAGATTTCTGGGCTCAGGTTGACTTCAAGTTGAAGCATTCTGGACTTTCTCTCTGTCGTTATTTTGACGCAGGGGATATTCCCGATTACGATTTCTTCGATGGTATGGTTCGAACTGCCTTGAGGAATCCTAAAATCAAGTTCATGGCATTCACAAAGAAGTATTTCATCGTGAATGAATGGCTTTCTGAAAATGAAAAGCTCCCCAAGAACTTGAATATCATTTTCTCCGCATGGGATAAGAATTGGGTCGTTCCTAATCCATATAACCTTCCTGTGGCTTATGTGGATTTTAAGGATAAGTCTAAGAATCCTGAGTTTCCCAAGTCTTATTCCACTTGTCCTAATCAGCATGATAAGACTGTCACTTGCACGACCTGCCAAAAATGTTGGAATAAAAAGATTAAAAGTGTTGTATTCCAGCAGCATTGATGGTATAATACAATAGAATCTGAAAGGAGATGGTTCTATCTGAATGTAGCCATTATCATAGCTGTTTTCCTTTATGCTATCTGTGGCAATATCCCTAACAATGTTTATGGTATCAATTTCATTGATGCTTTTGTTATCATAAACATATTTGTGGGATTTGTTTACGGATTTATAGCATCAAAGCGAAAACGAAAATAAAAATGAAAGAAGGTGCTTATGTATCAGTATTGTTGGTTGGGTTTTAGTCTTGGAATTTACTGTGTTCTTATGGCTTATCCACATCGTCAACTAAGTTAAGCCTAAGCTGTCCTATCGGCTATACGGGGAGAAAGGAAATCTTTATGGTTACTATTGTCCAAAACAAATGTCGTGCCACTCTCAAAATCACTAACGATGAAACTTTTGAGGAAGCTACCGTTATGCTTCAAACCGATAAAGAAGCAAATACTCTGATGTATAATTTACTTCGTGGTCTTATGAAAGGAGAGAACTAATATGTCTATTATGACCAAGAAAGAATTTTTCGCACAGAATATGTCTAATCTTTATCCCATTGCTTATCTCTCTGTTTTGGGAGGTCTGGAAATCTACCAAATTGAATACGACATCAATGATTCTCTTTTCTGCGCTGAGGGAGCTTGGATTGGAAAGAAAACTCATCCTGAATATCAGCATAAACTCCGCATCTATTCCAACAAGAATGGCGAATCTTATATCAAGATTCGTGGACAGCGTTACAAGCTTTGTGACGCTATCCGTACATTCTTTAACTAAAACCAAAATAAAGAAAGGAGAATCAAAATGACTAAATGGATTCGTTCGGATAAATTCAGCTCAAAGAAATTCCCTGTGTATTATCACTCCTCTTATGAGTATGCTCTCGCTAAGGATAGATACCCTCGTCCTCATTGGGTTCTGCTCAAGAAAATTGAGCATGATGAGGAACGTGGTATTTCTCGTTGGGATTATCTTGAGCATTTCTTGAGTAACATCACATTCAATGATGCTAAGAGATGGTTCGAAAACAGCAAGTACAATTCAAATAATATTAAGGAGGCTTAACCATGAATACTATTTCCACTTCTACCACTACCAATGTCACTCTGTCTCTTACTGAGCAGAACAATGCCATCATTTCCGAGGCTCTTGATGGAATTATCGCCGAGGCTGTTTCCCATTTCAATCAGAAGCGTACAAGGCATATGCCCGATGACGAACGCTATTTCTTTAAGAAAGCTGAAGTCGATGCTGTGCTTTCCAAGCTTCTTCATCCAGAATGGATTACCGTCAAAATTGAATATGAGGTTGACGGAATCACGCCATTCTGTTATACTATGGATTATGGAGTTGTATTTCCTGCAACTCGTAATTGTACCACTCGTCGTAGAAAATCTACAAATATTTAAAGGAGGATTATTGTATGTATTGGGTCACATTTTTCGATGGAAGTTCTAAGGTCATGTCTGATTTTGAGCTTGATGAAATCATTGAAAATGAAGATTCTCGTGATTCCATTGTCGAAATCAAGGATATGGATAAGGGTATTATTCTTGATACCCAGAATTTTATCTATAGCAAACTTCATTGAAAGGAGGTGGTTTTATCACAGTAGAAGGAGTTATTATCGTTTTGGGTACTACATGGTTAATGTTGTACTACTTCCTGAATAGGGAAGACTGATTTTGAAAGAAAGGAGTGTTGCCTATGATGATGTTTGTTTTTTCATTGGTTTGGGTTTTCTGGTGGACAGGAGCTATTCAGGCTGGTTTTGTCGATGGCTTTATGAATCCTATCAGTTTATCCATTCTTGCGTTTATGATTGCTTTTGTCATTCATTGCGAAAGCGAAATTAAACGTGAGAAGAAACAGCGAAAACAGAAGTGGTCTCAGGAGAGAGCTAATCTTCCTCCAATTGTTTCTCAGAAATATGAGGATATTGAAGATTGGTTCAATTCTAAGGAGTATCATCAACTCTGTTATCAGCTTTGTCGGATTCCTTAAATCCGACTTGCCTTTAGCATTTCCCTTTCCTAAACTGTAATACAATGGGTTGGTAGTGGGTGGGTATATTACAGTTACAAACCAAAAGAAGCCGAAAACTTGTGCTTCTTTCCTCTAACGGGGTTCTATTAGTAGGCGGCTTACCGAGGGGAAACTATACCTTGCGAACCCCTTTTTTATTTCCCTTGCGGGGGAGATTTTTTCTTCTAACGGGCCCGACCCTTTTTTCACACTCTTAAAGCCCCCTTTTTTAAATCTCGCGGCCCATCCTTTATTTCTTTTTAATAACGCCCCGTTTTTTAAATCCACGTCTACCCATCAGATTATACTACCCCTCCCAGCAAAAACAAAAATTCTCAAAATTCTAACACTGTACTATTTATAATTTTTTAGATTTTATTGTCGTCCATTCCGCATCTAAAAATTTACAAATATACACAATTATAAAAACACCCCAAAGAGACACAATCGTATCTCTCTGGGGTAACTTGTCATATTAAATTTAAATAGTGTTTTCTAAAAAATTTATGATAGAATTAATTATTTAGTTAATTAATCCTCATTGAGTTCTTTCTTCCAAAGTCCCTTTGCGACTTTCTTCATGCGCTCAGACCTTGCAACCTTCTGTTCATCAGTAAGATTAATCTGCTTAGGTCTACTTGGAGTCTTAAACCATTTCTCAGGCACTTTAACCTGTAGCCCATAAGCTTCACCTGTTTCATTACGATAGTCTAAAACAATCTTCACATCATCAGGATTACTTTCCATGAGTTTTTCCATCTTACGCACATCAGGTCTATAATTTGAATACCATAGACACTTATGCTCTCCAATGATACGAGTGACACAAGTTTCATATACAGGCTTAGGGATATAGGGATTTGTAGTGTTAGCCATAATTTTGTTCTCCTCAGTTTATTTTAATTTAAATTAATTTATTCTGAATTGTTTCGTATTTTCTTCGTATTTATTTCTTATTTATTTCTAAGGGTCTGACGAACTTTTGAACTATTGTGCCAGTGGAACGCACAGAAAGAATAAAAAAAATTATTCTCTCTCATTCTCTCTCAAACTTGCTCTTAGCTCCACCACTTATCAAATACCTATCCACTGCATCACTCAGACCTTTAGCACACTCATTACAAAGAGTAGGTACATCTTCTGCTACATTACGATGATAAGAAGCTATAGAAGTAAGATAAGCTAAATTAACTCTAAATGGATTAGTATTTGAGATAGGCTTTCCACATCGAGTACAAAGAGGATATTGTTTAGAGGTTGAAGATTTCCTACCTTTTGTGGTTTCTGTGGTTTCTGCATTATTTTCTGTAGTATCCACAGCATTTTCCAAAGTATCATTTTTCCCCAAAGTGTCATTTTCTAAAGTGTCATTTTGACACTTTGGCGCATCAACTAACTTAAACGGTTCTGTTATTTTCTTCCTTGGTCTTCCTCTTGGCATTTTAATCTACCTCCTGTAGCGTTAGCGAAATGCGACGCTTGCGGCGCAATATTTTACTTTTTGTATTACTTATCTAAATCTTATTTATATTCTTATTTATTATATATTATTTAGAGGTTTTTTTCTCCATATAAAATAAGGGTTTAGAAGCGATGAGGGTGTGCAAAATGCACAGACTTTAAAACAAAGTATATGTAAAACGCACGGACTTTATGCTAAGTGTATGCAAAATGCATGGACTTTGCGTAAAGTGTATGTAAAACGCACGGACTTTGAGTTAAAGTATGTGCAAAATGCACTCACTTTAGTTTTTTCAAAGTGTATGCAAAACGCACATACTTAAATGTCTTTAACTGGCTTTAGGGACTATAAAAGAATATCTAATACAAGCATTTTGTCTTGCCATTAGAAAATCTTGAATTTCTTCGCTTTCCTTAGAATCAAAATCAAAATCTTTTATTTGAGATTGAATATAATTCCCAATAGAATATACTGTACTGTTTAATAGTTCAGTTGTCATAGGAACAGATAAATTTAGCTTCTTTAAAATATTAGCTAATGGCGCACATTGATTTTGTAGGTCTTCTAAAGTAATTACTTTTATCTGAAATTCTTTATCATAATGAATTTGTTCAAGACCAAGTTTCGCAGCCTCTTTGGATTCAGCTTCTCTTAAATCAAGATTAGCTTCTCTTAATTTAGAATTTAAGCTTGCCTGTTTACGGATTTCTTCTGCTAATACTTTATCTTTTTCAATATATCTGCCACACGCCCCATATAGGTCTTTAAGATAAATCTTTTCTTCTGACTTGCCATTTCTGCGATAATCTTTTAAGAGAGCGAATTTTGTGCCTTTTGTTGTTAATTCAGCTTCTATTATTCCATTATCAACTAATACTTTTAAAGCGCTATTGTATTTTCGATTATTCCAATCTAATTCAAGCCAAATCAATTTTTGCGGAATCACAGCAGACCTTGACCCACCTTCTCGTAATTCAGCTTTTAAGAAACTTAAAATGGTTTCATATAATAAAAAAGCATCAGTCCCATAATTGTAAATGAAATTACGCCTATCTCGAATATCTATAGCTATATATGGTTCAGACCTATTTTCGTCTTTTGATGCTTCAAAATCTTTTGCCAACATTTGAATATATTTATATTCAACACTTTTTCGATTATATTCTTGAGTAAAATCTAAATTCATAAAAGGATAATCTCCTTTTTTCTGTTGATAAAAAGGCTATAATTGCCTTAGAGCTTAGTAATCATATGAATTTAATTTTGCTCTTCTTCTACGTTCTGTCGCATTAGCAAGTCTGCAATCTTTTGTGTACGAGGATTGCGCACAAAATAATACACTTCCTCGGACGGATTGTTTACATTCGGCACAGCTTGACGCATTTCGCAGCCTTGCCTAATTAAAAGCTTTGCGACATAAGAAGAGTAAATTACAATATCATTATATCGTTCTTTTGCCATAATAATTACCTCGTCTTATAGTTTAAATAATATAAAATAGTTTTATCTGAAATGCTATATATACATTTACGTTTTTTGCAAGGCTAACCCCTGATAAACAAATTGTTAAGGATAAACATATTTTTCTCCTTGTTGACTAAATGATTAAAATGAACAGAATGTCCATAGCAGAAGTTACTCTACTCCCACTATAGACATTATATCATACTATTTTACTTTTGTCAAGTGTTTTTTAATTTTTTTGAAAAATTTTTATCTGCAACACAAATAGGCTCATACCTTTCAGCATGAACCTATTATATCATATCTTTTATTCTTTGTCAAGTGCTTTAGCAAATTCTTCCTTGGTTAAAACAGGTCTGCTATTCTTGCTATTATCTGCTACTCGAAATACTATCTGAGCATCTTCTATACTCATCCCCTTTTCAATAATGGGCGTAATATCAAAATGCTCCTTAACCTCAGATGCAGTTAAAAATGGCTGCGAATCCCCTGCTTTATGGGTTTCTTTAATTACTTGATACAGCGTCTCTTTAATTTCTCCACCTGTAGAGTAAATGTCCTCTGAACCTTTATCTCTGAATAAATTGTAAATGTTAGCCATCTCACCTGCTTCAATATACCCCTTGATAGGCTTAATACAGGTTAAAATAGGAAATTCCTTCTGCTTCTTCAATGCAAGCTGATTTAGCTTGTTCCTCTGCTTATATATGTTCGGCATTTAACTTTCTTTATCTCCTTTAAATAAATAATTTGAGCTTAATTAATAAGGAATGCCCTTGACCTCAAACCTTTTAATCCTTGTCCCATCAGGTAGCTTTAATAAACTCTCTACACTATCTACAGCAATCCCCTGTGGACACTCTTCAAGAAAATGCAAAAACATCACCCATTGATTCTTAGGAATATAATATCTCCTTGTCTCAACAAATTTTTCCGCTCCTCTTCCAGTATGATTGTAAATGTTAATAAAGAGATTCTTATAAAATTCCCCGTTAAATAACGTTTCTCCATCCATGGTTATCTGATAACGGTCAATGTCCATAAACATTTCTATTTATCCCTCCACAATTCAAAAAATCAAAATTTAGGCTGTTCCTTACCCTCATACCCATTCACGTTAATTGGATATACTGTTGTCAGGGTCTTTGAACTCTTCCCCTCAAAAACAAAAATGTGTCCTTTATAATAATACGCCTTTGTCGCATTTGATTTGAAATACACCCTGTTCTTAAGAGCTAAAAACTCTGGATAGGTTAGATTAAACTTGTCCTTATAACATCCATTGTAATTCGAAATATTTAATGTGTGGATAGGTAGTCCCTTTGAACGTGCTGCCTTTGTTAGACTTAAAAACTCTGACTTATGCGTTATTGATAAACGCCCATCAAATCTCATCTTTGCGTGTGAAGATATACGAATCGGATTTACTGGCATTGTGTGAAACACCTCCATATCATTTCTTAGGATATACATATTATAATGTATAGAAGTGCTTTTGTCAAGAGAGTTTTATAAATTTTTATAGGGTTTTATGGAAATTTAAAGGATTTTGAGAGTTTACAAGAAACTTGTGAGAAAAAATTTTTTTAACAAGATGCTTGGTGTTGCACTCTCTTCCTCCCCTAAAAGGAACCAGATTAGACTATATCGGCAACCGATATATCGGAAGACGAGTGTTTCCAGCTTACTGAGATTTCCACAAACCGACTGTTGCAAATGCAACAATTGTTGCAAATATCACATTTTTACCCAATCTCTCCCACAATTTTTATTATTTTCAATCTCGTCCAAAACTCTCTGTCCACTCATACCAAACCTATAATATCCAACCATACCATCTCTCATTCTATCATTCATCTCTTCCCACTCACCAATCCAGATATTTTCGCCATCAAACTCCACTTTACGAATCCTGATAGTTTTATCTTTCAGAAACACACTCTCGTTCAAACAAATACATTCTTCCAGTAAATCCTTGTAATCTTCAATATATCCCTCATCAATATACTTTTTATCAAAAGGATAACCTTCGTTAAAATGAATTATACATTCACAGACTGCAATAACATATTCAATGTCCAGAAACATTTTTTACCTTTTACCTCTCTATCTGCTTATCCCTAATCATCTTAAAAATAGTCACCAAATCTTCAAGAACAAGAATAATTCTATTTACATTTCGCATATTATTCCCATTCCACTTATCAAGACTATCATTCAGGTCATACATCAAAATTTCAACCTTATTTTTAGTCCTGACATTTTCATCCCTATTTTCTCTCTCACAAAAATCGTTAAGCATTCTCTTAATTCTTTCGCTTAAACAAACAAGCATACCCCCATGCTTATCTCCATTAACCTCGCTCTCACATTTTTCAGCAATCCAGCAGCCACCAACCCATCTAACACTTTCAAAGCCAATTTCTCTCAAATCACACAAATCAACAACGTCGTCAACAGTAACATAATAGCAATTTTCTGTTAAACTAATAACTTCATTCATACTAAACTTACGCTTTACACTCATCACATTCATCATTCAACAAATCTCCAATCCACTTAGGTAAAGTCCATCTATTAATCTCGCCAAAAGATTCAACCTCAATACACCAACGATTACCCGCAAAATAAATATTTTCATTATTTTTCATAAGCATTTTCATACTTTGCAAATCGAGAATATCCTGCATCATATCAAGAGAATCTTCTGATTTATTTAGGCTTTTTAAATTCTTTTTGATAATCTCAAGAACTTCATCTATTTTAAAGCTCTGCTTCATAATCTTCACTCACTAATACTCTCAAGGCTTTCAATAGCTTTAATCATATTTTTATTACGTTCTGGATATTTAACAAGAACATCTCCCCAATTTCATTCTATACCAGCCTTATTCAGTTTAGGGACAAGCATCTCAACAATTTGCTTATCAGTATACTGTTCGTACATAGTTAAACCTCCTTATTAAATACAGCCGCTTTTCTAAGCTCAAAATTTCTTTGTTCATTTTGCCAATAATGTGTTTGATTTACCAGATTATTTAAAATCAACTGATAGCAATTCTGAGCATGAATTTTAAGTGCTTCATATCCTTTTTTATTACTATGGAAAAATCTTGTCCACTCATTTTCCCCACTATAACCATTTACCACAAGGTCAAAATAAAAACCCTGTTCTCCATCTTCGTTTACTCTTAACCTACCGTACATATTTTTATAAACGATAAACAGAGTAATATCTTTTTCTACTTTGATAGATTTTAAAAATTCATAAGAAGGAAACATAAGAGTCATAATTAATATCGACCACCTTTCTTGCGATAGCGAGTTTCTGTATAAGCCTCGTAACCTTCTTCTACATTATAGTCAATATAATAATTACAGATTTCTTCTACTTTCTCTTTAATCTCTTCATCGGTAGCATCATCTTCGACATAGAACACCCAATCATGGTGCCCCAAAGCACGAACATCAATACAACCAGTTACCTTTTTCATATTAAATCCTCCTCATAATAGGCAAAGCCTTTTGATATGATAATTATACCACGCCAAAAAATTTTTGTCAAGAGATTAATAAAAAACAATAGAATATTAAAGAATATTTTCTACCGAATAAGGAACAACCTTACCATTAATAATATCGTCAACAATCATAATTAAACTTTTCTATTCTTTTTTGAACAAATTTTAATTTTATAAACTTTAACCTTAAAAACAGAGGTATCAGCATCCTCATGTTCATCAAAACTCTCCACAGGTTTCACAGCACTTTGAAACAGCAACCTCTCCCAAACATCTTCTGTTTCTTTACTAAGACAAAAGAAATCCAACCATTGTTGTTTAGCATAATTTATAATAGCCAAATCATGTTTACAAGCAATCCAAAAACCGAATTTCAATTCACCATGCACAGCAGTAATAACGAATCTAATACTATCATACTTTGTGCTATCTACAAGAGCTTGCCAATCATTAAATACATTTCGCTCGACAATACAGTTATTATCTTTTAAAGCATTACAAAAATCCTCTAACTTATAAACACCTTTAGTAAAGTCTGTTTCATACATTTCAAATATCCTCTACTTTACTTTTACTTAATTTAACATAGTCAGAAATAATACCCTCACGAATAAGCTTAAACTTTTCTCTATCTTTCAGAAGTAGTTCGGCAGCCTCAACATTACCTCGTTCGACATACAAAGCAAATTCCTCATCTGTCATAGAAGACACCTTTTCAACCAGTTCAGAAAAGAACTCATTCCAAGACATTGAATCTTCCTTGTCATACAATTCATCAAAAGAAAAGAATCTTTCACTTTTAGCGATAGAGTTCAGTTTATCTCTAATACTACTCATAAATTAAACCTCAACATAACAATACAAAACTCAAAGTCCCGTAAATGGGGTGAACTAAGACTTTTAGCGTCGCATTCGCTCCTAAAAAGTCGAGTTCACCATTCCATTTCCTACGATAATAATACCACAAGAGGAATAGAATGTCAAGAGAAATATAAAAATCTCTATGATTTTCCTTCAATTTTTTCTCTTTTATAAAGAAATATGCAAGCTCCTGTGGAGCGCAGCATAACTAAAAAATACCTGAAAGGCGAAGTTTACGACGATAAAAATGCTTGCATTTTTACGGAGTAAACGAGTGCGAAGCATATTTTTTAGAAAGAGAATCAGACATAACAGGAAGGGAGAATAAAGAAAGCAAGCGCAGACACATTTTTTGTAGGGAAAGAAAATGGAACGGAGCAAAGCGGAGAGACATTTTTTTCACTACAAATAAATGTGCAAGCGAAGCGGGATAAAAAGGTTAATCTTGAATCACCCAATTCCCCCTTTTTGGAAAAGTTCGGACAATTTCTTAACGGTCATTTTCACCTTATTTTATAGGGCTTTAGAAGACTTTTTTAAAAAATATTTCCCCACGATTTCACTAATAAGTAATTTATATATATTGGTGAATTTATGGGGAAATATGTTTACAAAAAACACGATTTTCTCTTTATAAAATAAGGGAAAAAACGACCTTGGAAAAATGTCCGAAGAAAATGAAAAAGGGGGAATTTATTTCTCAATAGATTTTAAATTAGAGAGTTTTATATACC
>ERZ1026882.308-NODE-308-length-30882-cov-5.922633_pt1 | contig 30882 bp, 47 predicted proteins | sample MGYA00380171_ERZ1026882 | MGnify/ENA primary metagenome ERZ1026882 (study PRJEB33269, sample SAMEA4719807) | human gut metagenome | biome: human-associated habitat; feature: organic feature; material: feces | place: Cameroon | collected 2013-10 ...
GACAGCTGGGTCGATATTGAGGACGGCGAGCTGCTGGTCAAGGGAATGCACATCACCCCCTATGACCACGGCAACATCTTCAATCAGGACCCTCTGCGGGTGCGGCGTCTGCTGGCCCACAAGACCGAGATCCGGCGTCTGCACCAGCAGTGCAAGCTGCAGGGCTACACCCTCGTTCCCCTTTCTCTCTACTTCAAACATGGCCGCGTCAAGATGGAAGTCGGCCTGTGCAAGGGCAAAAAGCTCTACGACAAGCGTGCCGACGCCGCCAAGCGCGACGCCAAGCGCTCCATCGACCGGGCTGTGAAGTCCAACGGCAAATTCTACTAAATCTCTTTCAGGCAGCATTCCTGCCCTGAGAACACCAAGCTTTCTGCGCACAGCAATGTGCGCTTTATGGGGGCGTAAAGGTTTCGACGGGGGGAGCGAGGCCTGGGCAGCGGGTAGCAGTGGGGGAACTGCTCTAAACTCCTCCAAAAAATTAACTGACAACAATAATTATCAGTTGCTCGCAGCCTGAGTGCTGCGCGTTCCGCCCACTCTTGTGTCGTGTGGGGCCGGGGCGTCCTTTAGACACAGCACCTGAACGGACCTAAGCTTTGCGGACCGGCAGGAACTCATGAAGCTACCAATGCGCTAGCCTGACGATCGGCGTGGCGCGGCGGGAATGTTGTAGATCGCCTGCACCCGGAGACACCTACGCTGAACTCTTTTCGGACATGGGTTCGACTCCCATCGCCTCCACCACTAAAAAGCGCCTAGATTCATTAAAATCTAGGTGCTTTTCTTTTGCGTAAAACCCACATTGCAACCCACCCGACCATAGCCTACTCTTCCGATTCCGCAAGAACTTTATCCAGAACACCTTCCAGCTGTTCGGCTGTCCGCTGCTTCTCCCCTTTTATCAGATGAGCATAGATGCCGTAAGTATCCATCTGACGGGAATGTCCGACCAGCGATTTTACCGTACCTTCCGGCAGGGTCTTCGCCATCGAGACAAAAGTGTGCCGCAAGTTATAAGGCGGGACATACTCGATGCCGTTAGCCTCGCAATAGCGCTTCCAGCAATGGCGATAGGTGCTTTCCGCTTCAATGGGAAAGACGAACTCCTCCCCTCCTGTCAACTCGCGCTGCGCTTCGAGTATCTCTTTTGCCTGTGAGGTCAGCGCGAAGGAACGCAAGGCATTGCTGTTTTTGCCTCGAGTTTTCTCGCCGTGGACGTTTATCGCGCCGTGGATCATCACCATATTGCCCTGAATGTCAGCCCACCGCAGGGCGATGAGTTCCCCCGGGCGCAATCCCGTGACGAAGCTGAGCCGGTAGGCGTTGATGTACGGGTCCGGGACTCTTTTCCCTCGCCAGAGCGTGGTATCCACGGCGAACAGCACCCGCAGCGCATCCGGCTGCAGTATCTTCTTTTCTTCAGAGCGAGCGCCCTTTGGAACGTGCAGTTCTTCCGGGTGAAAAGTCGAGAGCTTGCCCAGACGCAGCCATTTGCAGAATGCCCGCAAATCAGCGCACAGGCTCATCAGCGTCTTTTTACTCAGTCCAGCAGCGAAGGCTTTGTTCACCACCGCCTGCAGCATCTGCTCGTTCAGGTTCGTCACCTGTTTTTTGCCGAGGTCAGGCTGCACCCATGTCCGCCAGCGGCTCTCGATGGGCTTCCAGTTCGACTGGCTGGTGGTCATTTTCACCTCGGCGATCCAGTTCACATAGGCCGTCTCTACCAGCAGGCGGGTGCTCGAGATTCCCTCATCCAGCCACAGATCAGCCTTGTGGTTTGCCTCTCGCTGGCCGGTGCGGCCGGGTTTTGCGCTGGTGAAGGTCTTGCGCACACCGTCCTTCTGTACTTTGATCTGCCAGCGGTTCTGGTTCGGAAGCCAGACAGCGGTATTCGTACGTCGTCCCATAATACACCTCCGTTTGGGTACACTTTGACAAGCCCGCCCAAAAGAGGTATAATCGCAGTGTCCAAGTGTGCGATGACCCCGCAAGGGTGAGCCGCTTACGAAACGCTCCGGTGCTGGAACACCGGGGCGTTTTTCTTTTACATACAGGTGAGTGATATTCTACGCCTTGCGGCACCCCGTCACTCCCGGAGGTTAAATATATGAAACGACCCCGTCATGGTACGCATCGCTGAGAGGCGTGACGAGGTCTGTATCAGGCCCTTAGTATAGCACCACTCTCAACGGATTGTAAATAGAACAACACGCAAAATTTGCATATAGTTCAAGACTGCTTTTTCTCTTCAGCCTTTTCGCTCCGTTTGCGCCACTGGCTCTTCAGCCCATCGATATGCTCAAACAGATCAGGCTTAATATCAGCCCACATCGGGTCAAGGATAAAGTCTACGCCCTCCCGGCGGGCAAGCTTTGCAGCGGGAACGAAATCACTGTCACCGGCAATCAAGATAATCTGATCAACCTGCTTCTTATACGCCAACGATGCGATGTCAACGCCGACCCGCATATCTACGCCCTTTTGCTGAGCCACAAAAACGAAATCATCCTCGCTCAGTTCCTCCAACTTCTTCGTTCCAGCTAGAAGCTTACGGGTCACATCCGGGCGCAGGTTATAGGCCATCTGATTCGATAATGTACCGAGCCGGAGCGCGAACTTTCTTCGTTTCCTCAGCTCTTCCAAAAAGGTCTGTGTCCAAGTATAGGTATCAGATTTATCCAAATCCACATTCTTCTTTGTCAACGGATGATATACGCTGCGGCGGCCTACTGGTTCGCAATCATAATAGAAAATACGGTATAGCTGACGCTCTTCATTGCCGTCCTTATCGTGAAGGTGCGCCATGCAATAGGCATTTAGTTCCTTTGCCCGCTCCTCGGCAGTCTTTTTACCCCACAGATGAGCTGCACGTTTGCGGTAAAATCCACCGTCAACCAGAATCGCTGTCTTTGCCATTACGTTACACTTCCTTTGGTAAAAAATAAGACCCCAGGATTCAGCCTTCCCCATATCGGCGGGGGGCTTACTACCAGGGGTCTGTTAAGCATTTTGAAACATCAAGTTTCTGATGGCATCCTGTGAAGATGCACCCCTATTATATGCGTTATTGTTAATTTTGTCAACTCATTTTTCAAAATAAGCAATTTTGTTTACTTTTTTGCAAATTTTTCTCCATCTTCCCCTTACACCAGCCCTCGGCAGAAGCCCACGGCCAGCCCCTCCACTTCCACCTCTTCCAGCTGGGGGCCAGTATAGACCATCGGCGGGCAGACAGACGGGTTATCGGCCAGCAAGGTCATCACGTCGTTCTGATAGTAAAAGTGTTTCAGGGTCGCTTCTTCCCCTATGCGCACTGCGGCGATCTGGCCCTGCTCCACCTCCGGCTGCTTCCGGATACAGACCACATCGCCGTCGCAGATGGTGGGTGCCATGCTGTCGCCGTGGCACTCTAAGGCAAAGTCTGCACGCCACGCCGCTGGGACGCCGATATAGCTCTTGATGTTCTGCTCTGCCGTGATAGGCGTTCCGCACGCAATAGTGCCGATCAGCGGCACCTGCACCATCTCCGGCATCGGCATGAATCCCGGCGGGATGGGGGTGGGAGAAGTGGGCTTGGGGGTCAGCTGCTCTTCCCAGCCCATCAGGTAGGCCGTTGTCGTTTCCAATGCATCTGCAAACGCCGCAATTTTTGATTGCGGAATATCAGCTTTTCCATTTTCAATTTTACTTATAGACGACTTATCTTTATAGCCCATCTTGTGAGCCAGCTCCTCAACCGTCAAACCAAGCTCTGTGCGGCGGCTTTTGATTCTGTCGTATAGAGTTGCCATAAAATCACCAACCTTCGTTCCTATCTTATCATACAGTGGAATAAAATTCAAGGATTTTTTATTTTCTGCTCAAAAAGAGTTGACTTTATTTCCACCAAGTGCTATTATGTGGTCAGTGGAAGCAAATTCCACTTCGAAGGGAGGCGAATCGAATGACCGACACGAATGCATTACGCTCCGCAATCGCTGATTCTGGACTCAAGTATAAAGCGCTTGCCGAAATTATGGGCTTGTCTCCGTATGCTTTGCAGATGAAAATCGATAACGAGTCTGAATTTAAGGCAAGCGAAATTGACACTCTTGCTAATACTTTGGGCATGGATATGCAACAGCGTGATGCCATCTTTTTTTGCAGAAAAAGTGGAATTTAATTACACTTAGCTTTTCGAAGGAGGTGAAGAAGATGAGCAACAGCAAAAGGCCCCACGCTCCTGAGGAAGAGAAGCGTGGGGCGCAAGAGATTCAGCTGTCGCACTTGGACAATCGTTTTAGCTGCCAGATAGACGGAACTGTTATCCAGAACGTGAAGGATTATTCGTTTGTTCAGTCCAGCAATGGAAAAGCATTGTTAAACTTGACCATCGAGATCAGTGCGGAAGTTGTGTCAACCACGATACGAGCGCAGCTGCAACAGCACTTGTAATCCACGAGTGACGTTCCATCGTTTCGGAAAACTTGGACAGCAAACCCTTTTGCGGAGGAATCTGGTCATTTACGATCATCTCAACAAGGTCAATCAACTTCTGGACTTGCTCTTTGTCCGGCGCGTTTTCAGCTTCTGCCCGCTCCCGCAGTTCCTGGAAATTCGTCTGATAGTTGATGGTCGCCGTATTAGCCGTTCCGATTACAGAACCGTAAGCTGTACCGATATTATAAATATTACTCTGACGCTGTTCAGTTTCTTTCCTTCTTTTCTCGACTTCGGTCATATAGAACGCTTTTATTTCTTCCTGATGTTTTTGGAAGAACGACGCCTGCATTTCCGTGATATAAAGCCGTTCATTGGCCGGAGTGATAATAACATCGTCTATTTTAATATCGGTTTCTGGGCGAAATCCAACGTACTGACGGTTTGTTGCCGTTTCTCGATTTTGTAAGCCCGGGACGGTTGCAATAATTTTACCATCTCGCTCAATTTGCATATTCAGACCATGCATTCTTAAAAAATTTTCAAAAATCATTTTATCACCTCCCTTCCCGGTTCAAGTATACCGCAGAAGGGAGCTAACCACAAGGAGGTGAACCACATGGATAACCAAGTTGATAAAAACGAAGAACTTCTCAACAAACAGTTGCAGCTGCTTGCCGAGAAGTCCTTGAACGCAGATGCGGATACTTTAGTAAGCCTTACAGATGCCATGTGTAAAGTTTATAAAGCTCTCAACGGTGATCTCTGAAATAACCATTGTTCCGCTTTTCTCGCAAATCCAGCTTGATTTCATACAGTGCATCCTGATACATCGTATGAATCTCAGCCGGGGTTTTACCCTTCAAATCCTGATTCTGGACGTACAGAAGGGCAAGCGCTTCAATATTGGAGCTCGGAAACGTTTTTAATTCGATATCTTCCATCGTATCACCTCCTTTCCAAAATTATTTTACCGCAGAAATGAGGTGTGCGCAAGGAGGTGAACCACATGCACGACTTTTTTGAAAATCTCAGTGAGTTTCTTTCCGACAACTGGCTGACTATCGTGTTATCAGCGGCAACAACCATTGCAGTACGTCTACTGCTAAGTTGGTTATGATGCTGACTACGATGGGCATCCAAAGCGAACTCAGCATCATATTCCGGCGCTTATCTTTCATGTATTCCTCGTAGACAAGATAGAAGTCGGACACAGCGTATGTTCCCGCTCCGATCGGCTCATGAAAAGCATCCACTTCCCCGCTCGGGTCTTCCCGAATCAATCCAAAGAAGCGAAGGTTTTCAATTTCTTTCGGGTCGCATTTGCAATGCGGACATTTCCTGATTTTCCGCAAGAGTTCTTTATCTGCTGCACTCAGAACGACATTTTCACAGTCAGCTTTTTGCTGATACATAAAACCAGCTCCTTTCTGCGTTCATTTTATCGCAGAGAGGCCTTCAGGACAAGGAGGCGAACCACATGGACAACAACAAAAAGCCCAGCGAGCCGTCGGAAGCGGAACGCTGGGCGAAGATGGAAAGCGAGATTCAGAAACTCAAGCGGAGCAGGTCAATTCTCAATATTTGCCTGCTCCTGCAAAGTATCACTGTCCTTCACAACGTCCTGAGGATCAATCGAATCAGTGATGCACTGATTATCATTTCCGACACACTCGGACGCATCACAGACATCAACAGCATCACCTTGCAGATTCTGGAAGCACTTAAGAATCTCTCGTTTTAGTTCTAGTTCTTTTCTCTGAGTTTCAAGACTTTCCTGCTGATATTCAGCAGTCGCAGCCCAAAAGTTTTCTTCTTTCTGCTCATGCTCAAGTGAGCCAACCCATCCCATAAGAGCCAACAAAACAGAAACAATTATAGAAGCAATTTGAAGCCAATCATTACGAGACATCTTACCTCCTGACGTTTTAGCCTCTTTTATTTTAGCTTCGACGCTTTCCGCTGTTACCGGCGGCAGATACGGCTTTACCTCTTCAACCACTGCCTCTGCTTTTTCGACAGGGACCTCATTGCCTGACGAAACTGAGCGGAATACTTCAGCAAGACCTTCTGTTATTTTGGCAACCACTTCTGGTTTCATTTCAGGCATGTTTTTTTCTAATACCAAAATTGCAGCTCTTGCTGACTCTGTTACCGCCTGATGGTCAAAATCCATAGCTTTCATCAGCTGGGCCATTGCCGCCTGCGTGCTGGCCATGATCTGCTCATTCGTTGGCAGACTCGCAACTACCGAATTTGCAATCTGTTGCATCCGCAATGCACTAAGCTCATCCATAATTTCACCTCCCTTCTGTGCCTCTATTCTACCGCAGGAGGGAGCCAACCACAAGGAGGTGAACCACATGGACAACAACAAAAAGCCCAGCTGGAAAGAACGGCTTTCCAGCCGGACAACGGCAGAGCTGATGAGACTGGCACTTTTCTTCCAGTGCATCGCACTGGGATTTCAAATCGCTGCGCTCATCCTAACCATTGCAAGATTAGCGTTATGAACGCAGCCAAAAAGGATGCACCACCAAAAATTGCAGCCGCAAGGGAAACTTTATAGCTTTTGAGCGCCAGTTCTCTATTTTTCTTGTTTTCCTCTGCCTGCTCTTTCTGGTCAGCTTCCATCATTTCAAGCATTCTGCGAAGGTCCTCTGCTGAATCAAGCTGTGCATTGCCAATCTTTTCTTGACGCTTGTGCTCAGCCTGTGCAGCGGCAAGCATTTCATTGTGCCTCTTTGCCTGCTCTTCCATTACTTTGCTTATCTGGCTGGCACTGTTGGGCATATCGTAGAGATTCATACAACTCACATCCCTTCCTGCAATCATTTTACCGCAGGAAGGCACATCAAACAAGGAGCTACATCATGGAACGCTATATTATTTTCATCCCGGCGGATGGGCCGTGCAGACTGGTACCCTGCGACGATGGCGACACCTGCAAATTGAGCACCCTGCAGCAGCTGGTGGGCGGCTTTATCGAGGTGACCGAAAGCAGTTTGGAACCCACCTGGGCGCGGGAGCCGGTGGAGTGTATCCACCTGATCGTCAACGAGAAAGGGCTGCTGCGTCAGCTGCCGGATAACCCGCGCGCAACCGAGCTGTATGTTTGCGGTGACCGGTCTGCCATCGTCGGTGATGCCGTCCTGATGGCCGCCCGCGGTGAGGACCTGATTGGTTTCCCCAAGCCGGTGTGCAAGACCATCTGCGACGAATGGGAGCTTGAAATGGAGGACAGCACATGGAACGACTGACAAACCCGCGCTGTAATGGCATCAAGACCGGATATTGGAGCCCGGCCAAGAAGGAGGAGCTTGTGCAGCACCTTGGCCGGTATGAGGACATCGGGCTCACGCCGGAGGAAATCATGACACGGCTTTCTGCGCAGGAAACGACGATTGATGTTCCGGCGTTCGACCAGATCATGGCCGACATTTTCACCACTGAGAAAAAGGAGTGACCATCATGAAGACCTACAAGCACCCCTCCCCCGTTCCCGGCACCTTCCGGCGCAATCCTTACTGGAAGCTGCAGGCGCTCTTCCGGGAGCGCGGCTTCCACGACTACGAAATCGCCGCCGCTCTCGGCACCAGCCCCCAGTGCCTGAGCCGCCGCATTCGTGGCGCGGCCACTTGGCCCAGCGACGAGGTCGCCGCTATCTGCAAAATCGTCGGCATCCCGCAGGAGCAGATCGGCTACTATTTCTTCCCCGATGTTGAACCCGAAGGCAAAAAGGAGGCATCCGCATGAGAATCAGATCTGGCGTCTGGTACTGGCTGGCCGTAGCCAGCGGTGCCGTCGGGATGCTGTACGCACTTGGCTTTGCAGGCAGCATCGAAGCTCTCGGCGTCATCTCCGACACCGACTTCATCACCGCGATGGTGCTGCTCTTGCTGGCGTTGTTCTTTGCCCGGCTGGGTGACTGCGCCGCAGAGCGCGAAAAGCAGCACATCGGCCTGGCTGTGACCGAGGACCGAGAAGAAAATGCCCGGCGGGGTGCATGACATGACCAGGCAAAAAGAAAGAGCCTGCCCGTGCACCACCACGGACAAGCCCAATACAAAGATATTGCATCCCCAGTATACCATGGACTCCGGCTATCTGCAATATGTGGGCGTGAGTTACTACGCCGCAGATGATCGCGGACACACATTCCCGACCGCCGTTGCCCTGCGCATCGACAGGACCCAGTACGGTGAGCTGATCCACTGGCTGGATTTTCACCTGAAAGGCAAAGACCCTCCGCCTGCGCTGTACGCGCTGGAAATGCTGCTGCAGCATCTGGAATACCTGCGCGGCGGGCGGCACTACCTTTACAACTCGATTTACGAGATCACGCTTTTGGAGGATGCGTTGTGAAAAAACTTGCTGTTACTTACACCTGCCACGAACACCTGTCGTCTCTGGATGCTTTGGAGACCGTGGCATATTTTGAAGTCGAGGATGATGTGGCCATCGATATGCTGGAGGTCGAAAAGCCGTTTGGGTTCATTGCCGTTAAAAGCAGTCACCAGAGCCACATTGCGATGATCGTGTATTGGATTGCAGCGGCGCACGACCGCTATATCCTTCAGAGTGATCGGATCCTTGATGTCGCATTAGCTTGACATCTCTTTTCCCTCCAATGGTGGCAGGAGGTAAAACAAAAGCCACTGCCAGTGTATAGCACAGAAAGGAGTGTTGACCTTTATGGCAACGACCAAAGCAACAACGCCCCGCCGCAAGGCCGCGCAGAGTGCACAGGAGTGCCCGGCGGCACCGGTGGTGCAGTTTCCCTTATCTATCCCCACTCCCCGGCAGACGCGCCCTGCGGAAGCCGTGGTGATCGTTCAGGAGACGGCAAAGGATGCCGTAAAGCTTTTTGTGATGCCGAGCCCGTCCGCGGTGCGTGGCATCCTGAATGAAACATTCGGCCCACTGGGCTGGGCAGAACGCCGCTATTTCGCGGACGGCCGCCTGTGGTGCGCTGTGGGCGTGTTCAACCCATGCATGAGTGACTACTGCTTCAAAGATGCCGCCGCACTGGAAGGCAAGCATCCGGGCAGTCATGAGCGCTGGAAGGAAGAGACCAGCTTTGTGGCTGCGGCAGAGCTCTGGGGCATTGGCAGCGACGTGATGGCGCTGCCGTCCATTGTGCTGCGTGCGGATCAGGTGTCCATTGTCGGGGTGCAGAAGCCGGGCCGCAAGCCCAGCGACCCGCCGCAGCTGGCGGGCTATAAGCTGGCCACGGTGCTGGCTGTAGATAAATTTCTGCGTCACCCGGACACCGGCGAGATCATCGGAGTCCAGTTTGCGGATAAAGATGGCCGCAAGATCACATGGGAAAAGTAATCGGCCGCCTGCCGGTGGTCTATGACCCTGCCGCCCGGCGGGTGCAGGTGGAAAGCTCTGCGGAATTTGTGGAAACGCAGCTCCTGCAGCGGCTGGACGATCTGGCCCACGGGCAGCCCCTTCGCCTGACCCTGACCGTGGAGCCGGAACGTAAGGGGCGCAGCACCCAGCAGAACCGGCTCATGTGGGCGCTGCTCACCATCATGGCCGACGCCTACAACGCCGGGCGCACCGGCGGCGTGACCCCGGAAGAGTGCTATCTTGATATGCTGGAGAAGTACGGTGCCAAAGTTGATTTTCTGGAAGTCCCGGCGGGTGCGCTGGAGATCCTGCGCCGGTGCTATCGCCTCGTCCATGTGGTGGAGATCCTCAACAACGACCGCTGCACAGTCAAGTGCACGCAGGGCAGCTCTACCTTTACCACCGCTGAAATGAAAAATCTGATCGACGGGATCTTTGACCGCCTTGCTGAAATGGGCGTGAATGATCCTATGGTAACTGCCTACTGGCAGGAGTGGAAGGAGCCGTAAATGGCCAAAAGCATCATCCAGGCAGAAAAAGAGTGCTACATCTGCCGCCGCTGGTACAATGTCCGAACCACCAGCGGGCTGGAAGAGCATCATGTTATCACCGGGCCGCTGCGGGCCTTTGCCGAGCGCAACGGCCTGAAGGTCTGGCTCTGCCACCGGCACCACAACGAGCCGGGATACTCGGCCCACTTTGACGCCGGGCTTGCCTTGGCGCTGAAAGCAGCGGCTCAGAAAAGTTATGAAGAAAAGAACGGTCCCGGCGCACACGCTGCATGGATGGCCGCTGTTGGAAAGGACTATCTCAATGCTTAATGTTGTAGCTATCATGGGCCGTCTTGTGGCGGACCCGGAACTCCGCACGACCCCGGCAGGTGTGAATGTCTGCCGGTTCCGCATTGCCTGTGACCGCAGTTTCGTCCGGCAGGGCGAGCAGCGGCAGGCAGATTTCATTGACATTGTGGCATGGCGGGCGCAGGCTGAGTTTGTGTGCAGGTATTTCTCCAAGGGCAGTCTGATCGCCATCGATGGCCGCATCGAAACCAGCAACTATCAGGATAAAAACGGCAACAGCCGCACCTCTTTTGCTATCGTGGCCAACAACATCAATTTTGCCGGGTCCAAGAGCACCGGCACAAAGCCGACGGATGATGGCGGCGAAGCACCCCCGACGGGCTATCATCTCAGTGAGCCTGCGCCGGAGGATTCCGAGCACGACGATTTTGCAGTGATCGACGACAGCGATGACCTGCCGTTTTAATGAAGAAAGGCAAACAGGATGAGAACAGATGGATATGTTGTGGTGCAGCCGTGGATGGTGACGGACTACAATCTCAAAGGCAACAAACTCCTGATCTATGCCCTGATCTGGGGCTTTTCGCAGGATGAGCAGTCCTGTTTTTATGGCTCCACCCGTTACATCACGGATTATTTCAAGCTGAGCGAGCGGGCTGTAGTGGGAATTCTGGATGAACTGGTGGATGATGGGCTGCTCTGCAAGTGGTCTGAGCCGGTAAACGGAAGGACCACAAACAGGTATTCCGCTCTGCGCCCGGCGGCGTGCTCTGCTGAGGATGATGTGTGCAAAAATTGCAACCATGAAGAAAATGCACCCATGCAAAAAGTGCAGTCTGACCCCTGCAAAAAATGCAGCTCTACCCCTGCAAAAAGTGCAGACAAGAAAGAAAAAAATAATAAAAGCAAGAATAAAGGCACATCCGCAACTCGGTTTTCACCGCCCAAAGCGGAAGAGGTCGGGGCGTATTTCCGGGAGCGGGGGCTCCCGCCCACATCAGCCCAGACTGAAGCTGAAAAGTTCATTGACCGGTACACGGCCAACGGCTGGCTTGTGGGCAAAGCCAGAATGAAGGACTGGAAAGCGGCGGCGCGCAACTGGCTGCGGAACCGGAAAGAGTGGGGCCAGACCGCCGCACAGCCTGCTGGCCCGTATGGCGGGCGCACCTGGGAGGATCTGTGATGGATGTGCAAAGCGTATTGATCGGCGCGCTGCTGCTGAATGATCAGCTTGCACCGTATTCCCTGCCAGAACTCAGCATCGAGCACTTTCGGCCTGAGCTGCAGCCTGCCTTTGCCGCTGTGCAGGGGTTCTGGATCAAGAACGGTGAGCTGGATATTCTCCAGATCGTGGCGCGCTATCCGAACCAGAAACAGCCATTGATGGCCTGCGTGGAAGCTTGTGAGAGCGAATGCATCCGGCTGACCCGCGACCGCGTGGAAGAGTGGACGCGCATCATCCTGGAGGACTCCGCCAAAAGCCGCTTTCAGAGCCTTGCGCTCCGGGCTGTGGATACCGCGACCGCCTTTGCCGATCTGCCGGACCTGTACCAGCAGATGGGACAGGCGCTGGACACCCACACCGAAAAGGGCGACTTCCAGAGCGTGGGCGATCTGCTGGATGATTACATCCGGCATCTGGGCGAAAAGCCGCAGTACATCCGCACCGGCTTGTCCAAGCTGGACGAAAATCTGCACCTTGTTCCCGGCAACTATTTCGTGATCGGCGGCAGACCCAGCGCAGGCAAAACAGCCCTGAGCCTTCAGCTGGCGGCGGGTATGGCTAAGTCGGGCAAGCGGGTGTGCTATTTCAGCCTTGAGACCGACCCGGCTACGCTGGAAGCCCGCCTGATCGCAAACCAGCTGTACGCGCCCCTCTCGGCGGTCAAAAATAAAACGCTGTCCCTGCGCGAGCTTGACCGGCTGGCAGACATGAAACACTGGCCGCTGTATATCCGGTCTGCGGCGGGCAAGGGCGTCGCATGGATCAAAGCGCAGGCTTTGCGCATGAAGGCAGACATCATCTTTGTGGACTATTTGCAGCTGATCCATGAGCGCGGCGGCGAAGACCGCTACACAGCCATTACAGAAATTTCCATTGCACTGCATGAGCTGGCCCAGACCACCGGCATCCTCGTGGTAGCTCTGGCCCAGCTGAACCGCAACGCCGCGCGGGCCGAACCTTCCAACGCAGATCTGCGCGAATCCGGCCAGATCGAGCAGGACGCAGACGCCATCCTGCTGCTGTCAGCTGACGGTGATACATACTTCAGCCGCCTGACCAAGAACAAAGAGGGCCGTGTGGGCAATGCCGGGCTGGAATTTGATAAAACGCTGCAGCGGTTCACCTGTGCAGCTACTTGAGTAAGCGCCGCCCGGCGGGGCGGTAACGGATAGGAGTGATGCCCAATGACCTATGAAGAAAAGAAAGAATGGCTCCGTCAGTACGAACGCGCCAAGAAAAAAGAGCTGCATCTGACCCATGAGCTTCAGGAAGCAGAGTTCGACTATGGCCGCATGACGCAGACTCTTTCCTCGGTTCCGGGATGCAGCGGCGATGGACAGGCGCTTCCTCGTGCTGTGGAACGAGTAGAAAAAGCAAAGCAAGCCTTGGAAGCTCAAATCTTATTTTGTAACGACCTTCATGCCGAAATCACGGCAGTGCTTCTCAGCCTGGAAGAGCCGGATGATTACGAGGTTTTGAATCTTCGCTATCTTCACTTCAAGGCATGGGAAAGCATTGCGGCCGAAATGAAACTTTGCCTTCGTCAGATCTACCGCCGCCATCGCCGAGCCATTGATGAGTTGAATTTATAATGTCAGTCAATGTCACTTAGAAGTCATTTTATGTCACTCCACGTTATGCTAAAATGATACCATCGGCAGAGCCGGAAAGGCCCACCGATACACGCAGCCTCCGCACCGTGTCCTCCCTGTTTGACCGCACGGTGTGCGGGCTGCTTCTATTATGCCGCCTGAGCGCAATTTGGTGCGCGGCGCGTGTGACCAGACACGGCCGGTTCGATTCCAAGGGCGGCACCATGACGCTGCGCCCCGCCGCAGCGACAGCCTGACGCATGGCCTGCGAAACCGCCTGGGGCTGGCGTGCCGGATGGGAGTCCCTCCTTCTCCCCGTGAGAGTCCGGCACACCACCGGAGGCCCCGGAATCCGCAGTGGGTTCAAGGATACCCCACCGGATGTGCGTCAATCACCCTGCACAGAAATGTGCGGGGATTTTTTATGCAGCTTCTGCCGTTCGGAAACCCCGGGCGGCTTTTTCATACCCCCGGGGTCTGCAAAGTACCCCCCACCCTCAAAAAAACCTCCCCCTCCGGGCATGACCCGGCGGGGCAAAGGAAGCCGAAGCTTCGAGGACCACCGCACAGCACGTCAGCAAAAGGAGGCTGCATCCTAATGGCAGGCAGGACACCGCGCCGCAACGAGCGGCCAGACCACGACGGCACACACCGTCTGGCCTTCGAGCGGAACAAAAAGAAGATCTATGCGACGCAGACCGTTTGCGGCATCTGCGGCAAGCCGGTGGATTTCAGCTATAAGTTCCCGCATCCGCTCTCGCCCTGCATCGACCACATCATCCCCGTCGCCAAGGGCGGACACCCCAGCGACCTCGACAATCTTCAGCTCGCGCATTTCTGCTGCAACCGGGCCAAGAGCGACAAGCTGGTGGCCCGCAGCGGAAAGGCTCAGGAGCAGCCCGTGGATTCGCCGCGCGTTCTGCCCCTGTCCCGTGACTGGACGACCTACCGCAACCGATAGGGGGGATGACCCCCTCCCCCTGCCCTCGCCGGACTCCCCAGCCGTCACTGGGAATATTTTCTCACGAAAAGGAGGAATCCCCCATGAGCCAGACCCGCGGCATGGCCTATCTCCGCCGCAAGCTGGAGCTGAAGCGCAGCCGGGTACTTACCCGCTATAAATACTATGAGATGAAGAATGCCGTGAAGGACTTCGGCATGGTCACGCCGCCCGAGTTCCGCACCTTCAGCGAGGTGCTGGGCTGGTGCGGCAAGGCTGTGGACTCGCTGGCCGATCGGCTCGTTTTCCGGGAGTTCCGGCAGGACAACTTCGACCTGAACAGCATCTATCGCCAGAACAATGCCGACATCCTCTTCGACAGCGCTGTCCTTTCGGCCCTTATCTCGAGCTGTTCGTTCCTGTACATCTGCGCCGGTGAAGACGGTTTTCCCCGCATGTCGGTGCTGGACGGCGGCAACGCCACCGGCATCATCGACGATGTGACCGGTCTGCTGACCGAGGGCTACGCCGTTCTGGAGCGGAACGCCGACAACGGCACACCCACGCTGGAGGCCTACTTCACGACTGGCAGCACATGGTACTATCCCAAGGGCGAAAAGCCTTACCTCGTGGCCAACCCCGCCCCTGCGCCGCTGCTGGTACCCATCTGCTACCGCCCGGATGCCGCCCGGCCCTTCGGCCACAGCCGCATCTCTCGGGCCTGTATGGGCCTGCAGCAGGGTGCGCTGCGCACCCTCAAGCGCAGCGAGATCAGCGCCGAGTTCTACTCTTTTCCGCAGAAGTACGTTCTGGGGACCTCCGGCGACGCCGACCCGATGGACAAGTGGAAAGCCACCATTTCCTCCCTGCTGGAGATCTCCAAGGACGAGGACGGTGACCATCCGGTGGTCGGGCAGTTTACTCAGCAGAGCATGAGCCCCTACACCGAGCAGCTGCGCACCTTCGCGGCACTGTTCGCGGGCGAGACTGGCCTGACGCTGGACGATCTGGGTTTTGTTACCGACAATCCTTCCAGCGCAGAGGCCATCAAGTCCAGCCACGAGACGCTGCGTCTGGCCGCCCGCAAGGCGCAGCGGACCTTCGGCAGCGGCTTTCTCAATGCCGGTTATCTTGCAGCCTGCCTGCGGGATGATTTTGCCTACCAACGCCGTCAGCTCTATCTCACCCACCCCATCTGGGAGCCGGTTTTCGAGCCGGACGCCGCCACCCTCTCCGGTATCGGCGATGCCGTGGGCAAGGTCAACGCCGTCATCCCCGGCTATTTCGGCAAAGAGAACCTGCGCGACCTGACCGGCGTGCAGGCCGAGGGATGAGCAGATGGACAAGCAGGATATTGCCCCCGCACTGCTGGAGAGCATCCGGGCCGACTTTCTCCGCCTGCTGGGGGATGCTGCTCCTTCGGCGGCCGCTTACCCGGCAGCTCTGGACTACGCTGACCTTGTCGGCGGCGCTCTGGCCGAGGCGTTCCGGCTCCATCTCAGCGCCGACACCCTGCCGGATGGACGGATGTACTGGAACATCGCCGACCGCGTCCTCCGCCCCCTGCTGGAAGAAGACCACGCGCTGGTGGCTGACGCAGCCGCTGCCGTACAGCAGCAGCTCAACGAAGCGGCCGGCCTCCGTCTGCTGGCCCAGCGCGTCCCGGTGGATGAGGACCGCATCGACGGCATCCTGAACAAGGTCTGCGCCGCCGAGCACTACGAGGATGTAGCCTACATGCTGGATGAGCCGGTGCGGACTTTCTCCCGGATGGCGGTGGATGATACCCTGAAAGCCAACGTACAGTTTCAGGGCCGGGCCGGTCTGCATCCCCGCGTCGTGCGGCGCACCACCGGGAGCTGCTGCGAATGGTGCAGCAGGCTTGCCGGAAGCTACGACTATCCCCATGTGCCTGCCGACGTCTACCGCCGCCATGAGCGCTGCCGCTGCAAGGTCGAGTATGACCCGGGCGATGGCCGCAGACAGAATGTGTGGGATAAGAAGTGGACGGAGGACGAAGAGGCCCTTCAGGCTCGCAAGGAATTTGCGGAGGCTCCACTTGCCACTAAGATCCGCTTGCCGAAAGAGGACTCTCTGCAGAACGTCCTCCCGGAATATCTGCGGACGGCTGCTCCGGGAGTCGGTTCCATCTCATACGATGCCGGTTACGATATGGTCCGCCATGCAGACGAAGTAAAAACAGCACAATGGCTGCGCGACAATTTGGGCGGCGGCATTGTGCTGTTGAACGAAGCAAATAATTATAAAGCGATGACTCCAGACTACGTCTGGAACGACAAGCTCTGGGATTTGAAAACGGTTTCTACAGAAAAGTCCGCAAACAGCGCAGTTCGGCATGGCTTGAAGCAGATTCAAGAGAATCCCGGCGGAATCATCCTGAACTATGGGCAGAATACGATTTCTCTGGAAACTCTGAAAGATGTCCTACGGAAAAGATTGAACGTCAGTGCAACGCAAGATGTAGACATCCTTGTCATCTGCAAAGAGGAATTACTCACCGTTCAGCGATTCACTGCAAAAAAATAGAGGTGTCGAGCCCCCACCATATAGCGGAGGCGCACCTCATAGCTATTATATAGCACATTTTCGTCTTTTCGTCAATATTACATTTTCATTCTCATAAAGGAGGCCCCGCCGTCATGCCCCGAGCGTCAGAAAAGGCCGTCCCGGAAAAGCTGGGCCGCCAGACGCCCACGGCGGCGGTGGTGTTACCCTACACCACGACCCACGGTCAGGAGGCCATCGACCTCTACAATACCACCGGGCGCACCGCCCAGCAGTGGCAGCAGCTCTTGCTCTATGACATCCTCGCCGAAAACGAGGACGGCCTGTGGGTACACACCAAATTCGGCTACAGCGTCCCCCGCCGCAACGGCAAGAACGAGATTGCCGCCATGCGGGAGCTGTACGGCCTCCAGCGGGGCGAGAATATCCTGCACACCGCCCACCGCACGACCACCAGCCATGCCGCATGGGAGCGTCTGTGTAGCCTGCTGGACAAGGCCAAGATAGAATACAAATCCATCCGTGCCTCCGGCCGGGAGAGCATCCGGCTGAAAAGCGGCGAGGGCCGCATCGAGTTCCGCACCCGCTCTTCCAAGGGCGGTCTGGGCGAGGGCTTCGACCTGCTCATCATCGACGAGGCACAGGAGTATACCGACGATCAGGAAAGCGCCCTCAAGTATGTGGTCACGGACAGCCGCGACCCGCAGACGCTCTTCTGCGGCACACCGCCCACGCCCGTTTCCTCCGGCACCGTGTTCCTCAAGCTGCGCAACGCGGCCCTGCAGGGCGAAACGCAGAACACCGGCTGGGCCGAGTGGAGCGTAGAGCAGCAGACCGACCCTCACGATGTGGCCGCGTGGTACGAGACGAACCCCAGTCTGGGCACCATCTTCACCGAGCGCAGCATCACCGACGAGATCGGCTCCGACCCTATCGACTTCAACATCCAGCGCCTCGGCCTCTGGCTGCGGTACAACCAGAAATCGGCCATCAGTAAAGCCGAATGGGAGGAGCTGAAGGCCACTGCCCTGCCTGAGCTGAAGGGCAGGCTTTATGCCGGCATCAAGTTCAGCCCGGACGGGGCCAGCGCGGCGCTCTCCATCGCTGTCCGGACCGCTGACAACAGAATTTTTGTAGAAGCCATCGACTGCCGCCCCACTCGGGCAGGCAGTGGGTGGCTTCTGGATTTTCTGGGCAAAGCCCAGCTCGCCGCCGTCGCAGTGGACGGTGCCAGCGGGCAGCAGCTTCTGGCCGACGCCATGAAGGCCGCCCACCTCAAAGCGCCCATCCTTCCTACCGTCAAGCAGATCATCACCGCCAACGCCGCCTTTGAGCAGGCGCTGTTTGCGAAAACGCTCTGCCATGCCGGACAGCCGAGCCTTGTGCAGGTGGCTTCCAACTGCGAAAAGCGGGCCATCGGCACCAACGGCGGCTTCGGCTACCGTTCCCTGATTGAGGGCGGGCATATCGAGCTGCTGGACAGCATCATCCTCGCCTGCTGGCAATGCTCTGAGGGCAAAGAGAAACGCCGCCAGCGCACCAGCTATTAACCATGCCGAAGCAGGGCCTCCGCCCTGTTTTTTATATGCATCTGTCAGAATGGAGGTTTTCTCATGGCAGAATTTGAACCCATCACCACGCAGGAGGCATTTGACGCCGCCGTCGCTGACCGTCTGGCTCCCTATGCCTCCCGCATCCACGCTTTTGAGGTGTCGGAGATCAAGACCCGCATCGCCCACGAGGTCGGCATCCCCTTCGACCTCTCCCAGCGGCTCGCCGGTGAGGACGAGGACACCATCCGCAAGGATGCCCAGTCTCTCGCCAAGCTGCTCAAGCCCCAGACCCCCAAATCGCCCCCGCGCAGCACCGAGCCCGCAGGCGGCAGCAGCCGCCGCGATGCCCTGCGCGCCTTCACCAACAACCTGATGAGCAAAGGAGAATAACACATGGCAGACATTCTGAGCAAAGGCTCCCTGTTCCCCGAGGAGCTGATCCCCGACTTTATCAAGAAGACCACCGGTGCCTCTGCGCTGGCCAAGCTGTGCAGCGCCACCCCCATCCCCTTCAACGGCGTCAAGGAGTTCACCTTCTCCCTCGACAAGGAGGTGGACATCGTGGCAGAGAACGGTGCCAAGACCAAGGGCGGCCTGACCGTCGAACCCATCACCATCGTCCCCATCAAGATCGAGTACGGTGCTCGCATCTCCGACGAGTTTCTCTACGCCTCCGAGGACGCGCAGCTGGACTACATGAGCGCCTTTGCCGACGGCTTCGCCAAGAAGGTCGCCAAGGGCCTTGACCTGATGGCCTTCCACGGCGTCAATCCCCGCACCGGCACGGCCTCCTCCGTCATCGGCACCAATCACTTCGACTCCAAGGTGACGCAGGCTGTGACCATCGCCTCCGGCGACAAGCCCGATGAGAACATTGAGGCCGCCATCGCGCTGGTGCAGGGCGCAGACCGGGACGTCACCGGCATGGTGCTGGCCCCGGCCTTCAAGTCCGCTCTGGCCAAGCAGACCACCGCCGACGGCGCAAAGCTTTACCCCCAGCTGGCATGGGGCGCAAATCCCGGCGAGGTGAACGGCCTGCGGGTGGAATCCACCTCCAACCTGTCCTCCGGCTCCAGCCTCGACCGCGCCCTTGTGGGCGATTTCGTCAACTGCTTCAAGTGGGGCTATGCCAAGGAGATCCCCATCGAGGTCATCCGCTACGGCAACCCCGACAATGATACTCAGCTGGGCGACCTGAAGGGCCACAATCAGGTCTATCTGCGCGGTGAGGCCTACATCGGCTGGGGCATTCTCGACCCGTCCGCCTTCGCCCACATCAAGGCCGGCGAGTAAGGAGGTCATGACCATGCTGTACCGCAACAAAAAGACCGGCGCTGTTATCGAAACGGACTGCCTCATCTCCGGCGGCGACTTGGAACCTGACAGGGCAGATGCCGCGCCGGACGCCACGTCCGAGGCCGACACCGAGTCTGACCCTCCCGCTGCCAAGTCCAAGCGGAAAGGCAGGGTGGCGGTATGACCTACGCCACCGTAGACGACATGACTGCCCTCTGGAGGCCTATGACGGAGGCAGAGCAGGCCCGCGCCGGCCCTCTGCTGAAGGTCATCTCAGCCAGCCTCGATGTTGAGGCCCGCAAGGTGGGCAAAGACCTGCCCGCACTGGTCGCTTCGGACTCTGCACTGGCTCTGGTGGCCAAGAGCGTCGCTGTCGATGTGGCCGCGCGGGCGCTGATGACCAGCACCGATCAGGAGCCCATGACCCAGCTGACGCAGGCCGCAGGCGGCTTTTCCGCCTCCGGCTCCTTCCTCGTTCCCGGCGGCGGTCTGTTCATCAAGAAGTCTGAGCTGGCCCGGCTGGGCCTTCGCCGCCAGCGGATGGGGGTGATCGAGCTGTATGGCAGCTCTGATTAAGGGCATCCCGGTCACGCTTTACGAGCGCACCAAGACCGGTGAGGATGCATTTCACGAACCCATCTACGCCGAAACGCCGGTCACAGTCGAAAATGTGCTCATCACGCCTGTTGACTCTGCGGCATCGCCCACAGAGCTGCAGCTTTCCGGCCGTCATCTGGTCTATGAGCTTTGCATCCCCAAGGCCGACACTCACACATGGGAGGGCTGCGCCGTGGAGTTTTTCGGGAAGAAATGGCGCGTCCTGAACGGTGTGCAGCAATACATCACCCAGCTCACGCCTCTGGACTGGGATAAGAAGGTACAGGTGGAGCGGTATGAGTGAGTTTCATTTTGAGCTGAACCGCTCCGGCGTCCGTGCCCTCATGCGTTCCCCTGAGATGCAGGCCGTACTGAAAGACCGAGCCGACACCGTAAAAGACCGCTGCGGCGACGGGTACGACTCCTATGTGGCACAGACTCGCGCCGTGGCTGTAGTAGAAACTGCAACGCCGGAAGCTTACAATGACAATTCTGCAAACAACACTTTGTTGAAAGCTGTATCTTCCAGCCACGGACGTACCGGTGTACATACTCATAAGCGGCTAAAAGACTGCCGCGCTATACGTTTTCGAAAAAAGAAATGATCGAAGAAATCATCCTCAATTATCTGCGGGAAAGCGGTTTTCCCTGCCATCTGTCCGTGCCGGAGGAGCCCTCCGGCAATTTCGTTGTACTGGACAAGACCGGCTCCGGCCACAGCGAGGGGCTTTTCCACGCCACGCTGGCGGTGCAGTCCTACGGCAAGAGCAAGTTCAGCGCGGCCCAGCTCAGCCACCACGTCGTGCAGGCCATGCTGGATGCCGACACCCTGCCCGAGGTGGTCAGCTGCGAGCTGGTCACCGACTACGATTTTCCCGACACCACCCGGAAGCTGCCCCGCTATCAGGCGGTTTTCGAGCTGGTGCATTACTGACTTTGAAAGGAGCATTTCTCTATGGCAAACGCAAAAAACGTCACCGCCGCAAAGCCCAAAGTCGGCGGCGCAGTCCACCGCGCCCCGCTGGGTACTCCGCTTCCCACCGACGCCAAGAGTGAGCTGGACAAAGCCTTTGAGTCTCTGGGCTACATCTCCAGCGACGGCCTGACCAACTCCAACTCGCCCTCCAGCGAGAACACCACCGCATGGGGCGGCGACACCGTGCTGACCCAGCAGACCGAGAAGCCGGACACCTTCGCCTATACCCTGCTGGAGGCGCTGAATCCCGCCGTGCTCAAGTCGGTGTATGGCGACAAGAACGTCACCGGCACGCTGGAGACCGGCATCACCGTCAAGGCCAACAGCGATGAGCAGCAGGACTGCTGCTGGGTCATCGACATGGTGATGAAGAACAATGCAGCCAAGCGCATCGTCATCCCGGACGCCGCCGTCTCCTCTGTGGGCGACATCACCTATTCCAACGGCGCGGTGGGCTACAACACCACTCTGACCGCTGTACCGGATGATCATGGCAACACCCACTATGAGTACATCGTCGCAGCCGACGCAGAGACGCAGGCTGCCAAAGAAGCTAAGGAGGTCAAGGCATGATCACTGCTGAAACCAAGGACGGCTTTGCTGTCGAACTCAGCGACGAAGCGCTGGACAATGTGGAGCTTCTGGACGCGCTGGCCGAGGTGCAGGACGCCGACGTCCTGTCTCTGGGCCGCACCATCCGCCTGCTGATGGGCAAGGCGCAGGCAAAGAAGCTCTATGACCACCTGCGCACCGAGGACGGCCGCGTGCCGGTCGTTGCCCTGAGCAACGCTCTCGGCGAGCTGATGGAATCCTTCCGCGCCGGAAAAAACTCTTCTTCCTCTCCGGCCTGATCGCATCGGACGAGGGAAAAGACAAGCTTATCTGCGATTTTGCCCAGTTTTACCATGTGCTGGACTGGCGCAGCCTGCCGGTGCGGCTGGCGGCCACGTTGGCCGCCGGTCTGCCGCCGGACAGCCGGTGCATGATGCATCTGGCCGGGCAGAAGCTGCCGGAAAAGACTCTGATGGATGCCGCCGCGGTGGATGCTCTGCACCGCATCGAATGGCGGCTCATCGGCTGCCCCGGCAGCCGCCCGCCCGACTCCATCCTTGCCGCCCTCACCGGCACCGATGCAGGCGGCACCGGCAATGTGCAGAGCTTCGACGGCCCGGAGGAATTTGAAGCGGCACTTGCCGCTGTGAAAGGAGGTTGAACATGGCAGACGGTATCGAACTCGGCAAAGCTTATGTCCAGATCGTACCCTCGGCCAAGGACATCAAGGACAGCATCACCAAAGAGCTGGGCGGCGAAAGCGCCCGCGCCGGTGAATCTGCCGGACAGCTCTTCACCGGCAAGCTGGTCGGCACCATCAAAACGGTGCTGGGTACTGCCGCCATCGGAAAGATGATCTCCGACTCGGTCAGCGCCGGCGGCGCATTGCAGCAGAGCCTGGGCGGCGTTGAGACCCTGTTCAAGGACAGTGCCGACAAGGTCAAGACCTACGCCGCGCAGGCCTATAAGACCGCCGGACTTTCGGCCAACGACTACATGGAGTCCACCACCAGCTTTGCGGCCAGCCTGCTCTCCAGCGTCAGTCAGGACACCGACGCAGCGGCGCAGCTGGCCAACATGGCGATGGTGGATATGTCTGACAACGCAAACAAGATGGGTACCTCGATGCAGGACATCCAGAACGCCTATCAGGGCTTTGCGAAGCAGAACTACACCATGCTCGACAACCTCAAGCTGGGCTACGGCGGCACGCAGGCCGAGATGCAGCGCCTGCTGAAGGACGCCGAGAAGATCTCCGGCGTGAAGTATGATCTGGGCAATCTGGCCGACATGTACAGCGCCATCCATGTCATCCAGACCGAGCTGGACATCACCGGCACCACAGCCAGAGAGGCCACCACCACCCTGACCGGCTCCTTTGCCTCCATGAAGGCCGCAGCCCAGAATGTTCTGGGACAGATGGCGCTGGGCGAGGACCTGCAGCCCTCGCTGGAGGCCCTTGTGGAGACGGCCCGCACCTGTCTGGCGGACAACCTCCTCCCGCTGGTCGTCAATGCGGTCGGCGGCATCCCGGAGGCCATCGCTGCGCTGGCCCCGGCCATCCTCCAGACCGGCACGGAGCTGCTGCAGAATTTCACATCCGGGTTTGCCGCAGGCATCCCGGATTTTTTGTCTCAGGCACTGCCCGCCGTCCTCTCCTTCGCCGAAGAGCTTCGGGCGAATTTCGGTGATTTCGTCTCGGCAGGCATCGACCTCATCCTCAGCCTTGCAAACGGGCTGGTGGAAGGCCTGCCGCAGCTCTTCGCCTACATCCCCGATATTGTCATCAATATCGCGGGCCTCATCAACGACAATGCGCCGAAGATTCTGGCCGGTGCGGTCGGCCTGATGGTCGCCCTGGGCAAGGGCCTGTTGGACAGCATCCCCCTCATTCTCCAGAATGCGGGCAAGATCGTGGAGGCCATCGTCTCGGTAATCTCCGCCTTCAACTGGCTGAATCTCGGGGCAAACCTCCTGAAGGGGCTGGCCAGCGGCATCAAAAGCATGGCGTCGTCTGTGACGCAGGCCATGCAGCAGGGCATCTCCGGCGCGATCAGCTGGATAAAGTCCCTGCCCGGGCAGGCCGTCCAGTGGGGCAAGGACCTCATCCAGAGCTTTATCAGCGGCCTGAAAGGCACCGGCACGGCGGCGACCATCGCCACCGCCGGCATTCAGGTCGCTAAGACCGCTGCACAGCCTGACACCGACTGGTCCCTCAGCGATGACGTGGTGGATAAGGCCGAGGTCAATGCATTCAGGATGCAGAACCTCGCAAAGCAGGTGGAGGACACCATCCCGGCCTACACCAAGTCCGGCGACGCTGCGGCTGCTGCGGCAAAAAAAGCCGGCTCTGCCGCAAAGACTGCCGCCTCGGTGGTGAACTCCTACAGCGACACGGCCTATGAGGTCGTCGGGAACACCAAGCGCACCATCCAGACCATCAACGAGGAACTGTCCAACGGCACCACCCAGCAGGCCCAGACCATCACCTCCACCAGCCGCCAGATGGTGGACGGCGTGCTCAAGGACATCAAGACCGTGGAGACCATCGCGGCAGACGGCAAGCGGACGGTCAGCCAGACCATGGAGACCGTGCGGGACGTGGTGAGCACCGTGACGGCCAGCAGCACGGCTATTGTGGACGGGGTCAAGACCACCACCCAGACCGTGACCAAGACCCTCGCGGACGGCACCACCGAACAGCAGCAGGTCATCACCCAGACGCAGAACAAGGTCATCGACGGGGCGCTCCGCACCGTGGAGACCGTCAAGACCATCGCCGCCGACGGCACCGAGCAGGTGGCCGAGAACGTCAAGGACAGCGCCGCCAAGACGCTGGACGGCCTCTGGTCGGAGCTGAAAGACCGGGCCAACGAGGGCATCCTCGGCACGGTGGACACTTTGTGGGACGCGGTGAAGAGCGGCGACTGGGTGGGCATCGGCAAGTGGGCGGCATCTGCCCTCTACTCCGGCCTCACCGCCGACCAGAAGCAGAAGCTCACCGACTACGCCCTCTCGCTGGTGGACGGCCTGAACGGCGTCCTCGGACAGGGCGCACAGGGGCTGGCGCAGGGCGCGTCCTCTCTGGGACAGCAGCTCTTCGAGGGCATTACCGGCCGCTTTGGCGACGTTGCCTCTCTGGCCGGGCAGCTGAGCGGCACCCTGCGGGACACCTTCGCGGCTCTTAAAGGCCCCCTCGGCACAGCGGCCAAGGCCATCAGCACAGCTCTCTCGGGCAACCTGCTCTCGGCATTCCCCACCATCTTCGCCGCGATGGGTACCCTCGTCACCACGATCGGCTCTGCCTTTGTCGCCATGCTGGAGTCCATCGGTGCGGCCATCTCGGCTACCGGCATCGGCCTGCCTGTGGGCGCTCTGGTCATTGCTGCAGGCGTCGCTCTGGCTGCGGCCATCGCGGCCATTGCCATGAAGCTGGGGAGCAGCAGCAGATCTTCTGTAAAGACGCCCAGCAGCAGCTCCGGATCCGGCTCCGGCAGCGCCGTCACCGCCCCCAGCTACTCGCTGTGGGACTACGAGAAAGAAACTGCGCGGCCTGAGCGCAAGCCCCGGCCCTCGTATGAGATCAACCAGTATATTTACTCAAAAGCGCAGACGGCGGCCGACCTGATGCGCGAAGCACGATACGAACAGGAAAGGGCGGTGCTTGCCGGTGTTTGATGCCATCTTTACCGCCAGCAGCGGCCAGAGCTTCAGCTTTGGCTACAAGGCAGGCGTGCTCTACAGCATCGACCCCATCGGCGATCTGCCAGTGGAGCTGGAGACCAGTCAGGGCTACCAGCAGGTGGGTGCCACCGTGGAGAGCCGCAGCATCTCCAGCGTGACCCGCACCATTACCGGGCGCATCCTGCGGAATACTGCCTATCTCAAGCGTCAGCTGCGGGATATTTTCACCCCCGGCGCCACCGGGCGGCTGACCGTGGCCGGAAAATACTACTGCGACGCCGAAGTGCAGCGCTGCCCCGCCATCAGCGCCGCAAACCTCTGGCCCACCTTCAGCTTTCAGCTTTACTGCCCGAATCCTTACTGGCACAGCGTTTCCGAAAGCAGCGTTTCACTATCCTATACGCAGCCCATGTTCCGACTTCCCGTCTGCTACAGCAGCCATCAGTATGGCCTGCGGCTTATGCGTGATTACCTCCTACTCTATAATCCCGGGCTTGACACTCAGGACTTTGTTCTCACTTTGACAGCTCGGGGTATTGTACAAAATCCCGGAGTCTATGACGTTGATTCTGGTGAGAACCTGCGATTCATCACCGATATGCAGGATGGCGACATCATCCGGCTCTGGCGGAAAAATGGGCGGCTGAGCATCGAGCAGGTCATTGACGATGAAAGCTATAACGGCTTTGAGCTGCTGGACGAGAGCAGTACACTCTGGACCCTGCGTCATGGGGTGCAGCGCTGGACACGCATCGCCGACAGTGGAGTCGAAGCCCTCGATTTGGCCATGAGCTTCGGCACAACATACGCATCTCTTGTAGTGGAGGCAGAAACGTGAGCAACGAAAAAGTATCCGTCTTAACCGCCGGCGGCATCAAGACTATCTATGTCTACAGCGCCGAGCTGAAGCTTCTGGGTCAAATCGAGAGTTGGGTATCGCTGGTCTGGCCGGAACGATACAACACATACAAGAATGTGCAGGGTGCGCAGTTGGAGCTCCACGAATCTACCAGCCTGCAGGCTCTCTGCCGTCCCGACCGGTATCTTTGGCTGGTAGGCAGCGAGCACCTCATGCGTATCTGTTCCGCTCAGACTTCCGATCACCGCCTTGTGATTTCTGCCCGTGACGCAGCTTACATTCTCGACGAACGCAGTAGTCTCCAGACCCTGAAGAACTTCTCAGCAGAGACAACTTTGCGTCAGTTGATCACAGCCATGGAGCCGTGGCCTGGCGTCGAACTCGGCGAACTTGCCGAGATCACCGACACTTATACCGGCGAAGTCGCCCCCAGTAGTCTGCTGGATGTGGCTGAACAGGTATGTCAGGAACTGGACATCGGTTTCCGTTTTCGTTTCGACCCGGCAGAGAAAAAACTGCTGTTCGAGCTGTATCGTCCTTTGCTGGATCGTAATGCCCGCTATGCGCCCCAATACGGCAACCTTACCGACCTGACCTACACTGAGAGCATAGTCGATTATAAAAACGTGGTAATTATAGTGGGTGGTGATGCTACTGTCACGGTGGGCGCAGACGACGCAGTTGGCATTGCCCGGCGGGAGCTGGTGGTGGATGCCACTAGCCGCACAAAAGGCAGCAGCCAAAGCCAAAGTGAGTACCTTGATGGTTTGAAGGCGCTTGGTACGCAGGAGCTTGCCAAGCACAGCCGACTTGAGAACTTTCGCTTTACTCCTACGGACGAGATCACGGTCGGCAAGGTCGTCGCCGCAAGCCTACCGGGTACCGATATTCAGGCTGCTGCCCGTATCACGTCCATCACATTGACCTCTCAAAAGGGTGAGAACAGCGTCTCCACCGAAATCGGAACCCCCATTATTAGGAGAAGAACATGAAGCTTGTGACATATCCCCTCGACGGGGTGACTTACAATGCCGAAGATGTAGCTACCTATCTGTGTACCCGCACCTCCGGCGTTTATTCCCGCGAATCCAACTACGCTGTCACCGTCAGCGGCCCCCGTGAGGTCACTGTCTCCCCCGGCCTTGCATGGATCAACTACGACGATTTCAAGGGCATCTCTGTCTGCGCCCGGGAAAGCAGTACTCTGACGATACCCGACGCGAATGATATGCTCTCCCGCATCGACCGTGTGGTGCTGCAGTTTGACACCAACGCCAACAAATCAGACCTCAAGCTCAAATCGGGTGTTCCCGCTGAAAGTCCTACTCCTCCCCAGATCACCCGAACTCATTCTCTTTATGAGCTTTGTCTGTGCGAGATCACCGTTCCTGCTGGAAGCTCTGTCATCACCGCTGCCGACATCACCGACCCCCGCCCCGACGAAGCCCTCTGCGGCCTCATGCGGGACGGCGTCACCGGCATCCCCATGGAAGGTCTGGGCGCACAGGCGCTGGCAAAGGCAGAGGAGACGGCCAGGGTCTGCGACGCACTGCTGAAAAGCTACAATGGCGGTTATCTCGGCGTCTGGACAGTCACCCTGAGCGCATCCGGCTGGGCCAAGACCGCAGATATGCCCGGGTATGGCTACAAGCAGACCGTCCAGCTCCGCGCGGCCCGCGCCTCGTCTATTCCGAGCGCTGTGCCTGACCCCGGCAGTTACACGGTAGCCGTTTCTGCGGGCCTCGCAGGCGTCTGCGAGACCGGTAACGGCACTATTACCTTCTGGGCAGAGAATGTCCCCGAGGGCGGCATCCAGATGCAGGTGAGCCTGCTCGGCCCCACCAGCATCAGCATGGACATCCAGCCTATCACCGACGAAGAACTCAAAAACTTACTCAAATGAGAAAGGACAAAAAACATGGAAAGTATTCTGGTTAAAGTTCTGGACGAAGCCGGTATCAGCACCTTCTGGACGAAGGTCAAGGAGCACGTGGCAAGCGCCATCTCCGGCAAAGTGGACAAGGTCGCAGGCAAGGACCTCTCGACCAATGACTTCACCAATGCTGAGAAGGAAAAGCTGGCCGGTATCTCTGCCGGTGCCAACAGCTACACCCTGCCGGACGCCACTGCCACCGTCAAGGGCGGTGTCATTGTAGGCGATAACCTCACGGTAAGCGGCGGCAAGGTGTCGGTAGCAAATGGTTCCACCACCGCAAAGGGCGTGGTGCAGCTTTCCTCGGCCACCAACGACGCCAGCACCACCAAAGCCGCGACCCCCAGCGCCGTCAAGGCAGCCTATGACCTGGCCGCAGGCAAGCAGGCCCCGGCCACTACCCTGAAGGGCTACGGCATCACCGACGCCTACACCAAGGCCGAGATCGACACGAAGCTCACCAGCGCCATGCACTATAAGGGGACCAAGGCCACCTACGGCGACCTGCCCACTACCGGCAACCAGGTGGGCGACCTGTGGAACATCACCGCAGCCGACAAGGCCCACGGCGTCAACGCGGGCGACAACGTGGCGTGGAACGGCACCGGCTGGGACGTGCAGGCAGGTACAGTAGACCTTTCGGCCTATATACTGGCCGAAAATATTGTGGCCCTCACCAGCGCTGAGATCGACGCGCTCTGCGAGTAAGGAGGCCCAAGGATGGCAGCGCAGAAATACCTTGACAAAGCCGGGCTGTCCCGGCTCTGGGCCAAGATAACTGCCTTCGTGGAGTCCAAAATCTCCTCCAGCGGCGGTTATCTCGGGCTCTACCCGCTGACCCTTTCCACTAGCGGATGGACGGTCACCAGCGCAAAGCCCGGTTACAGCTACCTGTACAGCGCCACCCTCGCGGACGCCAAAGACGATATAGTCCCCTCTGTGTCTATTACGGCTGACACCTACCCCGTCGCTCTGGCTGCCGGTCTGGCCCCCACCTGTGAGGCTAAGGACGGAAAGATGTACTTTTGGGCAGAGTCTGTGCCGACGTCGGCCATCCAGATGCAGGTAGAGCTCCGGACCGGGGCAGCATCGGCTCAGTCCGCGAGCACTCTGGGGGACGACACGCTGGGCGAGATGATTTTATAAGGAGGTCGATTTTTATGGAATACACCAGACTGCATCTGGTCTCCGGCATGAAGGTCAATCTGGCCGAAGTGCTCAACCACATGGAGGACGGCATCGCAAACGCCTGCAGTGCTGCGGTGGAGGGCATCGGCAGCGTAGCCGCCGGTGACGAGCCCGCCGTCAGCATCCGGGACGGCAAGCTCAACATGACCCTTCCGCGCGGCGAATCTGGCCCGCAGGGCGATCCTGGCGAGGGCCTGAGCGACACGGCTAAGGCCCTGCTGCTCTCCCTGCTGGCAGACACGGTTCTCGACAGGGACGCCGCCCTCGCTGCTCTGCGGGCGGAGTGGGGATTCGCCGAGCCGGACGCCGGCACCACCGCTGAGGCCGCAGACGCGGCAGAACCGGAGGCGTGATATGGCACTGGGAAGCGTCGCCGTCAGCGGCGGCATGAGTAAACAGGAGAAAGAGAGGATGATGTATATGGATGGTAAGCTGGTTTGGAGCACGGCGATGGGCGCGGAGGGTGGTACCAATACAAAGGCTCCGACTACGGTGGACTATCTGGTGGTCAGGGCGGTGTCTGACACCTTCCCTGCCGGGACCAACAATAGCCAGAAAAATCTCGGAGCCACCGAAGTAAGAGTTGCTCGGGGTGGTTCCGCTGCGATCAGTGTTTATCAGACTAGCAAAGCTGGTTCCACTACCAATGCTGTCGCGAGGTACTCTGTCATTGAGTTCGCAAGCGATGGCTCCATCAGTCTCACGTGGCCCTGTTACAGTGTTAACGGCTGCATCTCCGTCGAAGGCTATCAGTACCTCTGACAAAACAAAAAGCAGCCCCGGAATGGGGCTGCTCAAAAGAAAGGTCGTGACTTTCATGTCGATTCGTGAATACAGCCTTGCGCGCGACTCCACCCGGCAGCTCTCGCCCAGCTTTAAGGTGCGGGAGTTCGCCTGCAAGGGCAGCGACGTCGTCCTCATCGACGACGAGCTGGTGGTGCTGCTGCAGTGCATCCGGGAGCACTTCGGAAAGCCCCTGCATATCACCAGCGGATACCGCACCGCTGCCCACAACGCTGCCGTGGGCGGCAGCAAGTCCAGCCAGCACCTTCTGGGCCGGGCGGCGGACTTCTACGTCGAGGGCGTGCCGGTGGAAACTGTCGCCGCCTACGCCGAGACCCTTCTGCCCGGCCGGGGCGGCATCGGGCGCTACCCGAAGGACGCAAAGCACCCCACCCGCAAGACCGGCTGGGTGCACATCGACACCCGGGCGAACAAGAGCCGGTGGAGTATGTGAGGGGGTGATTCCGATGCAGTTCATCCTCGAATACTGGGCACAGTGGGCCTTTGCGCTGATGGGCGGGGCCGTCCTCGCGGCCATCCCCAAGATCAAAGCCCTCTGGCAGGCCGTGCTGGCCCTCCTGCACGACCGAATTTACAC
>ERZ1026882.309-NODE-309-length-30850-cov-18.237506_pt1 | contig 30850 bp, 28 predicted proteins | sample MGYA00380171_ERZ1026882 | MGnify/ENA primary metagenome ERZ1026882 (study PRJEB33269, sample SAMEA4719807) | human gut metagenome | biome: human-associated habitat; feature: organic feature; material: feces | place: Cameroon | collected 2013-10 ...
AAAGAATGAATTTCAGGTTGATTTGAGGGAGTTGCTTAATCTTTAATCTTAGTTTTCCGCCAGGCGTCCCGGCGGATTGTCAACCGAACTTAGAGCCTATGATAAGTTCTGGGATTCGGTAAGTGTTGAAAGAACTCTTCTGGATGACAGATACCAGAAAGGAATGACACAGCGAAGCCTAGAGATTGCCAGAAAGATGCTGGCAAAAGGGATAGATGAAGCGAGGGTGTTTTTTTTTGATATTGGCAAGGAAAAGGGAGGAAAAATACCTTCAAAAGCTTGGTACTTTGAAAATAAAGTCGTAACTTTGCGCTATGGAATTTTAAAACAGATGGTTATGAAGTACTTAGACCCTAAGGCAGACCTTACGTTCAAGAAGATATTCGGCAATCATCCTAAAAGACTGATCAGTCTTCTGAACGCCCTTCAGTCACTCAACGAAGATGAGTTGATACAACAACAGCAGTATCTCCCAACAGTAGAGGAGCTGGAGATTTCCGGCTTTACAGATGCCGAACTCAGAGCCTACGATAAATTCTGGGATTCTGTAAGTGTTGAAAGAACTCTTCTGGATGACCGATATCAGAAAGGCATGACCCAGCGAAGCTTAGAGATTGCCAGGAAGATGCTGGCAAAGGGTATGGATGAAACGATGGTGATGGAAATAACGGGGGTATCGGCAGAGCAGATAAAACTGCTGAAAGAGGAGAAATAGATGGCTTACGCATCATGTTGTTTAATCGTCCTTGCAATAGAAAAAAATGATGAGGGCTGCAATCGGCTTTGTTTCCGTCTGCAGCCCTCTCAACAATAGTTACCTTTATATAATTTAGGTGAATCCCCCATAAAACCTGACTTTTCTGATTTTAGAAAGCGGTTTTTGCTTAAAATATTTTAAAACCACATCAAGATATTGGCTTTTTTTGTTTTTCTTATTGTTATTTCAATTTATTTCTATATCTTTGCATTTGGATTGCATAGCCAGATTGGAGTTGTCGCTGTTAGACGAGTTCTTGCATGATAACCAAGTCGGCAGCCTACGCCGTGCTGAGTGTAGTGAAGTCTCAAGCTAATCTATACATAAGCGGGCAATGGGTGGGAATAGCAGTCCAAACATAGAAGGCGTTTATCGACGCTTTGTTCTTGACACATCGAAATCTTGCAACCCTCGATATTATAGTCTGGAACTTAGTCAACGGTAGATGTCCCGGGTGTGATTATATCAATCCTGTGGAGACTTGTAGGTATGGATTGTACCCTTTTCGGGGTGCAATCAGATGTATTATACAGGTCTCTTTACGGACGTGGTTTTCATATCGGCGTGGGCTCTGACGTTGTCTGTTCGACTATAATAGGCAGTGCAAGAGCCTCGATGTGTGGAATGGGCAACAGGACGATTCCACGCTTTTTTTGTGTCATAATTTAACGGTTTTTCTGTCTAGAAATAAGTTAGCACCGATATGAAAGTCGATGAATGGACATCTGAAGATGGACACACCCTAGGAGGAGGTGAATTCCCTCCTTGCGCTGGACTTACCTCCAACGCCCTCCCCGAAGCTCAAAGCACCATTTCCGCAGAGAGTTCACAAACAGGGGTGTCCACCAAAAATGCCCTTTTGGCAACTAAGCCTAAAGCACAAAAAGAGGGAAATATTCCTCATTGGTATGCCTTACGAACTACTTATGGCAGAGAGAAAAAGGCCTACGACTATTTGACCGCCAAAGGTATCACGGCTTTCTATCCTACCACTAATGTAGTAAAACTTATAAAAGGTAAGCGCAAAGTCGTTACCGAGTCACGTTTACCCAACATCTTCTTTGCCTATGGTACAGAAGAGCAACTCAAAGAATATGTTTATGACAACGTAAACCTCCCATTCCTCCGTTTTTATTATCGTCACATCCACGAAGGGAACACTATTAAAAAGACTCCATTGGTAGTTCCTGACAATCAGATGGAAAGTCTGAAAATCATCTGTGCTGCCGATGCAGACAATACCTTCGTATCTTTAGTCAAAGTTCCAAAGTTTGAGAAAGGACAGCAGGTAAAGGTTATTGATGGTACATTTAAAGGAGTGACAGGAAGAGTCGCAAGATGGCATGGACAGCAGAGAGTCGCAGTGATAGTTGATGGCTTGGTAACAGTGTGTACTGCATATGTACCAAGTGCGTTTTTGGAGACTATGAACAATTAATAAACAATGGACATTATTATAGGAAAACAAGGTAATCAACCTTTTAAATTAACAGAATCAAGTATTAGTAGGCAACATGCTTTATTTCATTTGGATGAAGCTACAGGAAAAATGTCTCTTAGGGATAGTAATTCAACAAATGGAACATGGATATTAGCCAAAGATGGAAAATTCAAACGATTAGTTGGCGAAGCTTCCGTTGGGCTAAACACCTTGGTACGCTTAGGTGCAGCTTCCACTTTTCGAATTAAAGACCTATTACCTGTTGTTAACAATAATGACTCTGTTGATATTAGTAAATTAAAATTGGTTTATGAAAATTATAACCAGAATAGAATGAGTTTGGAAGCAAAGACCTCCAATATAATGATGTGGCGAATGGCTTCACTGTCATTAGGAGGTATTTTTGCTGTTATGATTTCTCTTATATTGCCGAAAGAGGTTGCTGGTAATGAAACGATTAGTGCAATTATAAAAATTTCTGGAAGTATCTTAGCTATAGGTATTTCTTGGTTTATCGTTGATATAAAAAGCAAAGGGCTCATACAGAAGAAAGATCAAAACGAGAGATACTTCAAGAAGAATTATTGTTGTCCCAAATGTGGATTTCATTTCGGTTTGAAACTGTATGAGAACATCTTGGCCGAAGGAAGATGTCCCAATAGCAGTTGTCGATGTAAGTTTACAGGAAAATAAGAATCATTTATAACGGATGTCTATGAATAATCTTTCTAATATACTTAAAAAAGTATTGCTGGTAGGCTTTTTGCTGTTGGGAACGATGGCGTATGCTCAGACTACATATGTCGTAGCTGTGGGTTTGAGTAACTACAAGTATCCAAATTTGGCTCCTTCTTTGCCTTGCTCTGTGGGAGATGCCAAGGCAATATCGCATTTCTTCCATGACTACAATGGCAGTAAGGTCTTTATGTTACTGAATGAAAATGCTACCCGAGACCACATCTTGCGAGTATTGAAAGCCCAGTTTGCCAAGTCGACGGTAAATGATGAAATCATTTTTGCTTTTAGTGGTCATGGAGTGCAAGGGGGATTAACTAGTTATGACATAAAGGATGCCTCTGGTATCATCTCTTATAATGAAGTTCAGAATATCATGAAAGCGGCAAAGGCTCGTCGTAAGGTTATCTTTGCCATGGCGTGTTATTCGGGTGGGCTTACGTTGAAAAATGGGAATGCCTATAAGAGAAATACAGAGAAGACAAGTGTCATGCTATATACATCAAGCAGATCGTCTGAGGTATCATGGGAACATAAAGATATGTACAATTCATTCTTCTTCAAGCGTATCTTGGAAGCCTTCCGTGGTGCGGCAGATAGAAATGGGGATAGAAAAATCACTGCTAGGGAATTGTTCAATTATGTAAATCCAAAAGTGATTGGCGATACCGATGGTTTGCAGCATCCTCAGATGTGGGGTAAGTTTGACGACAGTATGGTTGTCGTTTATGTCAAATAACACATTATTATAATAAGATGATTATCAAATGTCCTAATTGCGGTCGTCGTTTTGACTTGCAGCGACAACCACCTGCAACTTTTCGTTGTCCTAAATGCTCATTCACTGTACCATTTAGTATAGTGTTGCATGAGCAAAACTCTGAGTCGAAGCCTGTTTCTACAAGTGCTGATGATATGCCTGTCGCAGGTAATAACACTTTGGTGGATAGTCAGGAGACACAAGTGGTGAGTGAAAAGCCTACACGTGTAGTTGATAATTTGCAAAATGATAAGACACGTGTGGTGAATGGCTTGAATCAAGATGTCAAGACAAAGTTTGTACCAGGATTGCAGCAGCAACCACAGAAAAGAGCCGTTTTCCAAATGTCGTACCAAGGAAGAAGCTACGGGGTAATCAACTTGCCTTATGGAAATTTCTATAATTTGGGAAGACAAAGTTCTGACAGCAAGGCTCAACTTAAGTTGACTCCCGATATTTCAATGAGTCGTATTCATGCAGGTATGCGAACGATACAATCTGCTCAAGGACAGGTGATATACCAAATCACATCTGCCAAGAGCAGTAATCCCGTGTATGTGAATGGCAATCCTGTCCCCCAGGGAAAGTCTGTGAACTTGAAAAATGGGGATACACTAAGAATGGGAGAGACTACATTAGTTTTCCGTATCTTATAATAGTTTCGTAACGAATCAAAACGAATTATGTCACAAAATAAAACGATAGTACCTGGTGTTGACTACGAAAATCTGGGTAACACCGAATTAGATGACTCCCTATATGGTAGTCTATATAGCCGTTCAGAGGCAAGTGACAATCGCACTTATATCCCAGATGTGTCAAAACCTTTAGGTGGACTAGGGCAGGAAGTAATGCCGCAGCGAGAACCTTCTCTGGGGCAAGCAGATGGAAATCGACAGGTTTCCTTGCAGAATAGAGTTGTTGTTGGGGTATTGTTTTCTATTTCACATGGACTCCTTGGAGAAATATTCCCACTATATTTGGGGCGAAATGTCATAGGTCAGACGGTTAATTGTGACATCTGTCTCAAGGAGAAGTCGGTGTCCTCAGAACATGCCATCCTATATATTAGAAAGGATGGAAATCCTGCTCAACTCAATATGACAATAACAGACTATAATTCTACGTATGGAACGACAGTCAATGAAATGGATGCCAGATATGAAACCTTGCTAATCAACGAGAATGATGTGTTGACCATCGGTAAACATTATCAATTCTTGGTAAAGGTTTTTGATGTGGAAAACGCTAGGTTGACTGAGGATATGGGCTTTGAAGAGTTGACAGATAACTCAATGGGTACAGGTTATCCTTATGAGGAAGCAACCAATCAGAATGTTTCCAATGACTTCTATACCCCGACCCAAAACAAAGATAATTCTTCACGAACGGTATTGTATTAACAGAAATATTAAAAGACAATTATGGCAATTATAAAACTACAGGGAGATAGCGAGAAAAAACAAGGCATATATTATGAATTTGATGATACTTCCACGCCATTAGGCGAGGGTGGTATGGGCAAGGTGTTTCGTGGAAGACGTATCAATGTCTATACCCATGAAACCAGAGATGTAGCCATCAAATTTATGTTCTCTGGACTTCCTCAAAATGTAATTCAAAGAGCAGAAGACGAAGCTAACATCAAGTTGCAGCATGAAAATCTTGTGGAGATGATGGGCTTTTTGGCTGTTGATACCAAAATGCCAAATGGAGCAACGGCGACTCGTTATCATGTAGTCAGCGAACTCTTGATAGGTGTTTCTCTGTCAGACTTGATACAAGGTGTTGTTACTGACCAAAATGGCGTTGCCATTCCTTACGCACAGACCTTATATAAGTTGTATAACTCTAGTCCAGAGCAGTTTGCGGTTACTGTTGTCAAGAAGGTGTTGTCGGGTATCATGGCATTACATGACGCTGGTTACATCCATAGAGACATTGACCCATCGAATGTAATGGTAACACGTGACGGAAAGATTAAGTTGATAGACTTTGGTATTGCGAAGAAAGTTGATGGCTTGAAAACGCATGACCGTAACCTTACTACGGCAGGGCAGTTTATGGGTAAACCACAATATGCGGCTCCAGAACTTATAATCGGTGACCTGAAAAATCAGAACAAACCTACGGATATTTATGCTTTGGGTGTGTTATTGTTCCAGTTGGCGGTTGGTCATCTGCCATACGAAGGACCTTCTAACGTTGTGCTTAATGCACACTTAAGAAAAAAGATGCCTTTATCGCAGGTAAAGAGCAAGGGCTTGAGAAACATTATTGCACAAGCTACGGAAAAGGATTGCACCAAGCGTTATCAGACTGCAGCTGAGTTTAGGGCAGCTCTTGACAACTTCTCTATGGGCCGTTCAAGTAATTCCTTTGAAGTGAATAAAACTGTGTTAATCGGAGGTATTGCCGCTGCGGTAACAATACTTGTCGCTTGTCTTGTAATCTTTGTGCCGAATGGTGATTCTGATGGAGCTGACCAGGAAGCGGAGGTTGTGGAAAAAGTCAAAACTACTAATAACGGGCAGCAAAATGTTTCAGGTAACACCTTGTCTGTTCCTGATATTCGCAAGCAACTTCTTAACCCAAGCGAGGCGAAGAACGGATTGCAAGGGTTGAAAGAGTTGGCTGCAAGTGGAAACATTGAGGCTAAATTCATATTGAGTAGATTGTATGCGGTTTCTTCTGGTTCGTTTACACTGAACGATGAGTTCGTTACCATGCAAGCTAACTTAAAAAAAGAAATCTCCCAGAGTCCTTCCAAGGCACATAGTTTGCTGGGTGAGATTATCAAGGCTAAGGGAAACTACTATCCTGCTTTGTATGAGTTGGCTTGTGATTATTATGAGGGGCCATCATTGACAGGTGGCGAGGCTCGAAACTTGCGATACGCCAAGGAATTGTTGGATAAGGCCTATAAATATGCTTCTGAGGCTGAGGATCCTGTTTATGTGAACAAGATTTCGGCTTTGCTTAGAAAATACTAACCTTTTCAGAAATCAACTTTATGAATGATAATTTGAAAACATCAAGTGTAGGCTTGGAAGAGGCTAAACTCATAGCTTCCGTCGGCTTGTGTGATGCTTTTGGACGAACTGGTATAGGTGGCCGAAAAGAAAATCAAGATAGTTATGCTGGTATGACTGTTGGTAATAATGTCATACTGACGGTTTGCGATGGCATGGGTGGTATGAATGGTGGTCAAACGGCTTCACGCATTGCGGTAACGGAAATTGCACAAACATTAGCTGAGACTCCTATTGAAAAACTGGGTGAGGAAGCTATATCCAAGGCTGTAGAGGCTGCAAATGCAGCTATATATCGTCGTGCGTTGAATGACCCACCTCTTCGGGGTATGGGAACTACTGCCACGGTACTTGTCTTGACACCAGAGGTGGCTTATTTGACTCACGTGGGCGACAGCCGTATCTATCAACTAAGAAATGGTAAGAAGGAATTTCGTACTTTCGACCATTCCAAGGTCTTCGAAATGGTTGCCCAAAATATGATGACCGAGGAACAAGCTCGCCAATCCAGCTTTTCCAATATTATTACTCGTGCATTGGGTATTCGTCCGAAAGTGGAAATGACCGTGGAGAAAATCCCATATAAAAAAGGTGATAGATTCATTTTGTGTTGTGATGGCATTTGGAATACTTTGCCTGAACCTGAGATGATGAAACTATTTATTGCTAAGAGTGCTGCCAAGGAAGAAGTGGAGTATCTAACGGAGACAGTCAATGGTATTGGGGAGCAACGTGGTGGAGACCACGACAACTTGACGGCGATAGTGGTAGATATGAAACAAAAATCTACCTATCAGTATGGGTGTTTGAAGTTGGCATGTCAGGCTATCAAACGCCAGTTGTCTCGATTGAATAAAAGAAGTGGTAAATCACAAAGTAAAGCGTAATTAGAGATGAAAAGGATTATTATAGGAAGAGGAATAGATTGCGACATTGTTATTCCTGACGAGAAAGATAATGTAAGCAGACATCATTTAGTGATTTCCTTTGGGGTGTTTGGTAAGATGACCATAAGCGATACCAGTAGCAATGGTACTTTTGTCAACGACAGAAAACTATTGAAGGGTGCATCTGTGCCAGTAACACGAGAAGACAAAGTGCGCTTGGGGAGTCAATGGACTTTGGACTGGTCTCTAGTAAAAGATCCTTATGTTGCAACTCGTAGAATCTTGTTAGGTGTTGCTATCTTTTGTGTGTTGGCACTCATCGGTGTAGGTGCTTGGTATTACTACAAGAGTAGTCAACCTAAGGCAGATGACAATGTGGAGATTCCTGTTTCCAAGGAAAAGGAACAAGATGATGTTTGGACGAAGGATTCTACCAATAAGATTGCTCCTAAGGATGATACCGTTAAAATGGATGGCTTAAAGAAGGCTTCGCCAAAGAAGAAAAATACGAAAAAGGCATCTCGTTCGGCAAAGAATAAAAATAATAATCGCAACGTAGAAAAGATAACAGGCAAGAAGGCAACTACTGAAAATGTAAAGATGAAAAATGTAAGTTCTGATAAAATGCCTATTGTAAATTAGAGGAATGGAGACTATGAAGAAAATATTAACAGTGCTGGCTTTAGCTACTTTGTCTGCAACAACATTTGCTCAGACAGCTGAATGGCTAGTTTCGCCGCAATATTCCGAAATCAAATACTTTGGCCCTAAGATGTATAAGGTGACAAAGGATGGCAAGGTTGGTATTGTTGGGTCTGACGGTAAAGAGATATTGGCACCGAAGTATGATGCAATCAACTTATTTTATGAAGGTAGGGCTGTCTTTGTTAATCGTACCTCACATGGTTGGCAAGTTAAAGGTGTGCTTTCTGAGGATGGAATAGTAAAGTATGCAGATGAAATCTACTACCTCCTTCCTGATTATATGTTTTACTCTGAGGGACTATTGACGGTAAGAGATGCTGATGGACTATATGGCTATATAGATGATGAATGTCATTCTGCATTCAAGTTTACCGCTGATGAGGTACGCCCTTTTAGTGAGGGATTCGCAGTAGTAGGAAGCGGAGAAACATTTCATTGGGTAGATGCTTCTGGTGAACAGGTTCAGCTTCGGTTACCAAATGGTGGAACTCCATTTGGTGGTACAAACTTTTATGATGGAAAAGCTTATCTTTGGGATGAGGATGAAAAACAATTTGTATTGGAAGCCAATGGACGAATGGCTAAAATTCCTAGTAGAGAATTTGTGGTTGATTATTTATATCGACCAGATACTGAGTTTGGGTTGGATGTACCTTATGCTACCTACGAACAAGATTATGGCAAACAATGGATACCGGAGGAACGTAATGGAATGTGGACATATTTGTCGGCTAAGGGAAAGTTGTTGACTCCATTCCAATATGAGAGTGTAGCTAAGTTTGCTGATGGTGTAGCCATTGCTCAATATGATGGAAAATATGGATTACTTCATGTTGTGGAAGACAAATCGACATTCTATACCAAAAATCTTAGAAGTAGCCAAATTTTCTCAGCTGGTGGCAATTGTAATTGTGAGTTTCAGCTAGCGGTACCTGATAAATGGAAAGGTCAAGCTATTACTGTGACCTTGAAAGATACAGATACAGGTAATCTCTTGGACTTAATGAGAAAAGGTCAGAATATATTTTCTTTCTCATACAAGCCAAGTGCTTCGAATGCCCGAGAGAAAAAGACTTTTTGGGTTGAAATCAAGAACAATGGTATTCAACTATGGCAAGGGGAGGAAACCTATAGCTTTGTGCAGCGTACCAAGTTGATTCCACATATAAGGATAACCAATGCAGATGCCAATTCCAATGATATTTGCAATGTGGTGGCAACTGTTTCTAATCCTTCTTCGATTCCTGTCACAACGACTATCACTCTGTCTGGAGGTGGTAAAAGTGCAACTTTCAAAAAAGTTTCTCAGTCTGTAACTATTCCGGCTCATGGCTCTAGACAGATAAAAAGTGCATTCTATGTCAAGAAAGTGGATTTCAATGCATGGTGTAGTGTTACTACAAGTGATGGTACTTCAAGAAGATGCAATGCAGAACTAAAGCCGTTCTAAGAGCTTTATACTTATATTATTAATCAATAAATACAAGAATTATGACAAAAAAAAGTATGTTTATTCTGTCATTCTTGGCTTTAGCAATGACAGCTTCTGCCCAGATTGACAAGGGTGATGATGGGTTTGGTCAAAAAACGACTACCCGAAATGCTGTCAAGAAAGAGGGCAAGAAGCTTGCTATCCAAGGTAAGCACTACAATTATGAGCTATCTGTAGGATTGCGTGCAGGTGCTGGAGTTTCTACAATGAGTGAGAGTGAGGACTTGAAAATCTATGATGGAAGTGGCATCGGATTTGGCGGAGGCGTAGCTGCCAATGTTCGCTTTGGATCCAAGGACTCACGTGGTCGCTACCTTGATGGTCAAGGCTTGTTTGGCGTAGGATTGGAACTGAATTACAAGAGTCATGCTATCAAGACTTTGGCTGGTGACGACCTGAAACTCGGTTATTTCGAGGTTCCTGTTATGTTCCAGTTCTATCCTATGTATAATAGCAAGCAGTTGAAGAACCTCTATGTCGAGGTAGGTCCAACATTGGCTGGTAGCTTGTCTGCAAGCCCAGATGCGCTGTCCTATGAAAATGTAATTTATAAGACTGGTGACTTGAAGGGCTTTGATGTCAAGGCAACAGTGGGCTTGGGCTATCGAGCAAACAAGAACTCGGCTAACGATGGTTTCTATGTGAACGCTCGTTATTACTATGGAACAAGCAAGCTTGCTGGAAACTTCCCTGGAAAAATAAGTTCAGCTGAGATTTCTGTTGGTTACTTGTTCAAGTGTATTGGTACTAAGAAGAAATAACGATAAAGATTGATAATTATGAAGAAAATATTATATTCTTTGATTGCCATTTTGGCAATGGTCATGTCATCATGTTCTAATGATGATATTGAAATTATTAAGACTGGAGGTGTGACGTTCAATGTTTCTACCCAAGGTGTGTATGATGATTTTGAAGTTTCTGACGATTTTAAAAATCGTTTTTTGAGCGGTAGTTATAATGTTGGCGTTTATACATTTATTTATGATGAAACTGGAAATTTGGCAGCATCAGATAGTGTATATACTCAGACTTTTGGAAATATTCCTCAAACTTTTACAAGTTTAAAAACAGGCAATTATACAGCTATTACCTTAGAAATGTTAGTAGATGCTGATGAAAATTATCAGTCAGATAACTGGGTGATTGTTGGTAAAGATAAAATTTCCACTTTAGAAATAGTAAATAAAGACTTTAAAGCCTATTGGTATTCTGCTGTAGGTTATTCTACAACCCAATTTAGTCTAGGGCAAGGAAATCAGTCTTTTAATATAGTTCCAAAGGGAATGGGAGCTATCGTAGATACACGTATGACGAATTTTGACAAATCAGATTTCAAATGTGTTGTTTTCTTTACGAAAGACCAACCTGTAGGTCGTTATCTAAATCCAGATTTGACAGGAGCTGATAGATTCCATTATGATAGTTATAACGAATCTAATTCTTGGACTCCCAGAGGTTATACCTGGAAATCCGAAGGATTAAAAGAGATTGAAGCACCAACGATTTATTTGTTGGAAGAAGGAGATATTAGATGCTGTTTTGGTGCCGAGAAAGAAGATGCTAATGGCGATTTGATAGGTTCGTTTATTGCTTATCCTAACAGAAATACAGTACTTTCGGTAAAAGATGGAAAGCGATATAATGGAGGTTTCCATTATCTTGGCGGTAGTGATGAAAAATGTGCAGCTGGTTTATTTGATTCCTGGGATAATTATTTGGCTTGGTATAAATCTCTGACTACAGTTAACACATTGGTTCCTGACTTGTATATGAATTGGGGAGGCTCTGTAACTAATGCACAATCATTTATGAATAGTTATACCATGACTTTAGGTAAATCGGGCCAAGCCGTTTTGATGAGTGATGGTTCTTATGAAATCGACTATAAAGGAAAAGGCAAGGAAAGTTTGATTTCTTATTCATTCAAGACTCAAACTGCTGGCTTATTTGAAGTTGATGTAAGATATTCTAAGAGTACTGTTGCAAAGAATGAAATAATGAACTATTTGACTGCAAATTATAACTATTTAGCAAGTCAAGACGAAACCTATATGTATATGAGTGCTGATGGGAAGACAATTGTTATGTTTTTCACTGTTGCGGATGAATGGAATTTAGGATTTGTTGATATGAATTATGTGAATTCAAGTACAACAGCCCAAATTAAAAATAATTCTAAGGCTTTCTTGAGAGCTTATCTGCACAAATAAATATTTTATCCTCGTTGGTTAGAAAAACTAACTAGCGAGGATGTATAAACTGCAAAGATAATCATGAAAAAAATATTGTTGATATTCATCTTGTTAGGCTATGGATTCACGATGCTTTCAATTCCTGCACTCAAGAAGTTTTCCAAAATAAAGCAACCTGATGGTACGTTTTTGAACGTAATCCTTTGTGGGGATGAACATTCTCATTTTTTCATGACATCCGATAGTATTCCTGTTTTTGAAACTTCGTTCGGCTTTCGTTATGGAAGACTTGAAAATGGTGCGATAACGATTTCAGAGGAATTGGCACATAATAATTTGGAAAGGTCAGATAGTGAGAAGAAATACGTGGAAGATAAAAATAAACTAAGAACCTTTCTTGTCCAAAAAGATAAAGACAAAAGAAGCATAGGGAATTTGCGTCGAATTAATGCAAGACAGAAAACACGTACCTTAGGTGTTCCTGGTTCTTTTGTTGGTTCAAAGAAAGGGCTTGTGATATTAGTCAATTTTGCAAATTTGTCTATGGCATCTTCTGATGCTCAAGAAGAGTTTGATGCATTGTTTAATAAAGAAGGCTATTCAAAGAATGGTAGTGTAGGCTCGGTACATGATTATTTCTACGACCAAAGTTATGGTAAGTTCAATCTCACTTTTGATGTCGTTGGTCCTGTTACCGTAAGCCGTAATTATTCATATTATGGAGCTAATTCTGAAATATCAGGTTCAGATAAGAGGGCTTATGAAATGATAATAGAAGCTTGTCAATTAGTAGATGACAAAGTGAACTTTAAAGATTATGATTGGGATGGCGATGGTGAAGTTGACCAAGTGATCGTAATTTATGCTGGTTATGGTGAACATGCAGGTGCTCCTTCTAATACGATATGGCCTCATGAAAGTAGTTTAGGCAATCGTTCTATTATGCTTGATGGAGTTAGAATTAATACTTACGCATGTTCTTCAGAACTTAATGGAAATAGTGGTCAAGTGATGGCCGGTATAGGAACTCCTTGTCATGAGTTTAGCCATTGCTTAGGACTTCCTGATTTATACGACACAGATTATAGTGGGGCTTTTGGTATGAGCTATTGGGATGTTATGAACTCTGGCTCTCATTCTGGACCTAAAAATAATGGTGAAGTGCCTTATGGCTATTCTGCTTATGAAAGGTGGTTTGCAGGATGGCTGGAAATGAAGGAGATTACATCAACTCAACATATTGATGCTTTACCCAACTTGGAAGAAACACCAGAAGCATATATTATATATAATGAAGGTAACAAAAATGAATACTACATATTGGAAAATCATCAGCCTTCAAAATGGTTTAAGTATGTTAGAAACTATACTGGTATGCATGGTTTGATGGTTACTCATGTGGATTATGACCAAAGAGCGTGGGCAAATAATGTGGTGAACCCTAATGCTAAGCATCAGAGAATGAGTATCATTCCTGCTGATAATAGATATGGTGAAACGGAACAGGAATTAAGGGGGGATTTGTTCCCTGGTTCCAACAATGTCCAGTGGCTTACCAATGATTCGCATGTCAATGTAGGTGGACGTCTTTTTAATGAGAATACCGATGGAAGCTATCGTATGAATCGTATGATTGGAAATGTTTCGGAAAATAACGTCGGTTCTATATCAATGGATATTGTCTTTTCAGAAGATGTTCCTACTCCAGTAGTTAAGGATATTACAGAAATAGACGATAATGGTTATACCCTAAATTGGGAAGCAGTACCTAATGCAGAGTACTATATCGTAGAACAGAATTCCTACAAAATTTCTGCTAATTTTATTCCGACAATAAAGAAACAAACAGTAGATAAGGTCTTGAATACAAGTTTGAGATTGGATTGGTTGACAGATGGAACAACTAAAGTTCATGTTAAATCAGTTGTTAATGGATTTGAGTCTGATTGGAGTGAGTTGTTGGAAGTTCCAAAACTATCAAATGGAATTAACGTTATCATGAATGAAACGAGTTCTTTGCAAGAGTATTATAGCTTAGATGGAATTAGGCTAAAACAACCTCGTAAAGGATTGGTTTTAATGAAGAAGAATGGCAAGGTGAAAAAGTATTTTGTGACACATTAAAATTATATGGTAAATATGAGAAAGATAGTTTCTATTTTGTTGTTTTTGATGATTTTATTCAACTTGTCTGCAAATGCAGAGCAGCAATCAACTATAGTATTGAAGAATGGTTCGGCCCTTGTAGGTAATATCATAGTTCAGCGACCAGGAACAGATATCATAGTAGCTGCAATAAGTGCAAGACTTATCATTGAAGAATCCAATATTGTTTCTAAGCGAGAGAAGAAAGTGAAGTATGAAAGCCTTCCACGGGAATGGAAGAGGTGGGCTTTAGAGAACAAGGCTTTGCAGGGAAATGCTGATGGTCGCTATATTGTTCTTTATGACATAAAGACAAAAAACGATAACTTTACCAATGTGGCAAAGGTGGAGCAGAACGAGATGCCGAAAGTTTCTTATGTTCAAGTAGAACCTCAAAACTATAAGTTGGTGTGGAGTGATGTGAATGACATAAGAAAAATACTACCGAAGAATCAAACGGAGAATGCAATAGAAGATGAAGTCGTAACAACCAAAGGCAAGAATTATGTTGGTGTAATTATCTCACAGCAGATTGGTAAGAAAATTATAATAAAAACTTCTACTTCTACAGTGGAAGTTCCTGCTACCGACATCAAAGAGACTATCAAGTTGCCTGTGCCACGTACTACAAGTTTGTATAAATTGGTTGATTATGTCAATACCATAGTGCTTAATGATGGAAGCTCAAAAGAAGGTGTTATCAAGTCTCAGCATTACGGAAAAAAAGATAAAGAGCAATACATTGTGTTGCTAAAAGAAAACGGAACAAGTGAGCAAATCTTGACCTCCAAGGTAAAGGAGTTTCGTACAGAGTATAAAAAACAGAATGTCGAGACCTATAAGGCAGGTATGGTTTATGTGAACGAGTTTCATATACAGAAAGCAAAGACAATAACGGAGGGTGATAAGGTTGCTTTCATAGATAAGAAAGTTTTTACTTTCCCAGAAGGTATTACGACAACGTTCAAGGCTGTAGGTGCTAAATTTCAAGGTGTTTGGAGTCTTATAGCATTGGAAAAATTGACAATGGAAAATGGGGAATATACACAAGGATATGATGCGAAGATATGCAAGAACAATGTAGTAACACCATCGGCTACAGATTTGGTAGGTGGAATAAGTAGTATATCGTTTGACTATCTTTCCCCTGGTTTCTATGCTTTGATAAATGAGGCAGAAACAGAAAAATATATCATCAAGATAAAAAAATAACATCCTACCGTAAGAAAAGAAAAACAGAAAGGTCATTACTAATGAAAGCGGGACAGAAATAGAGTTCTGAAACCTTTTACATCATAGAATATTAACCCTTTAATAAATGAAGTTATGAATACAATTAAGACTAACACAGGTGAAAACATTGACGATTATGAGAACATGGCAGTTCAGAAGAGCAATGTAGCAAAGAGAGTTGCAGCAGGTGCAGCTGTTTTTGTGGGTGGTGCAGCTGTTGCTGGTGGTGCAGCATACGCAGCAACTCTACCGTCTGAGGGAGAAAATGGTGTTCCGTTGACCACAGAAGATGTGGTGAATGGTGCTGATGTTACCTCTGAGTACCAAGCTGACCCTGTAGCCGAGCAACCAGCCGAGAAAGTGGTCGTGGTAGAAAAGTCAGTCGAGAAGCCAAGTGTAGAAGAGCCAGAAAAGTCTTCTGTGACTTGGGATGAAACTACGAACTATTATGTGGGTGATGACAAGGTGATGTCTGTAGAGGAAGGTACCGTTGATGGTCATAAGTTTGCCCTTATGGATGTTGATGGTGATGGTCATGCTGACCTTCTTGCCGTAGATGTGGACAATAACGGTCGCTTCGATGACAACGAGGTGGTAACTTACACAGAGGAAGACCATGTTCATATGGGACACCAGACTGCTCATGTGACAGAGCAGCATTATAATAGTGCGGATGATATAACTCCTACTTATGATGGGCAGAACTATGTTGCGCAAAATCAAACTCATCAGGAAGATGTTATTCACAATGACTTTGAGGATGAGAAAACGGGTGAGTCATATCATGGTGACTATGCAGAGAACAATCCTGACTACAATCCAAATGTAGATGGAAACAACGGCAATGACAATTATCTTGCCGAGAATGATTCATATGGTCAGAATGATAATGACAATTATTCTGCAGGGATGGAAGATGATTCTTATCTTGCAGAAGCAGAATCATACGAGCAGGATGATAATGTGGAAAACTATACAGCAGAAGCTGATGTTGACACAAATGATTCTTTCGACTCCATGATGAATAGTGAAGAGTTCCTTGGTTAACAAGGAACTTCTTCAAGTTTTCTGATTTTATTAACGATTAAAACTATAACGATTATGCCAAAGAAAGTTTGTCCAAATGGACACATTTACGATTCAAGTATATATGGTGACGAATGTCCTTTATGCCCTAAAGGTGGTAACAGCATGAATTTCAATCCACAGCCTAATTTAGATATGTCAACAGGCGTTCCTCATGGTGGTGCTACTTATCAGCCTGGGCAAGGCACTCATATTGCAAGTCCTAATGCGCAAGCGTTTAGTAATGCAAGTAATGGTGCTATGTTTGGTGGTGAGGATGTTTCTGGTGAAACTAAAGTCCGCCCTAATCAGCCTGGTGTGCAACAGCCACAAGCCCCAGTGGGTGGTGGTACAGTTATCCGTCAGCCTAAAGGTGCGGCTGCAGGGAAAGGCAGAAAGCTAGTTGGTTTCTTGGTAACATATAATGGTGATCCATTGGGAAAGGCTTTCAATCTGTACGAAGGCAAGAATTTCATAGGTCGTGACCAATCTTGTGACATATCTCTTCCGTGGGATCATCAGATGTCTGGTCGTCACATGTCTATCCTTTATCGTAACGTTGATAATAAGTTTAAGTATAGAGACGAGCAGTCTAGTAATGGTACGTTTGTAAACAAAGAATTGTCTGATGAAGGCGAGTTGCAGAACTATGACATTATCCGTTTGGGTAATACCGTCTTTATTTTCATCGCAATACCAAAACTTGGATAAAATAGGAAAGTATGGAAAACTATATTATAGCAAATTGTACAGACACAGGAAGAACTCGCCGAGTCAATGAAGATAGTATGGTAACTTTCGACTCTCCTAATGGTAGAGTAGTGGCGGTATGTGATGGTATGGGTGGACAGAATGCTGGTGATGTGGCATCCCAATTAGCGGTTGCAGTCATTCAAGATATTCTTTCCGATAATACTTTTGCCACACCAGAAGAGGCTATTACTAGCTCTGTTATTGCAGCAAATCAGGCTATTCTGAGAAAGGCATCCATGAACGAGAATATGCAGGGCATGGGTGCAACTTGTGTGATGCTGATAGTTAAGGATGGCAAGGTTTACTATGGTTCGGTAGGTGATAGTCGAATTTATTACATAGCCAATGGGATGATTCGTCAGATAACCAAAGACCAATCATACGTTCAGACTTTGGTAGATGCAGGTCAAATCACGCAGGAGGCTGCTGAGCATCATCAAGACAAAAACCAAATCACCAATGCCTTGGGTGTGGAAGGTATGACACCTCCTGTGATTGGACAAATGCCTATTACTCCAGAGCCAAACAGTACATTCTTGTTGTGTTCGGATGGTTTGAGCGGCATGATAAACAATAATACCATTCTTAATACGGTATCTCGCCATGACTTGTCTTTGAATGAACGTGCGCAAATGCTCGTAGAGCAAGCTAATGAGGCAGGTGGATTGGATAATATTACAGTGCAACTTGTTGAGTTCCCTGCTGGAGATATGGCTATGTCGCCAATGGGAAGTCCTGCTGTTTCTGGTGCTGTAGCACAATCTAAGAAAAAGAGCCATACTGTGCTATATTCTTTGATTGCTGCCTTACTTGTTATTGCCGTAGCAGGTGGAGCTTATTGGTATTTCCATGAAGATGAAAAGCCACAACCAAAGACTTCTGTAACGACTAAGGTTAAACCTCAGAAGAATGTAAAAAAAATAAACAAAGATACAGCAATAGAGAAAGTAGTAGTGGAGGAAGTACCCGATAATAAAACGAGTTCTAAAAGTACTGCTAAGAAGGTGAAAGATAAAACAATTAATGATGGTGTTCAGAAGATTAAAGGAAATCAGAATGGAAAAAAACTTCCTCCTACACCAAAAGCCATTATTCCTAATCCAGACCCAGCGATTGATATGATAAAAAAAGATCTTTCCGTAGATAAAAAATAAATAGGGAGATATTCCATGAGACAAATCGCTAATTATACAATAGAAGACACCCCCATAGCTCGCGGAGGTATGGGGCAAATCTTCCGTGGTAGGGATAGTCAAGGTAAAATCGTGGCAATCAAGGAAATCCTTCCTGAGTATGCCAGCGATTGGGCTATCCTTAGCCGCATAGAGAAAGAGGTAGAGTTCTTATTGAAAGTAAACCATCCGTCAATAGTAAAACTCTATGCAGCATTCCGTGATGATGCTACGCAAAACTATTACATCGTCATGGAACTGGTGGAAGGTTTGAACATCGAGCAGTATGTAACCAAGCATGGAGCAATACCTGAGCAACAGGCAGTGGAATTGATGTTGAAGATTCTTGATGCTTTGCAGTGTGTACATAATGCTCATATAGTTCATCGAGACATCAAACCTTCCAACATCATGATTCGACCAGATGGGAATGTTTGTTTGCTTGACTTTGGTGTGGCAAAGGACATGGACAACAACAATGGTTCTACGATACCAGGGTCTATCATAGGAACGAATGGGTATATGAGTCCTGAGCAAGCTGATGGCTTTTCCATAAACTTCCGTTCGGACATTTATTCCTTGGGTTGCGTCTTTTACTATATGCTCACTGGTCATCACGCTTTCAATACACTGGCAAGTGAGTTTGAAACAGCAAATGCCATTCTAAATAATGAGTTCCCAAGGCTTTCAAAATACAAATCTGGTCTTTCGGATATTTTGCAAAGGATTTTGGACAAGGCTACTAATAAGAACATGATGTTGCGCTATCAGAACTGTTATGAATTTATGGCAGCTCTTAGCAATGGCACTCATGTCAGTCATACTGGAACGCTTGCACCAGTGTTGATTTCCATTGGTAGAGAGATGTGTGACATTATCATCAATGATGCTGATAGAAAAATTAGCCGTCATCATGCAGATGTAGAATTGAAAGAGTTTACTGGTGGTAAATACTATGTCTTTACCGATTGCAGTGCTAATGGTACGGTTGTCAATCGTAAACCTTTGAGAAAATCGTCAATCAGTATTCCTGCTAATGATCCCGCCCCAGAAATCTATTTGGCTGGTGTTGTTGATGGGCATTTGGATTGGGATAAAGTTGTCGATGAATTGAACAAACGAGCGCAAGCCGCACAAGAGGTTGCTAATGAACCAAAGACAGAAATACTTGAAAAGCCAAAGTCAAGTTCATTGGAAGACAAACCAAAACTAGAATATCAATATGAACCAGATGAAGCTACAGGGTGGCTTGTAACTGCATTTATATTTGCAGTTTTACTGCCTTTCTTTGGTATAGCTTTTGGTGTTATGGTATGGAGCCAAAAAATAAAATTGGATAATGGTAGTAAGGTTTACAAATATAAAGAAACTCATCGTTATTTCGGATTGGTAGCAACTGTTATTGCGATTATTTCTGTTTTTATTTGGAAATTTGCTGTTTACAACTGATATTAAAACACTAATACAATGATTCCTACAGACATTCTCAATTATAGAATAGTACGCCATTTGGGTTCTGGTGGTATGGGTAGTGTATATCTTGCTGTCAATACCAATATAGACCAACAAGTGGCGATTAAGGCTTTACGCCCAGAAGTGGCAAGGAATGCAGCCTTACGTGCCAGATTCAAGCAAGAGGCAGAGATGCTTTGCTCACTAGACCATCCGTGTATCGTAAAGTTCTTGAACTATGTGGAAACGGCAGATGGTGTCTTTCTCATTATGGAATATGTAAAGGGCATGACCCTTGAAGAATTCATCAGTAAGAAAAACGGTTTGATAGTGGAAAGCAAGGCATATCCTCTGATATGCGAGATACTGGATGCTTTTGCTTATGCTCATTCCAAGGGTATCGTGCATCGTGACATCAAGCCTGCCAATATCATCATACAAGATGATGGTCATATCAAAATCATGGACTTTGGTATAGCCCAAATCGTATCGGAGGCGAATGTTACTGATGGTAAGGCTATTATGGGGACTCCTGCCTATATGAGCCCTGAGCAAATATATGGTAAAGACATAGATGCTCGTTCTGACATTTATTCAATAGGAGTCTTGATTCACAATATGTTGACAGGACGTGCACCTTATGATTCAACTTTGTTGACAGCCCAGGAAATCAAGCGGAGAGTGGTCAAGGATGATATGCCTAGGATGGCAGAGACCTATCCTTATATTTCTGATAAGATCCAAGCGGTGGTTGACAAGGCAACTCAGAAGGTGCCAGAGGCACGTTATCAATCTTGTTTGGAAATGAAGTCTGCCGTAAAGAAGGCGATAGCTCCAGACCCTATCTCGAAACCTTTGCTTTATGGTGGAATAGCTGCGGCGGTAGTGCTGTTGTTGGTTGGATTCTTTACTTGGGATTACTACAGAACCAAAGTAGAGTATTACAAAGACTATGTGGAAGTGTTTGGCGTTCCGCAAGGAATCGGTTCACTTAGTAGTAACGAAATGTCGCATCGTGAGGCTTCGTATCGTTTCGAGTATTCTCGGCACAAGTTACGTAGGGTTTCATACGTTAATAGTTTGGGTAACTTGGTTGACCATCACGACTCTGAGGATAAAGACCGTATCGTAGATATGACTCTTACTTATACGGAAGGTACAGGTAAAGTAGATACGGAAAAGTTTATGAATCGTAGTGGAAAGGTGCTTTATGTGAAGGACTATGACAGTAATTTCAAAACTTGCACCTTCAAACTAGATGATGAACTGGGGACAGAAATGGTGTTGAATGCCCAAGTGACACTCTTCCAAAGTGCGTTTGATAATTCTTTGGAGGGAAAGGGAAAAATTTCCAAATATATATTGGAATACAATGAAGATGGTTATCTTACCAAAGTGGAATATGCTGGCTTTGGTAATGCAAGAGTGCCTGATGGACAGGGGATCTTTGGAAAAAGCTTTGTGCTTGATAAAGAAGGGCGTGTTATCGAAGAACATTATCTAGGAAAAGATGGAAAACCGAAGGCTACCCAGTTTGGACTTGGGATCAAGAAGTTTGTTTATGATGAAGATGACAATATTTCTCAATTGGTATATCTTACTGTAGATGGTAAACCAAGTAGCGACGGAAACAACTGCCCTGTTGTCAAGTTGACTTACGATGAATGGGGAAATAGAACTGGCGAAAAGTATTACGATATGAAGGGAACCCCTATGATTCGTAAAGACAATCCTTTTGCGGGTGTTGTCTATGACTATGATGAAAATGGTTTTTGTGTCAAACAGCGTTTCTTGGGAGTAGATGGTGGATTGACTTACGTTCAAGGAGTCAATGGACATGTGAATAGCTATGATGAGAATGGTTATCTCAAAAGTCGTTCGTACGTAGATGCAAAAGGCAATGCTGCTTATTTCTCGGAAGAAGCAGATGATGAGAATCAACAGGCTTCTTATTCTAAATTGGAGTTTGTCAATGATGTACATGGTAATCCGTTGGATGTCAAGATTCTGAATGCAACAGGTGAACTGTCTGAAAGTATGGAATATGCTCACAAAACTTGCACCTATGATTCTATAGGTAATCTTTTGACGGAGTATTATCTGGATAATAAAGGAAAAATATATGCCCCAGCGAAATATGGTTATGCAGGAGTAGAGGTAACTTATAATAAACAAGGGCGTGTTAGCAGAGTTACCAACATGGATGCGAACAAAAAAAGAATTACGTTGCCAACTACTCATATCTGTTATATGGTAAAGGAATATGATGCCCGTGGCAATTATACCAAGATTTCTTATTACGATGATAAGGATAATCTGACGATGACAAATGAGGGCATCGCCATGGTTTGCTATGAATATGATGAAAATGGCAATGAGATAGCTCGTTCTTTCTATGATGCAAAGGGGAAGCCTTGTGTGCTGAATAGATATTGTGCTAGGTTGGAATTTGCGTATGATGATCAAGGAAATTGTATTTCGGAAAGATACAAGAATTCGGAAGGCAAATTAATGTTGGTTAATGGTGTCGCAGGCTATAATTGGACTTTTGATGTGAGGGGTAATAAACAAAAGATTTATCCTGTAGGACTTAATGGATGTCTGGCTTCTGGCAAGTTTGACGAAAGATTGAAGTATGATGAGCGAGACAATGTGATAGAACGTTCTTATTTCAATGCCAATGGTGCTCCAACCGTTTGTGAGAGCGGTTATCACAAAGTGGTGATGAAATATAATTCCAATAATCTATGTGTGCAAGAAGAGTATTATGGTACAAGTGGTTTGCTTTGCAATGTTAAAAATGAGAATTTTGCAGTCGTAAAGAAAGAATTCGATGAAAGAGGCAACAAGATTTCTGTGGTGTATTTCACTCAAACAGGAGCAAGGGGAAATGACCAGGCAAAAGTTCATAAGTACTATAACCAATATGACAAGGTTGTAAACAAGATAAAGCATCAAATCTCTTTTGGTAGTGATGGCAAACCTGTGGCTGCGGATGACATTGCTCCAGAAGGAAGAATAGAGTATGATAAACGTGGTAATTTGATAAAGCTAATTTGTTATGATGGATATGGAAAGAAAACAACAGGCTTACATGGTTGGAGTGAACGACGGTTTACGTATGATGAGGCTGGTCTAAAAACATCAGATGCATTCTACTCTTTATCGGGAAGTCCTGTCATGGATAAGGAGTTGAAATATCATAAACAGGTATATACTTATAATGCGATGCGTTTGCCTAGCAGTGTTATCTTTATGGGAGTAAATGGGAAGCCAATATTGGTTGCAGGTGGATATGCAACAATCAAGTATAGATACAACTCTCAAAATCAGTGCGTGGAAAGAAGCTATTATGGTACTGGTGGAGCACGTGTTGATAATGCCTCGGGATTCAGCCGTGAAGTTTATACTTTCCGTGATGGTACAGAATATAAGTGTGATTTGTATGCGGCATCTGGTAAAAAACTTGCTACGGCTATCAGAAAGAATGGGCAATGGGATATTAAAGGTATGGGACAAAATAGGCTCCCGCATGGTATGGCTTGGAAAACATTCTGGAGACAGGGAGCAGCACAATGTCCTTTGAAACTAGCGGATGGTATAAGCTTAGAAAAAGTCGTAGTTGCTGGCAATGTAGTTATTCTAGACTTGATTCTTACGAATTACAGTGCCGAGCAAGTGACGGACGAAATGATAGAGGTCTTGGTCAAGATGAGGGATTTGCTGAAAAAGACATCCAAGATGCCAAGTGGTACGACATTGAAGATGGAAGTGTATGACCAATATAGAGACAAAGTAATCACCCTATAATAATTGATTACGTAACAATAAAAATAAAAAATGATGAAGACATTGAAACTTATGATTGGCATGCTGATAGCTTGTACTGCTTCAGCTTTTGCCGGTGACTTGACTCCTACACAGGAGAAAGCACAGCGTAACTTGTATGCCTACTTGCAAAAGGCAAAGTATGATCCTACAGTCGATACCTCAGACAATAGTGTATGCTTTCGTCGCAATGGGGTACTTTATTGGATTACATTCGATGAGGATTCACCAATTCTTTACACATTCCATCGCAAGGCTTTCAAAGTAGGTGATGATGAGACTTCCTATAAGCGTAAGCCATCAATTATTGCTGCAAATGAGGTGAACCGTAAGCATAAAAACCTCAAGTTGACAGTGGAAGAAAAGAAAGTAGACATTGCCATACAGGTTTATGCAGCAAAAACGGAAGATTTTACTGCAGTATTTCCAAAGTACTTTTCTCAGTTTGGCAACGTAGATACTGATTTTAAGAAAGAATATCAAATTGCCAAGAATGCGGAGCAAGAAGCTAAAGACAAGGCTGAACAGGAAGCTAGAAAAAATCTTCCTCCAAGTGTGCTGCGCAACTTGGTTACCAATATGTCTTTCCGTTTGTTAGATGAAAATGGCAACGAAAAGAGTGCTTACGACAAACCATTGAGAAGTTTCAACGCAAAGTATATCCAAGCTCGTTTGGAGTTTGCATCATGGACGGAGCCTGAAACAGAATTCACGCTTCAGTTGAAGGTGACACGACCAAATGGACAGGTTATCTACTTGCCAGGAAAGAAAATTTCTGTGGAATCTAAGGTTATACTTAAAAAGACCAAGAAGGCTCAGCTCGTGGAATTAGACCAGTTTGGTTCTGTCAAGCAAGGCTTTTGGAAAGCTGGAGAATATAAGGTTGAAGTTATGGAGTCTGGTGATGTGATTTATACTAACACCTTTAATATATTATAAGATTAATGGGTATGAAGAATTTTTTGACTTTTCTTGTGGTCTCTTTTGTGAGTGCAGCATTATTTTGTGGTTGCAAGGAAAAGAAGGCTAATGGCTCTGAATTTTTGCAACATCTTGTGGAGGAAATCAATAACCAACCCGACAAGACTTTTGCAAATGGTACAGTCTTGGACAGTTGTGAATACAAACAAGGCGACAGCGTATTTGTTTTTCACGTAAAAGTGCCAGACAAGCGTTTTGACAACGTGGATGGTGATTCCTTGAAAAATAGTGTGGCAGCAGAGCTTTCGTCTAAGAAAATGCATAAGTTAACAAGTACTTTGGCAAAACATGCCATTGGTATAAAATACATCTTTGAGCAGGAAGACAAAGAGGTTATCATCGAATTTGCTCCATCAGAGTTTTCTGCTAAGAAATAGTTTTCTATAATTTTACATTAAACTTTCACCCGAGTTCAGAAACGAGGGTGAAAGTTTTCACATAATTAATGATATGACATTTACAGATTCTATAAAATCTTGCCTAAACAAGTATGCCACATTTAGAGGACGTGCTCCTCGTTCTGAATATTGGGGCTTTTGGGCATTTTGTATATTGACAGAAATAGCTGCAATGATAGTTTTTGGCTTAATTGGCTATTTGTGTGGTAAAAGTATGGGTATGCTTATCGCTGGTTACATCGGGGTATTCCTTGCTTCATTGATGTTGTTTTTACCGATGCTGTCAGTCTTCGTAAGACGATTACATGATACTAATCATAGTGGATGGTGGTATTTCATAGCTTTGGTACCAATAGTTGGTGGCATATGGTTGTTGATTCTTTTGCTTACCGAGAGTGATGAGGAGAATCAATACGGACTACCTGTTTATTAATGACAAAAAAAAAGAGCTATGTCTATAGTTAGATTACAAGGAGAGGCAGAAAAGCAAAAACATATTTACTTTGAGGTAGATGCCTCCAAATCTGCCATTGGAGAAGGTGGTATGGGGAAGGTGATGCGAGGGGTTTGTGTCAATACCGACACAAATGTGACTCGTCCAGTAGCGATTAAATTTCTGTATGATGACCTTCCTGCTCATGCTATAGAAAGAGCACGCCGAGAGGCATCCATTCAGTTGAGAAACGACAATTTGGTGGAAATGATAGGCTTTGTGGAAACTGAAAGCTATCATGGAAACAAATTGCTTAAGCATTCTCATGTGGTAAGCGAACTGCTTACAGGTGTCAGCCTTTCTGATTTATTGGAAGGCAAGTGCACGGATGTACATGGCAAGGAGATTCCTTTTGCAAAAAAAATGTTGAAGGATTACCAAACTGACCCTGTGCATTTTGCAAAAATCATAAGCATCAATGTTTTATCGGGGTTGATGGCTCTCCATGATGCAGGCTATATACATCGTGACATCGATCCTTCCAACATTATGCTGACGGAGGATGGACACATCAAGTTGATTGATTTTGGTATCTGTAAACAAGTCAACAAATTGACGACTCATGATAGAGGTTTAACTACAACAGGTGTCTTTATGGGCAAGGCGGAGTATGCTGCTCCTGAACTGGTACTTGGAGACCTGAGAAGTCAAAACCAAACTACAGATATTTATGCCATCGGAATCTTGCTTTACCAATGTATTGTAGGACATGTTCCTTTTGAAGGTCCATCGCACCAGGTATTGGACAAACAACTTCATAAGAAAATGCCTTTGTCAACAGTAAAGGACAAGAAACTGCGGAAAATCATAGAGATTGCTACGGAGAAGGATCAAAGTGTTCGTTATCAGACTGCGGCTCAGATGCGTGTGGCAATAGAAAACATTGATGGTAAAAAGAAGGCGATGAAACTCTCCACTAAACTATCCATCGTAGGTGTTGCTGTGGTAGTTATTGTTGCGATATTGGCATTTTTTTTACGTCAGCAACACAAAGAACAGGTGTTAGCCGAACAGCAGTTGCAAAAACAAGAAGCTATCAATGATTCCTTGATAGGGAAAGCTGCGGAGTTTTATAAACTTGCCAATGAGCAGTATTTGGTTGGTGAGAAACATGACGAGGGTTATGAAAAAGCATTGATAGATGCTTACAAAGACTATTCTGAGGCGATAAAAACTGCTTCAAAGGTGAATGGTAGAAGTGTGCAAACTCTCCAGTTTGTCAAGGGGCGTGACAAAGCAAAGCAGGCGTTGCAGGAAGCCAAAGAAGAATTTGAGGCTAAAGCTAAGAGCTTTGAAGAAGAAGGTATGGGCGATGTGGCTCAAGAATTTCTTAAAAGAGCCGAGGGGATAAATAAATTGTTCAAGTAATAGATTATAGTATGAGAATTATATTGAAATTGTTGATGGTTGTGATGTTCTCCTTGGGTGCAATGGGAAGTTATGCTCAATCTATTGGTGATAAATTGTTTGCGCAAGGACAGAAATTGCAGATGGTACAAACTGTTAAATCGCAAAATCAAGCTATCAGTAAATTCATTGCAGCACAAAAGGCTTATGATTCCAAAGCAAAGAAGAATATGTGTGACAATCAGATTGCGATATGCAAAAGCAATATCAAGACACTCAGTCAAAAACAAACAGTTCGGAAGCCGAAAGTGCGTAAGCCAAAAAATGTAGTTGTTGAGAATGATAGTGTGGAGGTGGCTCCAAAAATAGAAAGAGAACCTGTTAATCTGTATCTCTCGGTATCTTACATCGAGTTTAAGGCTGCAGGTAAGGGTAATGACAAACATGAGGTTGTCGTGAATTGTAATTATGATGATTGGGAACTTTCTTGCCCAGAATGGGTTCATGCTGCAAAAAATGGGAATACTCTTATATTGACAGCTTCAGCCAATAGTACATCTGAGGAACGTTCTGGCAAGCTGACGGTTACTTGTTATGATAAGACTGCAGAACTTGTAATTTATCAGAAAAGTAAGTTCTCTATCAAGTCAATATTTGGTGGTAAAAAGAAATAGGTATGATAAACAATGACTTTGAACTTGTACATGCGTTACTGAAACATGATGAAGTAGTAACACGTGAGTTCTTTTATAAGAAATGCTATCCATTGTTTAAGTCTGTTTATGACAACTATCATACAGATTGTTCATCTTGCATGGAGTTTATCAATGAGATATACATTCATTTGCTTTCTCCAAACAAGAAAACTGGCATTTGTAAGTTGGAACAGTTCAAGTTTCAAAGTACATTGTTTACATGGTTGAAGACAGTTTGCCTTTTTTATTGCTACAAACGCTACAAACGGAAAATAAGTATAATTGAGACATATTGTGAAAATAGTGATGTGGGTGTAAGAAATGATGTGGATTATGGTTCTATAGAAATAGATGGAGCGTCTTTGTATAATTGTGATATGGAAACAATATTGCAACTGATGCCAAATCGTAGATATAGCTACCTCATTCGTTTGCGCTATATTGAAGGGCATAGCAACGAAGAAACTGCGCAGATAATGGGGATGAATATGAACACATTTTACAATAAACACAAAATGGCTAAAGAACAATTTGTCAAGACATTAAGAAAGGAGGAAAACTATTATGGCTGATTATAATTTGAACTCGTTTGATATGGAGAATACTTTTTCTTCATGGCTTGATGGAACTTTGTCTCCAGAAGAGGAAGCAGCCTTTATGGATTTTTGTGCATCTAACCCTGAGATGCAAGAAATCATGGAGGCTAATGACCAACTCGATGAAACGTATGAGGCGTTAGTTGAGGATGGATATGAACTTCCTGCGGATATAATGGCTGATTTTATTATTCCACAAGTGGTGGACGATGATGAAGACAAGTTTCCTTGCGATGAACTGTTGTGTGTGGATGATGCTGATAATGCAGATGATGACAATCAGATACTGTCTGCCCATGTTTCAGAAGAAGACTATGAGCAAGCCGATGACTCTTATGATGATTTTGCCATGTTGTGAGAATGCTATTGTTTGCCCATCGAAAGTAGCTTCATCGTCTAACGAAAGTAGCTTCATCGACCATCGAAAGTAGTTTCATTGCCCATCGAAACTACTTTCGATGGTCGATGAAGCTTATTTCATTTTTTAGAGGATTATCATATATCTCCCCAACCCCATAAAAAAATCTTCTTTTGTTTTGCCGTGTGGAATAAAAAGCGTAACTTTGCAGGCGTTGTAAGAGAGAATGGATTAAGAACGGTAAAATTAGATATAAGATAATTGATTGTTATGAGAAGACTAACTTTATTGCTGATGTTCTGCTTGTGCCTCACTGGAATGAAGGCGCAGGGGAAACAGGAAGTCTTTTATGTCAATTCGTTTTGGAGCAACTGGTATGTGCAGACAGGACTCGATATGTCGCTCCAGAATCCTTATGGACATGACTTCTTGGGAGAAGTGTTTCCTAATGGTAAGTCGTTCGGATTGAACGTGGCTATGGGAAAGTGGATTACTCCTGTCCTAAGCCTTCGCGGACGGGTGAACTGGGAGAATGGTATCAAATTGCTGAAAAACGGGCACGACAACTGGCTCGCTCCTTTTGATCAGCCTGGCAAAAACATGGATAAGGGTGGATACCTGACCGTGGTGGGGGATATCCAGATTGACCTGCATAACCTGATATGGGGTTACAGGGAAGACCGACTGTGGAATATGCAGGTGTATCCTCGTGCTGGAAGCGCATATAATTTCGGTGTCTCTAAGGGAACCCCTCTTGTAGGACTCGGTATTGGCAACACATTCAAGCTGAATGACCAGCTGGGACTTTACTTTGATGTGGCTTACAATATGGTTTCAAGCGGATTTGTTGGCGTGGAAAAAGATACGGGAACAGGCTCCAACAGCAACGGATTCTTTGATATTTCGCTGGGAGTTACTTTCAATATCTCCAAGACGAAGACTTTTAAAAAGGTGGGAGAATAATCCAGTAATTGAAAGAACAATATATAATAAGGTGAAACATCATGAAACATTTCTTGATTATATTATGCACCCTGGCATGTAGCCTGGGGGTGAATGCGCAAGACCAAAAGGTGCTTACCGGTACCCTTTGGGATAATTGGTTTATACAGGCTGGTTTGGATATGTCTTTGCAGAATCCTTATGGATGCGATTTCTCGGAGGTGTTCCCAAAAGGAAAGACTTTCGGTGTAGATGTGGCGTTGGGAAAATGGTTTACGCCGCATGTGGCTTTGCGAGGAAAGGTGAACTGGGAGAACGGACTCTCTATCTTCAAGAACAAGCACCTGGAATGGGTGGGACCTGCTGAGGATCCGCAGAGCAATATGGATAAAGGCGGTTATGCTGTATTCTGCGTGGATGTTCCTATCAGCGTTAAAAACATTTTCATGGATTATAACCCCGACCAGAAGTGGAATTTCTATGTCTATCCTAGAGCTGGTTTGGGATGCAACTTCGCCATCCATTCTGCTTCCCCTACAGTGGGTGTCGGCATGGGTGGAACCTATAAGCTCAAGAAGCGCCTGAGTGTTTATGCAGATATGTCGTACCAGGTTATCACCAGCGAATTTATGGGTGGTGTGGCAGGCACCGGTATGTCGGTTTCTTCCGGAAGCAATGGCTTCTTCGGCTTTAACGTAGGTGTGCAGGTAGATTTGGGAAAGAGTTGTGGAAAGTTTCAAACTCTATCCTCATCTTCTGCTCATTAAATCTGATGCCGTCCCGATTGATGAATCTCGATAGCGACCCATCGGCAGCCAACTCTCTTGGGGTGCCGATGGAAAGATGGTTTTCTTCCATCAGCCAGAGACGGTCGGACAGTTGGAGGGCCAGCTCTACATCATGGGTAGATAACAGGATGGACTTGTGCTGCTCGTGTGCCAGACGGCGGAGCATCTGGAGGGTTTCTACCTTGCTCGGAAAATCGAGAAAGGCGGTAGGCTCATCCAGGATGATGATGCTGGTTTGCTGAGCTAAGGCTTTGGCTATCATTACCTTCTGGCGCTCTCCATCGCTTAATTCATGGATATAGCGGGATGCCAGGTGAGGGATGCCAACCTGCTGGATGGCATCATCTACTATCTGATGGTCGGATGAGGATAAGGTTCCCCAGAAATTGGTGTAGGGGGAGCGGCCTATGCCAACTACTTCCTTTACGGTGAGTTGGGCTACATCGGGCTTCGAGGTCAATACGACTCCAATGATTCTTGCCAGTTCCTGGGCAGAAAAAGCAGAAAGAGATTTTCCGGATAGCAGGATTTCACCTTCCAATGCCGGCTGGAATCCGGCTAAAGTTCTGAGTAAGGTGGATTTTCCCACTCCGTTGGCTC
>ERZ1026882.310-NODE-310-length-30791-cov-6.067022_pt1 | contig 30791 bp, 32 predicted proteins | sample MGYA00380171_ERZ1026882 | MGnify/ENA primary metagenome ERZ1026882 (study PRJEB33269, sample SAMEA4719807) | human gut metagenome | biome: human-associated habitat; feature: organic feature; material: feces | place: Cameroon | collected 2013-10 ...
TGCCTGTCTCGTGGGCTCGGAGATGTGTATAAGAGACAGGAAAGGGGATTTATATGAAAAAATATCTCAAAAACTTACTCTTCGCACTTAGTGTCTTAATTTTCGCCCAATCAATAGGAGTTGCAATGGAAAATAAAATTAAATTTGACAAAGAAACGTATTATATTTCAAATCCGGACAGCAAAATTCAAAGCTTTGCATATTATCAAAAAAATGAAACTATTGAAAACTGGCACACCAAGATAATTTTCGAGCAAATACCAAATTTAACAAATCCGACAGAAGCAGCCGCAGAATTCGCTCATAAAATTCAAGAAGAAACCAAAGGGGCATCAGTACTTTTGTATCCGGACGCAGCAATGACATCTTTCATAAACTTTCCGCCTGACAAAAAATACTATGATTACAGCGCAATAGTTTTTGTACCTATGAAAGATAAAGGTATGAATAAATTCGGGTTTGTAAAAAGGTTTTATGCCACAGAACTCGGTGGTCAAGAAAAAGCACGTAAAGCCGCAATAGAATTCGCAGAAGAGAACAACAAAAAATATATGGAAATGGTTGATAAGACTGCAAAACAGATGAAGTTTTAGAGTTAATTTGCCTGAGCAGAAAACAGATGTAAAGATGCAAGCTTTGCCAATTTCTCCTATTAAAAATCTATACTTTACACAAATCGGATTTTTGGTATAATGTTAGTAAAAAAAGATTAGGAGAGTGGCATTATAAATAAGAAGTTATTATTTTCGGCATTGTTATCTTTAGTTTTGAGCGGAAGTCAGGTTCAAGCTATGCTTCCTGAGGCAAATTCTCTTTATCAACAGGCATGTTCTGCTGAGTATAAAGAGGATTACACGACTGCGGTTGAAAAATTGCAACAGGCATTGAATATTTCAGGCAATGATGCAATGATTTACACAAAACTTGCAGGTGTATATAGCGAAATGGGCGAGTATGACAAGGCTTTGGAAACTTATTCTAAGGTTATTGAGCTCAGACCGAATGATGGCTATGTTTATTTGAGCGTCGGTAATATTTACGAAACTCAAGGGAAATACCTTGAAGCTTTGCAAGCATACAACAAAGTTGCTGAAATGTGTCCTGAATATTTATACAACTATTTGAATATTGCAAACGTTCAGTATCAATTGAGAGATTATAAATCTGCAATCGAAAATTATAACAAATTCTTATCAACTTATTCTCAACACCAAGATGCAAGAGAAAATTTAGCTGCATCTTATGTTAGCGACGGGGATTTTGACAAGGCTGTTGAGCAATACAACACGCTTTATACAAAAAATCCGACAGGGTTTAAGAACTTTTCAAATTATGGCTTAGCACTGTTCCAGACAAAAGATTACGAAAAAGCTTGTGAATTTTTAGAAAAGGCTGTTGAAAGTGATCCTGATAACACATCAGCTCACATAAATCTTGCGCTTTCATACCAAGAGTTGAACAAAAATGATTTAGCACTTGCTCAGTATGACGTTGTTTTCAGGCAACAACCGTCTTTGCATTCAATCAGATTTGATTATGGAAACCTTCTTGCTGATATGGGACAAGACGAGGCTGCAATTGAAAATTACAAAATCTACATTGAACATTATCCACAAGATGCAAGGGCTTACCAAAATATCGGTGTGGTTTACAAACGCTTGAACCAGTTGGATAATACGATTGCAAATTATGAAAAGGCACTTGAACTTCAAAAAGACAAAAAAGATATTGTGTTGGAAGAAGATTTGGCTGAATGTTACCATATAAAACACGATTACCAAAACGCTTTGAAATATTATAACGAAGTTCTTCTTGTGAAAAAAGACGATTACAACTTGCGTTTCAATAAGGCACTTGTTTTGCACGCTATGAAAGATTATTCGGGTGCAATTGATATTTATTCAAAACTTTTGGAAGAAAAAGACAACGCTTCTATCAGAACAAATATAGCATCAGCTTACGTTTCTTTGGGTGATGAAAATTTGAAACAACAAAATTACACATTATCAACTCAAAACTTTGAAAAAGCTATTGAATACAACACAAAGGACAGCTATGCATATTATGGACTTGCAAAATCATACAGAGCATGCGGAATAAATGAGAAAGCAAGTGAATATTACGAAAAAGCAATCGCAATGTCCCCTGAAAAAACTCAGTACAGCACAGAGTTTGCAGAATTTATTTCAGCTACAAATAAGACTCCTGAACTTAGAACAGGTGCAGAAAATTCAGCTGGCGGTATAAAAGAAATTAGTCTTTCAATGGACGAGGCAAAAGCCGGCGACAATGCAAATCAACTTCAAAATAAAACATTGATTATGAAAGGTGATGAAAATTACAAAAGTAAAAATTATGATGTTGCAATCAGAAGTTATCAAGATGCGCTAAAATTAAACCCGTCAGATGAAGTTACTTTATTGAAAATCGGCAATGTGTACAAACTTAAAAACGACAATAAAAACGCAATCAGTTTTTACAAAAAATCAATTATCGTAAACCCGAATTACGCAGACGGTTGGTTTAATCTCGGGCTTGTTTATGCAAACGAAAAGAATAACAACAAAGCCAAAGAAAGTTTCCATCGAGTAATTTCGCTTAATCCAAATTACGGATACGCATACTATGCACTCGGACTTGCTTATGAGCAAGACGGAAACAAAAAAGAAGCTTTGAATAACTACAAAATCTTTTTGACTCATAACAAAGACGAGGCAACGGCAAAAGCAGTTCAGGCAAAAATAAGTAACTTAGAAAAATGAAAAAATTAGTTTTATTGTTTTCAGTTTTACTTACAATGTTTTTGACTTGTGCATGTACGAGCGACAAGGCTTCAATACTTTTCAATAAATATCCGATTAGCGAAAAAAATATTTACGATTACTCAAAAACTTTCGCAGTTGGCAGACGAATTTATTACATAGTTTTGATGCCGAAAAAGGTTGAATCAAGGTATTTGTATATCCAAATAATCAAGAAGGACAATGATTACGGGCAATTTGCCTACAAACTCCATCAGACATTCAACATTCGCCTAAAAGATGAAGAAGTCAATTATTACACAGATTATTTTGTGCTAAACGAGAAAGGTTTTTACATAATGAAAGTGTATTCAAAAGATAATCCGCATAAAGTTTTGGCACAAGCAGATTTTTACGTAAAAAAGTAAGGAAATTTCAAAATGACAGAAATTAGTGTTGTAATTCCTTGTTACAACGAAGAAAAAAATATCGAAAAATGTATCCAAAAGTCGTTTTCCGCCTTTGAAAAACTTGGAATTGAAGGCGAAGTTATAGTTGTAGATAACAATTCAACAGATAAATCTTCTGAAATCGCCAAAAACTCAGGTGCAAAAGTAGTTTTTTGTGAAGCCAAAGGTTATGGGAACGCACTTCGGTGTGGGTTTGAAAACGTAAACGGGAAATTTATTATTATGGGCGATGGTGACGACAGCTACGATTTTTCTGAAATTCCTGAATTTTACCTTGAAATTACAACAAAAAACGCCGATATGATTACCGGCACAAGGTTAAAAGGTACTATTCATAAAGGTGCAATGCCATTTTTGCACAGATGTCTCGGGACGCCTGTTTTGACATTTATCCTAAATTTGCTCTACAAAACCAAAATTTCAGATTCCCAATGCGGTATGCGAATGTTCAAAAGAGATTGTCTTGATAAAATCGAATTTAAAACGACAGGCATGGAATTTGCCTCAGAACTCTTCGTACAGTTTGCAAAACACAATTTTTCAATTAAAGAAATCCCAATCCATTTGTATCCTGTTCACAACAGAAAATCAAAACTTAACCCTATTCGAGATGGGCTAAGACATCTGTTTTACTTGATTTCAGCCTTGCATAACACATAATATGACGCTGTTTTTTTGTTGGAAATATTTGTTGTAATAAGTTTACATTGTGACTTATCGAAATCAATATCAGTGTACATATCAAGAGCTTCTTTTGTAAGACGTAAAGTCTTATTATAAATAGCCAAATCCATCATGAAATAAACATTATCATTCGACGAATGTACAAGTTTTTTAATATCATTTTGCACGCTATCAGACAAAATATTAACTTTTCTCTCGGTAAATCTGGGAGCGTTAAGATAAATATATTTGCAATTTGGGTTTTGGAACGGAATAATTATACCGCTACCTGAAACCGCAATCACAGTCGCATCATCAGGAATATGCATATTATCAACCGACACAAGTTGCTCCCTTATCGGAATTCGTTTCAACATCTGCGGTTCAATCGTTTTGACTAATAAATAGCCGGAAACTAAACACAAAAGCAACGGCAAAATATGTTTTTTGTAATTAAAATTGAGAATAAATTTCTGTGGAGCTTTTTCAACAAACCTTTTCAAATCTTGACAAGTGGCAATGTATTTCCCAAAATTGATTTTCTGATTATTCAGATTGTATTTTTGTTCAAGAACAGTAAATACTCTTGTCACGCCTGCAAGAATTATTATTCCTGAAATTGCCGAAATTGGCGTCAAATAGCGGACAGTTGCAAATGTGTTTACCCAAAAAACATAAGAAAACGCACAAATACAGATTAAAAAATTGACAATATCATAATTTATCCCATAGTTTTGCTCAAAATATTTTTTATCGAACCACTTAAAACTCAACAAATTTAAGAAAAAGACTGTATAAATTCCGGCAAATCGAAAGTCTTGATAATTCAGTTCAAATCCGCGTGTCGGCACGTGTTGGTAAAAATAATACGGGAAAAATATATATTGCCAGATGTTTTGCGGATAAAGATTTATAAAATCTTCTTTCAAAAGATTTTCTACATTTGCAAAATCCGAATGGAAAATTCCGTTAAAATATGGGAAAAACGGGTTATGGAAAAGTGAAAATAATTTATATGCCCAAAAACCGTTCGTAATCAAAAAACCTCCCAAAAGGCTAAGTCCAAAAGAAATTGCGGTTTTAAAAATATTTTTAAAATAGGATTTAAAACACAAAACAGAAAGAAAAATCGCGAGCACAAAAATTCCTGCTGTTAGCTTCAAACCACAAATTCCACCGAGCAAAAGTCCTGATATCACGATGTTTTTCAGACTATATTTCTTGATTGATTTTATAAGTAAATAAATTCCGACCAAAACCACGTCGCCAACAAACAAGTCGTGCGTGTTTGTCCCGATATTGTACAAGGTCAAAGCACCAGTACTGCCGATTAAGACAGAAAGCCAAACGTAAAGTTTTTTCTCTTCAAAAATCGCTTGCGACAACTTATACACAATAAAAATCAAAAACGCGTACGAAAGCCCTTGTAAAAAAGTTACGATATAAGGGAAATTATTGAAATATTTCACCATCAAATAGTATGGGATATCCAAAAACGGGTTTAAATATGTCTGGATATCAGCCGGCATGATGTCTGTGTGATAGCGGTTATTGAGGAGTGCAAACGGGTTATAGATATGATAATTTCGGACGTCGAAACTTCTGTCCATACCCTTTGCAATACTTGCAATTCCTGCAATAAGGATTGAATATATTAAAACAATTATGTCTTGTTGGTTTCTCTGATGTTGGGCAAGTGTGCCAAATTTACTTTTTTTATTCATGGATAAATTGTAGCATGAAAGCAGTAAAGATTAAAAAGACGATAAGGCCGTAACTAATATTATAAAAGAGAATAAGACAATAAGTGAATAGGTGAATAAGTTCATTTAGTTCGCTACGCTCAAGAATACACTTTGGTGCGATAGCACCTGTAACGAACCTATTCACTTATTTACTTATTCACTTATTGCCTACTAAAAAACTTAGCTGCATTAATATGCCTCTTTGCATCTAATTCAATCCGCATACTACTTAAAATAATATTCAATTTCTGTTGAAAGATCTAGCTTTTTAGCGTCAGGTTTGAATATTTTCGTCTGAATTCCCATTTTTGCAAGCCTATATTTTAAGCTAACCGCAAGCACGCCAAACCCATATTTGCAAGAGCGCATAAAGTTTATTGATGATGCTTCTTTGAAATACTTTGTCGGGCAAGAAACTTCACCTATTTTAAAATTGTTATAGAAAAGCAATGCAATCATCTCGTTATCAAAAATAAAGTCATCATTGCATTCTGCGAGCGGTAATTTTTCCAAAACTTCTCTTGTAAACCCTCTAAAACCTGTGTGGTATTCAGACAGTTTTTCTCCGGTAAAAATATTTTCAAAAGTTGTTAAAAATTTGTTTGAGATAAATTTGTAAAACGGCATACCGCCCTTGAGAGCAGAGTTTCCAAGCATTCTTGATGCCATGACCGCGTCATATTGTCCAAAAGCCATCATACAAGCAATCGCAGGAATTAATTTTGGTGTGTACTGATAGTCAGGGTGAAGCATTATAACAATATCTGCACCGGCTTTTAGTGCCGCTTTGTAGCAAGATTTTTGGTTTCCACCATAGCCTTTATTTTTCTTATGCACAATCGTTGTAATGTTTAATTCTTTTGATACAATTTTTGTATTGTCTTGAGAATTGTCATCAACCAAAATAACTTCGTCAACAAAATCCTTATAAATCTCATCATAGGTCTGTTTGAGAGTTTTTTCCGCATTATACGCGGGCATTATTATTACTATTTTTTTACCATTAATCATAAAAAAATTATAGAACAAAAATGTTTATTCACAAGAACATTAAAAAATGTCATAAAAAAAGAGGTGATAAGCACCTCTTTTAAAAATTTATTATTCAGCCGGTTCTTCAACTTTCGCTTCTGTTCTGATAGAAGACTTGTCTGAACCTGTGCTTTTTTCTTTAAATTTTTGAACTTGTCTTGCCAATTTGTCAGCTAACAAGTCAATGCTTTCATACATTGATTCGCCTGCTTCCTCGCAGCGTACTACACCTGTTGACATTTTGCAGCTAACTTCTGCAACGTGTTTGCCGGAAGCAGATGGGTTTTTGATTACTGACAAAACTACGTCAATGCCTTGAACTTGGTCATAGTGAGCAGCAACTTTGCTGAATTTTTCTTTGACATAAGTTTTGATAGCATCTGTGATTTCAATGTTTCTTCCGTTTACATAAATGTGCATGTTGAACCTCCATATAACATACTGCTTGTACATTATAACACATACTGTCGGATTTTTAAAGCCCTAATTTGTTTTTTTTATAAGATTTAAGCGAAAAATCGTAATTTTGAATGAAATTATTCTTCAATAATAAACTGTTGCAACTCAACATTTGGAGTTCCCAAAACGCGTACCAATTCAAGGACAGAGGCCTTCATTTGGCATTTTTGCGACGATCCGCTGAAAAAATCTTTGTAAAAGCAGCCTTCGCAATTGCAACCTCTTTTGTAACATTCAAGTGCGGTTGGCGTCCAACGCCTTACTGCAACTGCTCTACCCATATCCCTACTTCTAAACAATTTATATAATCTCCACAATTAAATATCTTACCCAAGTATGGCAACCGTAACAGTTTTCAAACTGTCAAAATCCCCACTAGAGATGAGTTTCACCTCTCTGAATTTATTATATAAAAAATAATGGTTTGATTTCAAGGGAGCAACATGAGATTATTAAATTTTGTAACAAGTCACGTAAAGCGCATAGTACTGCCGTTTTATGGAAGTCAACCATGTGGAATTTTAAGCTATTACATGGTTTTGCGGATTTTTTCCATGTAATCATGCTCATGGCATGGGTTTCCATGATTTTGCCAAGTGTAAACTTTTGTAAAAATATGGCACACCATGCCCGTTTTAAGGCATGGAATTAAATCAAAAATCAAATAAATTTAGCACCAAAAGCCGTTCATACCAAACATAGAAGGACCTGCAAACATAAACGGATTTCCGCAACAACTGCTACCAAAATAGTTGCCGACAAAACCTCTTCCATAAGGTCCGCAGCCATAAATAGATGATGTCATAAACGGATTACAACCGTACATCATTTGTGGTGACGACATAATGCTGGCAAGCATTAATGCGTTTGTTGCAGCAGCTGTGTTGCCGGTTTTATTGCCCATTGAAGTTAGTGCATAGCCAATATAGCTACCTGTGTTTTCTTGAATATTACGTGCAACTGCATTTTGCATAATACCGGTTACCGTATTCATTCCCAAATTCATCAGCGCATCAGACTTTGCAGTTCCGTTTTTGACTGCGTCATTATAATTAAACACATTGCCCAAAAGTGTGTTAACTGTACTCATTGCGTATATTGCGTTGTCTAAACCCATAATAATCTCTCGTTTTAAGTGTGATATATATATAAAGTATATCGTGATTAATATATTGACTTGTTTTTCCTAATTGTAAACAAATATTACAAAAATTAGGTTAATTACTAAAGATTTAGTAGATTTATGCCGACTGATATAATAAGGAAACATATAAAAAGGGATTGATGAATTATGTCTATGAGTGTTTACAATGCACAATACAAATTAGGAATTGATACAACTACTTTGAAACAGGTTTCAAATGAGATTTTGAAACGTGCTGCAGAAAAAAATAGTCAGTACAATACAAATTCATCATCTGTTAAAAATATTTTTCAAAGCACACAACAAAACTTAGGAATTGACTTGTACAAAGGCAATGTAGACACGTCTGTTGCTCGTCAGGTTGCAATGAATAATTCTGGTATGCAGATTCAATTATCGCAAGATGCCTTAAAATCTATTCAATATTTGAATTCCCAAGCTGTTAATAATATTCAAAAAAATGTTGAAGGCAAAATTTCTATTGCATTGAATGAAGGTGTTGGCAATTCTCAAAAATCTGAAGCAGCTCCAAAATTCAATAGCATTATCAGTTTAGCTGCCGGAAAAGACAAAAATGGCTCAGCTCCTTCATATAAAGGTGAATTCTTGTTTATTAAAAAAGATAAAGAAGCAGAAGAAGCTGTAGCTTAAATATGGTAATCAGGTGCCAAGAGCTATAGGTACGAAGTCGGTTACACTGTTTTATGACCTTATCGATTTTTTAATCTTGCCTGCAATTACTTAGCTCTTTTCTCAATTTTTCTAACTTTTCAACACTGTCGCTTTCAAAATATATTCTCAATAACGGCTCTGTTCCGCTCGGGCGAACCAATACCCAGCTTGAATTGTCGTCGAAATAAAGCTTTACGCCATCTTTTGTGTCGATATTTTTTACAACAAAATCGCCGATAGATTTTTTGTTTTTGAATTTTTCTAGTACCGGTTTGATTTCATCAACATTTTCAAGTCGTCTGTCTATTCTGTCATTGTAAAATTTACAGCCGACAAAATCATACAAATCTTTTTGAAGTTCAACGAGTGATTTGTTTTCATAAGCCATTGCCTCTAAAATAAGCAAATTTGCAAGAATTCCGTCTTTTTCGGGAATATGTCCTTGAATACTTAATCCGCCTGATTCTTCGCCACCGATAATCGGGTTGAATTTTCGCATAGCTTCCCCGACGTGTTTAAACCCGACAGCGGTTTCAATTACTTTAACTCCGAGCTTTTCAGCAACTTTGTTTAGCAAAAGACTTGCTCCAACAGTTTTTACAAGTGAACCTTCATAGTTTTTGTGCTTTTTCAGGTGCATTAACAAAATCGAAATAATTTCGTTTGGCGAAACGTAGTCACCATTTTCGTTAATAACTCCAAATCTGTCTGAATCACCGTCGTTTGCAAAGCCAACAGAATTCGGAGTTGATTTTACTTTTTCTATTAACTCTTTTAAAAATTTGGGTTTAGGTTCAGGCATACCGCCACCAAAGTTTACATCGTGGTACATGTGGAGACTTTCAAAGTCAATTCCGTGCATTTCTAACAATTTGTCGAAATAGCCGATACTTGCAGCATACAGCCCGTCAAAAATTATATTTTTGTTTAATGTTTTAATCTTTTTGAAATTAATCAAGTTTTCAATGTGTGCAAAATAGTCAGGCGCAAAATTGTATTTTGTAACACTTCCCGCACCTTGTGGTTTGAAATTTGCATGAAGATTGTACATCAATTCATCTGTAATCTCAGATGTCGCAGGACCTGCATAATCAGGGATAAATTTAATTCCCAAGTATTCCGGTGGATTGTGAGATGCCGTAAACATTACGGCGCAAGCGTTTAAGTGTTTTGCGTTATACGCAAGTACAGGTGTAGGAATAACTTTTTTAGATAAAAGAACCCTAAAACCGTATTCAGCCAACTGTTCAGCTGTTTGTTCCGCAAATTCAAAAGCCATATTACGCGGATCAAAGCCGACAATAATTTCTTTATCTATTCCAAAATTGTCATAAACATATTTTCCGATGGCTTTTGTAACTGTTCTTACATTTTCTTCGTTAAAATCTTTTCCTACAACAGCTCTCCAGCCGTCTGTTCCAAATTTAATTTCACCCATTTTTTGCCTCAATATTATCTCTTCGCCTCTTATCATATAAGAAATAAAGAGTTCGTGCAATATGGAATGTTACTTTATCTATTTTGTTGGGGCAATTTCTGCAGTAACAAATGCGATAGCTTTCGTATGATCGTGCGAAAGACTAATTTGAAAAAAGATTTCTTTTTCAAGCTTTTTTAAAATACGGATTTGTGGACACTTATTTTTGTTATGGAAAACTTCGATTTCATTATAAGAAATATTCAAAATATTAAGTGCAGTCAAAGCTTTTACAACAGCTTCTTTTGCGCAAAAACGAGCTGCCAAATGGCTTTCGGGGTGATTAAATTTGTTACAGTATTCAAGTTCTAAAGGCGTGAAAACGCGATCGAGAAAAGCGTCTGATTTCCCTTTAAATCTTTCAATATCCTCTATATCAACACCGATTGCCATAAGATGATTTTAACACAAGATTGACAGATTTTGCAAACAAATGGTATAATTAGTCATCAAACGCTTTTAAATCACATATTCATCAAATTAGTCAAAAAGGAAGGAATAAAATGACTAATTCGATGATACCATACTCTTTTTCTCCGGGGACAAAGGCTCGTGCTGATGAAGTCAACGCTAATTTTGTTGCACTGGCTGATAAAATTGATGAAAATAAGTTATCGCAAACAAACGATGTAAAAGAGATTAATTCGACTTTATCTCAAAAAGCCGACAAAACAGAATTAATAAACGAACATACGGTAACAGTTGCCGGTACAAATCTAAATGACTACCAAACTAAAGGTGTATATGTTTTTACATCATTAGTAACACCTGCCAATATTCCGACAGGAAACGCCGGAATGCTCATTGTTACAGGAGATAAAAATTCTGTAATAAAACAAATTTGGTTTTGTGATGGCTATAACAGTATTATTTTTTATAGAAATCTTTATGGAACATCTTGGGGGCCTTGGAGCAATATAATGGGGGAATATAGTTATGGAAATCCCGGGTATGCAAGCCTTCCGAATGGTATAAAAATTCAGTGGGGCAATGTAGCTGCGGCTAATATAACATACCCTATTGCTTTTAGTGCGTTAGCAGTTGTAACGTTTTCAAAGCAAGGTTGGGCTGCAGATAGAGCTAGAAGTGATACAGGGTTTAATTATCAAAACCTAGCCGGCTTTAGTGTTGGTAGTATGGGTGTATTTGATTCAATGTGCTGGATTGCTGTCGGATATTAATATTTAGAAAGGGAATAACAATGAAATATTATGGAACAAAAAATAAAAAAGATTATGGTTTTTACGAAGAACCTTTTGAAGGTGCTATTGAAATTACTGATGAATATTGGGTGGAGCTTTTGAAAGAACAAAATAATGGCAAACGTATAATCTTATTTGAAAATAATGTAATAGCGGTAGATGAACACAAGTATAGTTATGGAAAGGGGGAGTGGCAAAAGCTATCCGATATGGAAGCTGAGATTAAACAATTAAATATTCAACACGAAATCAGAAAAAAAGAAATTATTCAAGAGCTAGATGAGTTGGATTTAAAACGGATTAGGGCACTGGCGGAACCGTCAATGATGGAGCCGGACGTAACTTGGTTGGAGTATTACAATAAGAAAATTGCAACACTTAGAAAAGAGCTTGAAAAAATTTCAGATCCGATTATTTGTTAATTTTTGGTGGCGGGGTATCTGCCCCGCCCTATTTTATTTATTCACTTCTAAACACCTAGCTGCTTTTGATACAGACTTTGCGTCTACGCTTCTTTGCCTCTTGGCGTCTGAATAGTAATTATATATCTAAAAACTTATTCATCAAAAATTGGATAAATTCATTACCCGTTTTTGCGACTTTTCTAACCATATCCGGTCTGAAAAACGGACTCATGTATTCTTCCATTTTTTTACAAGAAGTTTCATCAGGATAAAGTATTGCCCCATGAATTAATGTTCCATTGGCATAAAATGTTTTGTATGCAGTATCAACAGGCATTTGATCATCTCGAAGTCCTGCAATTTTTCGAGTCATTTTGGCAAGGTAAGTAAACATAGGCAAATTCTGGTCATTTACCTCGACATGTGCTCCGTTTACAAAAACCTTTCCATCGTCAGAGTCAAGGCTTGATACAAATTCCATATTCAACAAATCATTATGTCTTGGGCTAATTTTTGAAGCTTTGTCGCCAAAAGCCTTTTTCAAAACAGAATTAAATTCTGTTAAATCTTTACCCAAGTGGTCATTTTTTAAGGTAGCTGATAAAGCCAAAGATACACTGTTTGCACTTCTTTGAAACTGAGCTACGCCAATATTACGAATTCCTGTAAAACTTATATTATTAATTTTGTCCATAGAAATTCTAAAACCCGTAAAAAAATTTTTTTGCTACCCTAGCAAACTTTCTAAAACTTTTGCTTCTTCGGCAGCTTTTTGAGGATTTTTTACGGTTGAGCGTTTCATATATGAGCGAAGAGCCTCTCTGATAAGTTCACTTCTACTTCTCTGTTCGCTGTTTGCAACCCCATCTATTCTATGCAGAAATTCATCAGGCATTGTTACTAAAATTTTTGCCATATTCACACTCCGTTTACTAAAATAACACAATAGTATAATATCATGCGTTCAAAGCTTTTTCAAGTGGTTGGACTTGTTTTGTCGCTGTTTTGAAAACTTTTTTAATGTATAATTTTTTTATGGACGCAAACGAATTAATAAAATATTTTAAATCTCTTGGTCTGACTGTTCACACAACGACAAAAGCCCGCGGACATCAAGGTTTTTTTCTGAAAAACAGGATTGATATCTCAAAAAATATTTCTGAAAATAGAGTTGTTCCGACGCTTTTGCATGAATTTGCCCATTATATTCACTCAAAACTAGAACCTGATATGAACAAAACAGGCGGAAGTTTGGAAGTTCTTTTTCAATCGAATAATCCATTATATAAGGAAGAATTGATAAAAGTTACTAATTTTGTTGACAACAATTCGCTCTGCATAAGACTTTTTGAGCACAAAGACAGAGTGAAACAAAAAATTAAAGAATACGAAGCTGAGGTCAAAAAATATTATCCAAAATTTATGCGTTCAAAAAAATTCAAGGAGTTTGACAGATATATAAAGCGTTCAAATGCTCGCTATTTGTTGAAATATGATAGGGTTAAGCTTATAGAAGGCGGGTTTTTCAAAAAAACAACGAAACTTTATTCAATTGACAATATTGAAAGAGATTTTACTGACATGCCACTTGCATTTGCTGCATATATAAGACTTCATTCTTATCAAAAAAAACAGGCTAGAATTTCTGCGCGAATTAACAAATACAAAAAATATTATGAAAGACCTTGCGAGCTTTTTGCAAGATTTGTCGAAGGAATTTATCTTGACAGAGAATGGGTTGAAGCAATCGCGCCGAATGTTTCAAGACAGTTTTTTGATTTGTTGAAAAGTGGGTATTATATGGAATTAGGGCATGTGCTACGCACGTAGCCCTCTGTAACGAACTTATCGTCCTATTGCCTTTTTAATCCGAGCTGCTTTATACATCTTGCTCCCCAAGTTATTCAAATAACATGTTCATGCTACAATTAAGTTATGATTGATAGATATTCACGTGAAGAAATGAAAAAAATCTGGGACTTAAATTCGAAGTTCCAGTACTATTTAGATGTAGAAATTGCCGTTGCTGAGGCTTATGCGGATTTAGGAACTTTCCCGAAAGAAGATATTGAAGAATTAAAGAAAAAAGCGACTTTTAATGTTGAACGAATTGATGAAATCGAGGCGGAAGTTAAGCACGATGTGATTGCATTTTTGACTTGTGTAAACGAAAGTTTGGGCGATTTAGCAAAATATATGCACGTTGGAATGACAAGTTCTGATGTGATCGACACAGCTTTTGCTCTTCAAATTCAAGATAGTGGAAAAATTATTCTCAAAGATTTGGACGAAACTATTCAATCAATGAAAGATTTGGCGAATGAACATCGAGAAACTGTTTGTATTGGGCGTTCTCACGGTGTTCACGCAGAAATTATGACGTTTGGTGTAAAAGTTTGCAGTTGGATTGATATTTTGGAACGTCAAAGGGCAAACTTTATTCACGCGCTTGATGAAATCAAAGTTGGACAAATTTCAGGGCCTGTTGGAACTTATAGTAATATTCCGCCGGAAGTGGAAGCTATTACTTGTAAAAAATTGGGGCTTGTTCCTGCAAGAATATCAACTCAAATTATTGCAAGGGATTATCACGCGTACTTTATTCAGTCATTAGCTTTGATTGCAAGTGTTATTGAACAATTTGCGACGGAAATCAGGCATTTGCAAAGAACTGAGGTTTTGGAAGTTGAAGAAGGTTTTGGTAAAAAACAAAAAGGCTCTTCTGCGATGCCGCACAAGAAAAACCCTGTTTTGTCCGAAAATTTGTGTGGACTTGCTCGAGTTGTTCGTGCAAACTCAATTGTTGCATTGGAGAATATTCCGCTCTGGCATGAAAGAGATATTTCGCACAGTTCTGCCGAAAGAATTATTTTTCCGGATAGCTTGACGCTGGTTGATTTTATGTTGAACAGGTTTAATGGAATTGTAAAAAATCTTGTTGTTCATGAAAAAAATATGCTTAAAAATACAAACAAATTTGGTGGAATTGTTTATTCTCAAAGAGTTTTATTGAAATTGATTGAAAAAGGGTTAACTCGTGAAGATGCTTATAGATTGGTTCAACGTAACGCACTTGACGCGTTTGAAAATGACGGCGATTTCAGGATAAATCTTTTGAATGACAAAGATGTTGAAAAACTTTTAACTCCAATGGAAATTGATGCGATATTCAGCAAAGACGATTTTTTGAAAAATGTAGACAAGATTTATTCAAGAGTTTTGGGATAACTTGTTCGTTGAAATAAAAATATTAAGGGGCTAAGCCTGTATTCTAAAAGAACTTCGACACAACAATATACTTCGATTTCGGTCGATTGTTCTAGAAGAAGGGAGGTCACTATGGAAAATATCAATTTAACATTAATAATGATTTTTTTGATTATATTCATAATAAAAAAGTGATGCCCATCAATTAAGATAGACATCACTTCGATTTCTTAAACAGGTTACGGTAGTTAGCGCTACCGCCCCTATATTTTTATTATAACTTATTTTCTAGAAATTTCAACCCCTGTTATTATTTAAAAAATAATTAAACCACAATCGCACCACTCCGGACTCCGATTTGAAGTCTAGTTATAACGTACTTGTTGCTCCTTTTATCTTGGCTACTTAATTATTTTCCGGATTCAGTGCCGTTCGGGCTAACGTATTCAATTCCCATTTCTTTAAGAGTTCTGATAAAATTCTGTGCACAAATTTTTTGGGCTTCAGGCGGAACAATTCTCAAAATCTCGACAGTCTTTGAAATTACAGGATCCTTGTCATACCAACGATTGTTTGCATTAACGGGTTTGACCATTGCATAAAATTTATCAATTGTTTCCTTAGAAACTTTCTCTTCAATTTTTTGTAAAAAAATCTCTGCTTGAGCTCTTAATTCTGTTTGATAATTTTTTAAAAGCTCAATAACTTCAAGTAACAATGGATCGTGATCATACCAACGTTTGTATGCAGGTGACATTATAATAAGCCCTCCGTTATTTTCGGCTCGACAGATGCCGGTGTTATCACAGCGTCATCTTTTCGTTCTATCTTGCCTCCCAACAATCTTAGCTTATTTTCGAAATTTTCGTATCCTCTATCTATATGATGTAGGTTTTCGATAGTAGAATTCCCGTCTGCCATCAATGCTGCAACAACCAAAGATGCACCTGCTCTCAAATCGCTTGCGGCAAGAGTTGCACCTGTCAGTTTTTTCACACCCTTAATAATTGCGTGATTTCTGTCTTGGTGAATATCAGCACCCATTCTGCGAAGCTCAGGAACTTGCATAAATCTGTTTTCGTACAAACTTTCAGTAATAATTCCAACGCCATTTGCAGTTGTCAAAAGAGTCATAGCCAATGACTGCAAGTCAGTTGGAAATCCCGGATACGGTTGAGTGATAAAGTTAATTGAGTTTAATCTGTTTTTACAAGAAACTTCCAAAACATTTGGCTCAATAAGTTTAATATTAGCACCCATTTTTAATAATTTATCTGTAAAGAAAGTCAAGTGAGCCGGAAAAACATTTTTAATAATTGCTTTACCTTTTGTCGCAATAATTGCTGACATAAATGTTCCGGCTTCAATTCTATCAGGAATTGTTGTGTATTCAATCGGGTGCAAATCGTCTTGTTTTACACCGTTGATAACGATTTCTGATGTACCGGCACCGTTGACATCTGCTCCCATTGTGTTTAAGAAGTTAGCCAAATCAACGATTTCAGGCTCTTGTGCAGCGTTTTGAATTCTTGTAGAACCTTCTGCCAAAATTGATGCAAGCATAAGGTTTTCTGTTGCACCAACTGACGGGATATCAAGGTAAATATCTGTTCCGGCAAGTTTTGGAACTTTTGCGTGAACATAACCGTTTTCTATTTTGATTTTAGCACCTAATGCTTCCAAACCTCTGATGTGGAAGTCAACTCGGCGTTCTCCGATTGCACAACCTCCCGGCATTGCAACGATTGCTTCTCTACAACGAGAAACAAGTGCACCAAGAACGATAAATGATGCTCTCATTTTGCTAACAAGTTCGTATTTTGCTGTAATACTTGTCAAGTTTGTCGCATCAATTGTTACGGATTTTTCTTTTTTGTCGTAATGAGTAATTGCACCCAATTGCGCAATTACACTCAACATAATTTCAACGTCTGTTAAATCAGGAACGTTATAAATCTTTGTTTCACCTTTCGCTAAAAGTGCTGCTGCCATCAATTTTAAAACTGAGTTTTTTGCACCGCCGATTGAAACTTCACCTTTTAGTGGGGTACCACCTTTTATATAATACTTTTCAGTCAATTCTCTTACCTTTTAAAAATATATTTTTACTTCACTTATTATAATAATACAATTGATTTGGCTTTGTGTAAATAAGTTAAATAATGTAAAGAAAATTTTTGTAAAAACTTTCTATTAATAACCCATAAACATATTTTGCATTCCGCCTTGCATAAGCATCATGCTGTTAGAACTGTCATAGTTTTGAGGGAATTGACTGTATGTCATAGGAGATTTTCCATCATTATTTGGTGCAATATTTCCCATTTGTCTTACAGATTTAGGACTCATAATGCTTTCAGTGCGTTCTTCCATAATATCTGATGCTGAAACAGGCTTTGTTAATTGTGGGTATTTTGCCCTTGCTGCGCTGTTATTGAAACCTGAAAATGCATTTTTCGGGGTCAAATTTACTTCCTCAGAAAAAACCGGTAATGCAAATGATATAAGCAATAATGTCAAAACTATTTTTTTCATTTTATTCCCTCCGTAACCTTATTATATCAAAAAATGACAAATTGTAAAAATTTTGCTATAATGTAAACTATGGATTTAAACGTTGAAATAAAAGGAAGTAAAATATTTGTTTCTTGGCAAAAAGTTGATGCGGATTATTATCAAATTTTTTGCAAAAATGATGGTGTTTTTTGCGAATGTGCAAGGGTTTATGATAATAATTTTATCAGGTTTTCGCTTGTTCCGTATGGTGAAAACGAATGTTTTGTGCAGGCGGTAAAAGACGGTAGAGTTGTTGCAAAATCTCGTAAACATCAGTTTAAATTTGATAAAATTGATGTAGTTTACAGACACGAAAAAAATGGAGAAGTAAAATTCTTTTATAGCAAATGCGACTCTGCACAGGGCCATCGACTTTACAGAGATGAGGCAGAAATCGGTTTTAACGGAACAAAAAATTCTGATGCAGATTTTATCACAATTAACCCTGAAAACTTTGTTGATTACAAGATTAAGCCGTTTACAAAAGATCATGAAGGCAAGCGAAAATTTATTGTATCATCTGATGTTGTAAATATTCAAAAAAACAATTTTGAAAATACAACTTTGTACAAATCTTATAATTACAACTTATTTTTATCGTGGAATTTTAACGGTGATGCCGACGGGTTTCTGGTTTACACAGAAAAAAGCCAGCAACCGATTTTTGAAACAAATGACAATTTACGTCACTATTTGCCGATTACAGATTACAAAAGCAGTTTAAAATTTGTTGTAAAAGCTTTTGTTAACACGACGGAAGGGCGAGTGATTATTGGCGAAAGTGAAAAGATTTCAATGAGTTTGCGAAAGTTTGAAAAGCCTGAAATTTCTTTGATTATTCCGGCTTATAACGCACAAGATTATATCGCAAGAAGTATTGACAGTGCGCTTGCATCAGATTTTGCAAATCTAGAAATTGTTATTGTAAACGACGGAAGCACCGACGGCACGCAAAAAATTATTGACTGGTATAAGAAAAATTATCCAAATATCGTTTCAATCGAAAAAGAAAACGGCGGGGTTGCAGATACCAGAAATGTTGGGATTAAGGCGGCAAAGGGTAAATATATTGCGTTTATGGACAATGACGATTTAATCCGTCCTGATATGATGAGCAAACTTTTCAAGACTATTGAAAAAAACGGCTGTGACATTGCAATTGCACCGCTTTACAGGCTTACGGACAACGGAAACACTGTTCATTGCAATTTGCCGTTTATGGAAGATATTCCGCTTGATATCGACAAATATTTTGAAATTCTTTATACCCCGGGGTATTACAATTGTGCAATATGGAATAAGCTTTACAGGGCGGATATGGTGAAATCTCACCCGCTTGGGCTTTTGAAGTACGAAGATGTTTCGTGGACTCCTTGTATTTTGTCTTATGCAAAAACATTTTGTATTCTGAAGACACCTTTCTACGAGTGGGATAGGAAAACACGTCCTGAAACATTCGGAGATGTTTTGGCAAAACAGTCTGAGGAAGATTTGTTTGAACACAGAAAACAGGCAATGATGTTTTTTGTAGAAAATGGAAATCCTGAGAAAAAAGAAATGCTGAAAACTATTGCAAAACGTCGACTTGCGCGATATGCAAAAAATTCTTCAAACCCAAAATATCAAGAATTGATTGAGATGTTGGGCTGATAAGTTTTTAGATGCCTAGCTGCTTTTGATACAACTTTGCCTCTTTGCGTCTTTGCATCTTTGCCTCTTTGCGTCTTGGCATCTAATTCAATTTTCTCACCAATTTTCTCACATCTTTGTTCCAGATTCCGTCCCAGTTCCGCAAAATTATATCTGCAGGACAAATTCCATTTGATGTGAAATCTTTTATCGGTTCAAGAAAAATTTCCTCTCCTAAATCTTGTTCAATAAGTGACTTTTCTGCAATGTACAAAATCTCTTTAGCAATATCTTTTACATAAAATTTGCCGATTTTTGCATTCATTGCACTTTTTGGAACGTTATAACGAAGTTCTGAAAAATCCCTGTATTCAAAGTCTTTAAACAATTCTTCAATCTCAGACATTGCAAAATTGTTATACAAAATTCCTTTATAAATCGCAAGAATTGAATATTGCAACCCATCTCCGACACAATCGTGATTTCTGATTTCGATAAAATTGCGCAAACGGACTTCCGGAAAATACAAATTTGCATGAAGTTTGAAATCTTCCATCTCCGCATCATAGTCTTTGTAACCGTTTTGCATAAATTCATCAAATGTGATTTTACCGTTCAATACAAGTGCATTATCGTTACGATTAATAAAAATCATTGGAGTTTCAAGAACATAATCGACGTATTCTTCAAACGAAAACTTGTTATCAATTTGACCAACAAAACCGCATCTGTCATTGTCCGTATTCAGCCAACTAAGTGCGCGGAAACTTTTGTAACCTGTTTCAACGCCGCCCCTAATCGGCGAGTTTGCAAACATAGCTGTCATAAATGGAGTTAGTTTGTTTGCAATTCTAAATTTGTTCATCGCATCTTCTTCACTCTCAAAGTCAATGCAACATTGAATTCCTGCTGTTTCCCTCATCATAACATCTGACAAAATTCCCCAAAGATATTTTGCCATAATATGATATCTTGTCTTTGGGATTAAGTTGATGGACTTGTTCGTAGACAAAGGTGAAATACCATAATTAAGCAAAGAAATTCCAAATTTTTCTAAAATTGGAGCCATTTGTTTGTTCAGTTTATCAATCTTATTTTTCAACTCCGCAATTGTTTTTTCTGGCTTAATGCTAAGTTCCACCTGACTCCCTGGTTCAAGAGTAATAGTATCATGCATTTGTTTAAGTCCGATGATGTTGTAATCGTCTGTTATATAGTCCCAATTTTCGTTTTTTGCAAAGTTTCTTAAAAAATTGCAAACCCCGTTTTCTGCTCCGTAATCTACCGCTTTGCAAGTTGAATTGAATATTGGAAGCCTTTCATATTCAATCCCGATACAGTGTTCAGATTGCGGTTTACAGCCAGATTTGAATTGTGCGATAATTTCATTTTTGCTTAATTTCGTTTTGGTTTGCATATTATTTTTACCCCATTTAATTATAACATCTACAAAATAACAAAAAAATTTTTTTTAAACATTTACCTGTGTGTGGTATTATAGTAGGTAAGATGAACTACTTCGATCGGGCAAGATTTTTTAGAACAAAAAAAAGACTGGGTCAAAACTTTTTGATTGACGGTCAGACAATTGCTGATATCATTGATTTTGCAGATATTCAACCCGGTGATACTGTTATTGAAATTGGTCCCGGGGTTGGCTTTGTAACAGAACAATTAATCAAGCATGCCAAACAAGTTATTGCAATTGAACTTGATGAAGAGGCTATTAAAGAGCTTGAAAAACTAGATGCTCCTAATTTAAAAATTATTCATAACGATATTTTGAAACAGGATTTGTCGGAACTTTGTGAGGGTAAAGTCAAAGTTGTCGCAAATATTCCGTATTATATAACAAGTCCGATTATCGCTCATCTTTTGGGTGAAATCGACGATTTGAACAACAAAAATCGCAACAAGATTACAGATATTTTGTTGATGGTGCAAGAAGAAGTTGCTCGTAGAATGGTTGCAAACGAAAATTCATCAGGCAAGCAATATGGGCTTTTGACAATTTTGTCACAGTTTTGGGCAGATGTTGAGATTAAAAAACTTGTCGGAAGGCGTTCTTTTTACCCTGCACCAAAGGTTAATTCTGCTCTGGTAAAACTTGTTGTGAGAGAAAATCCGCTTTTGGATTTGACTGATTACAAACATTTTAGGCGAACTGTAAAAGCTGCATTTTCACAACGCAGAAAGAATATCAAAAATTGCTTGGCATCAGCTGGTTTTGCAAAAGAAAATATTATTTCTGCACTAAATTCTCTTGGATTAGATGAAAATATCAGGGGTGAAAAACTTTCGATAAAAATGCTCGGAAAGCTTTCAGAAGAGTTGTTGGCAAAGAGCAATGATTAAATATATTTGTGCGAAAAATCAATTCATTTAGAAGTCGCTAAGACGATAGGACGATAAGTTCGTTACAAAATAAGAAATTAAGTGATATAGACCACAGTTATTTCAGTAAGTCGTTAAGATTAAAACAATTTTCAAAAATAGTCACAATTCACGTCATTGTAAGCGATTAGCGAAACAATATAGCTATATGAATAGGCTGGATTCTTTCGGCTCAGAAGAACCTCAGAATTGTATGTATCAGTCAATTTGTTAACAAAAATTTTAATCAACTACCCACTCTCTTTCTCTCCCTAATTGAGGGAGAGAAGCTATGCCTTGCAACTATCTTTGTTTATAATTCAGTGTAGTGGCTATTTAAAAGTATTAATTTATACTAAACATAAGTCTTCCCTCGGTTAGGGAAGATTTAGATGGGTAAACATAAAACGAGATAGTTTATTTTTGTCAACGAATTACTTGACACATACAAGAATAACGGCTGATAGCAACTTTCCCCGATACGAACTTAACGTCTTATAGTCCTAGCGTCTTAACGTCCTTTATTGTGCCCTAGTAACCTAAATTACGCTTAGCTGCCTCGCTTCCTAGCTGCTTAGCCGCTTCTATACCAATCTCTTTCGCTCCATTTCTGCTAGTTTCAAATTTTTTTGTGCCGGAAAATATTTTTTCAAAAACGCTAAAAGACTTTTGTAACTGTTTTCAACAAAATCGGACTTTTGGTTCCAACCGTAGGCAAATAAATCTTTTATAATTTTTCTTTCATCAACATTTTTGGCTTTTTCATACATAGCAATAACTTGTCCAGTCCTGTGTTTTCCGTAATGACAGTGGATATATGACTTGCCATCATTATTTTCAATAAGGTTTGTTACTTTGGAAAAATAATCCTGATTAGGAATTTTATCCTGAACAAATTGCATTTTAGCTTCGACATATTTTATATTAAAAAGCTTGCAATAGAATTTTTCTAACCTTTTTAAAAACGGATATCCTGCTTTTCCACCATCACGCAAATCAATAACTTGCGTAACATTTTTAGCTTTAAGTCGAGCTATTTTAGTTGGCATAAAAATAGCATTACCTCGCAAAAGTTTATCATCAACTTTTACAATTTTGGTATAACCAAACATATATGGGATATCACGTAACTGCATAATTTCTATAATGTTCGTAAAAATTATAATTGTCTTTATGTTAAGATTTTTTAATAATTATTGTATAAATAGATTCTGAATAAGACGAAAATCTACGCTGAACGCTTGATTTTCTGTCTTTTCAGAATGACGACTAAAGTAGTTGCTATTCACAAAAATAACTAACCCGAAACTGTCACTCTGAACTTGATTCAGAGTCTTTTTTTACTTCACGAACAACGGTTTTACAAGAACATAAATGTCATTGAAAAGCACAAATACCAACAATGCTATTAACAGTACAAAAAATACTGTCATTACTTTGTTTGCAATCTCTTCGTCAACAGGTTTCCCCATAATCTTTTCGATTAACAAGAAAACTAAATGACCGCCGTCTAATGCCGGAATTGGCAAAATATTCAACAACGCAAGATTCATTGAAATTACAGCTGTCAAAAGAATTCCGTAAAAAATTCCTTCGCTACTGATAATATCGCCACCCATTTTGGTAATCAAAACAACACCATGCATATTTTTAAGCGGAATTTTTCCCGTAAATAGTTGTTTTAAAACAATTACCATTGATTTTGTTTCATTATATAAATAATTATAGCTCGTTTTAAACGCTGATTTTACACCGGTTACAGGGATTAAAATTTCTTTTCTGTTAAGGTTAATCCCAATTAAGCCGTCGCTTCCTGCGTAAACAGTGTTCAAATTAACTTCTTTCCCGTCGCGCAAAACCTTGATATCAATAGGTTTTTGTGTGTCAGAAACGGCGTAAGCAATATCTTTCAAGCTAAATGTACCATCAGCTTCTATATAATTTTTCCCTCTGAGCTCGTCACGAAGTTTTATTTGTTTTTCAGAAAGTTTTATTTCGTTTGGCTTATAAAGTTCAACTGTGTTCAAAATATTTTGATTTAGTTCAACTCGTTTTTCCTGCTCCAAATTATTAGGAATTTTCACAATCAGACCGCTGTCTATAATTTCATTTTCCTTGAATGCAGGATTTATTGCTTTCAAGCGATTGTAGTTTGTCTCGGCAAGGGTGTCAGAAGTTTTTCCGTCAAAAGACGCGCTATACATTGCAAAAAGCTGGACGGCGTATTTTGTATCAATCTTAGAACCGTTGATTTCAATAATCTTATCGCCCTTTTGAACGCCTGAACTCCAAATACTAGCTTCTTTGGGAGCGACAATATCCCCCAAATAAGTTTCAAATTTTTCAGACGGCATATTGTGCCACAAACAAGCAGTTAACAACACCAAAACGTAAGCACAGATTACGTTTGCAATTACACCAGCAGAAAAAATTATCGCACGTTGCCAAACAGGTTTGTTCATTAATCTTTCAGGAGAATTTTTCGGGATATCAGATTCTTTGTCATCATCTGGGAAAGAAACATATCCACCGAATAAAAATGCATGGATAACCAAAGTTAACCCACCAACCTTTTTCTCCCACAAAGTCGGACCGATAGGCAAGCCTATTCCGAATTTATCAACTTTTGTTTTGAACATCAGAGCTGTCAAAAGGTGACCCAATTCGTGAACCAAAATTAAAAGCCCGATTAATAAAATCATTATAATTACTGACATAAATTCTCCCTTTTAAATTATCAATAATTTGATTGTAGCATAAAAACATGTGTCTGTATTATAGTCAGATAAGATTTTAGAAGTGAATAAGTAAATAAGTGAATATGTGAATAAGTTCGTTACAGGTGCCATAATACCAAAGTATATTTTTGAGCGAAGCGAACTATATGAACTTATTCTCTTATTTACCTATTTACCTATTCACTTAAAAAACCAGCAACTACCAATAAACTCTGCCAGAGTTGCCGCTTGACGTTATAGGTAATTCTATTACGAATTTGTTTAAATTCCCGTTTTGAATAAAATAAATTTTCCCGTTATGTGCTTCTATAATTTTTTTAGATAAATATAAACCCAATCCAAACCCGACTTTTTGGTATTTATTTGCGTTTGAGATATATTTTTCAAACAAATGTTTCTGAGTATTTTTGTCAATAGGTGGACCTGAGTTTTCCAGAGAAATTTCAAGAATTTCGTTATGAATTTCTGTTGTTATATTAAAATCGGTATCTTTGTAAGCGTAATTAATACCATTGCTCAAAAGGTTTGTAATTACACGTCGAAGCTGCTTTTCGTCAGCAGAAATAACCTTTTCATCTTTCTTAAGCGAAGAATTGTAAATCAGTTTAACTTTTTGTTCGTTTGACATTGGCAAATGCTCTTTTATACAAGTATTGATAAGGTTTTCAATATTAATTTTCTCTTTATTAAGCTGAATATTTCCATTGTCATATTTGTAGGTGTTAATCAGGGTATAGAGCATTTCTTTCATATAGTTTGCAGATTCGAGAGTAAGCGATAAAATTTCTTTTTGCGTGTCATTCAGTTCGCCAAACACACCTTTGTAACATTGATTAATACTGCTAATTTGAGCTAAAAGCGGATTTTTCAAATCATGTACAAGAGTTGCAATAAACAAATCTTTTTGATTTTCGAGTTCTTTTTCATTATCAATATTTTTAGTAATTGTAACAAGGCCGTCAATTACATTATCCACCCTGATAATCGGAGCTTTGATTGTTCTGTACCAATGAGTTTGTCCATTTGTATCAGTTACAGTTTTGATTTTTTTCAAAGTTTTTCTGTTTTTTAAAACATAATCGTCCTCTGTTTCGGTCTCTTCTTGTGCCTTTGAAATATCAATAACTTTATTGGAATATCTGTCATGCCCCTTAAAAACAAAGTCTTTCGCATATTTTGTCCCAAGAATATACTTCTTGCTCTTATTTTTCATATAAACAAGAGCAGGCAAATATTCAAGCAAGGTTTTCAATTGGGAATTCTTTTTAATAAGTTCATTCATGAGAATTTTGTCTTTTGTAATATCACGTGAAATTGACAAAATATATTTGACTTTTCCATTGCTAATTAAAGGAGTGGAAGTTTGTTTAATTATCTTGAACTTGTCTCCCTTGTTGACTTCCAAAACATAGGTTTGAGGCAAGCCTGTTTCAATGGATTTGTCGATATTATTTTTTACAATCATAGCGTTTTTTTCAGAGATTAGCTCAAAAATTGATTTCCCAATAATTTCGCCCTCTTTTAAAAACTTAAAATGGTTTAAAAACGCATTATTAAAAACAAGATACTTGTAATTAATATCTTTGACCGTAATAATTTCTTGACAATTCTCCATGATTCCGCTCAGCAAAAGCGAAATAGGATTGGTTTGAGTGGAAATATCTACCATTTATACCTCTTAACACTTTAAATTATATTAATATTAGAAAAATTCCGTCAAGGTTGATTTGAACAATTTGAAGAAATATTAAGCAAAAATCGGAATAAAGAGTATATAAAGAGCTAAGCTTGTAATAGCTTAACAATTATTAATAAAATAGCAATTATTTACAAAAGAAATACTTTATATATACAAGAGTATAAAATCAGAGGTTTTATTATGAGTAAAGTTGGTCAAACTCAAAAGATAATGACAGAACAGGAGTTTAATAAAAGTCCTTTAAAAAGTGTAATGTCTTACCAAGATTATTTTACAAGGGCTTTGAAAAGTGGTTCTGCTTTTAATTTTGCAAAAATGTTTGCGTTAGGGCAAACTCAAGCGACTTCTGACAAAATAAAAGACTCAGTAAAAGGTTGGGCACTTGAAAAAGAAGCTCAAAAAGCCGACGCAGAAGAAGCTTATTACAAAGCTTTGGCTCAATATGAGGCTATGAAAACAGGTAATGAAGAGGCACTTAAAAAGTTACAGTATGCAACAAGTATGTATGGAGAAGAGTCTACACAGGTTTCTGACGCTTTGAAAAAATATAATTTATCAGATAAATCATTGTTTGCTTCAAACACAAATTTGGATATTGCACGTGATAGGTTTAATTCTGCCAATATGAGTGCGTTTAAGGCATTTTTGACATCTCAATTAACTTAACTACACAATTAGCTTGCAATTTTTCTTTTATATATTATCATGCAACTTGTAGAGTGCTTACGCCAATAATCACTCAACAAGAAAAGGAAATTAAAATGAACTTAAAAAACAAGCAAGAAATAGTTAAAGCTTACGGTAAAAACGAAAAAGACACTGGTTCTACAGCAGTTCAAGTTGCTATGATGAGCCAAAAAATTTCTGAACTTACTGAACACCTAAAATCAAATAAAAAAGATTTCGCTACAAAAAGAGGTCTTTTGATGATGGTAGGTAAAAGAAAAAGACTACTTTCTTATTTGAAATCTCAAAATCTTGATGAATACAGAGAATTAATCAAGAAATTGGGCATTCGTGGTTAATTTTAAACGAATTAAAAAGACGAAAGAAAAGGCTACTATTAGTGGCCTTTTTTTTTAATTGTAGGTGAATAAGAGAATAAGAGTTAAGTGAATAAGTTCATTTAGCTCACTTTGTTCGAAAAAATATTTTGTTGCGTAGCAACTGATACGAACCTATTCACCTATTCACCTATTCACTTATTGTCTTATTTCCTTTATAATTAATTCAGAAAGAAATTTTATGCAAACACTAAAATCAATGCGCCTGCACATCGGCGTTTTCGGCAGAACAAATGTCGGGAAATCATCTATTTTAAACAGAATTACTAATCAGGAAATTTCTATTGTTTCTGATGTTGCAGGAACAACCACTGACGTTGTGGAAAAATCAATGGAGCTTTTGCCTATTGGACCTGTGACTTTTTTAGACACAGCCGGACTTGATGACATAACCGAGTTGGGCGAAAAACGGATTGAAAAAACGATGAAAGTTCTTAATCGTATTGATGTTGCAGTGATTGTTTGCGAATTTAATGACAATAGTAAGTTTGGTATACCTCCCCAACAGGGAAATTGTATAGACGATTGCGAAAATGTAGGTCGACATTGCACTGTCGACGCAATCATCGGTGATTGTGAAAAAGATTTAATCAAAAAACTTGATGAACTCAAAATTCCATACTTGATTGTGGTAAATAAGTGTGATTTAGATACCAAGAGGTCAAGATGCCAAGAGGCAAAGCCCGTATCGGAAGCAGCTAAGCAGTTAGGAAGCGAGGCAGCTAATCAAACAGAAAAGAACGACTCGAAACTCATGACTCACTATTCACTTTCTAAAAACACCATCTTCACTTCTGCGAAGTTTGATGAACAACTTGTTTTCAAATTTAAAGAGGCTTTAGTTAAACTTTTGCCTGAGGATTTTGTGAATTCACCTAAAATTGTCGGGGATTTGGTTCCCCCCAAAAGTACGGTTATTCTTGTAATTCCAATTGATAAAGAGGCACCGAAGGGTCGAATTATTTTACCGCAAGTTCAAACTTTGAGAGACTTGTTGGACAGTGAATGTTTGAGCTATGTTGTAAAGGAAAGTGAATTGAAACAAGCTCTTGATAATCTTAAAAAGCCACCGGCATTGGTTGTTACTGATTCTCAAGCTTTTCGCCAAGTTTCTGAAATCGTTCCTGAAAATGTGCCTTTGACATCTTTTTCAATTCTTTTTGCAAGGTTAAAGGGAGATTTAGACGAGTTTGTAAAAGGAGCTCAAGCAGTAGAAGATTTGAAAGACGGCGATTTAGTATTAATTTTAGAAAGCTGTACACATCATGCAATTGAAGATGATATCGGACGTGTAAAAATTCCTAATCTTTTGCGTAAAAAGACTGGCAAAAATTTGGTTATCCATAATTATGCCGGACACGATTTTCCTGATTTAAAAGATTATAAACTCGTAATCCATTGCGGTGCGTGCATGACAAACCGTCGTGAAGTTCTTTCAAGGATTTTGATAGCAAGCCAAAACGGAGTTCCTATCACAAATTACGGAGTTGTAATTTCATATTGCCTTGGAATTTTGCCTCGTGCAACGAAAATTTTTAGTCCAAAAGTCTAATATATTTGTCAAAACACTTTAATTTAGTTGCAAAAAAACGTGTTTTTGCATATAATCGGACAAAAAGAGGTGACTATGAAAGGAATTATTTTAGCCGGAGGTGCGGGCACAAGATTACACCCTAGTACAATTGCAGTATCTAAACAGTTATTGCCAATTTATGATAAACCGATGATTTATCACCCGATTTCGGTTTTGATGCTTGCCGGAATTCGGGATATTTTAATAATTTCTACACCTGTTGATTTGCCTAATTTTAAACGGCTTTTGGGTGATGGAAGTCAGTTTGGCGTTAATTTTTCATATAAAGAGCAACCTTCTCCGGACGGACTTGCTCAGGCATTTATTCTTGGAGAAGAATTTATCGGAAATGATGATGTTGCGTTGATTTTAGGCGACAATATTTTTTATGGCGGTGCTTTTTCTCGTACTTTACAAGAAGTTGTCAAAAATACTAAAAACAATTGTGGTGCTACTGTTTTCGGTTATCTTGTAAAAGATCCTCAAAGGTTCGGGGTAGTTGAATTTGACGAAAATGGGAAAGTACTTTCTTTGGAAGAAAAACCGCAAAATCCGAAATCTAATTATGCTGTAACTGGGCTTTATTTCTACGACAACAAGGTCGTTGAGTATGCAAAAGCTTTAAAGCCTTCTGCCAGAGGCGAATTAGAGATTACGGATTTGAACAATGTTTATTTGTCTCAAAACAAATTGAATGTAAAAATACTTGATAGAGGGTTTGCATGGCTTGATACAGGAACACATCACTCTCTATTGCAGGCAGGACAGTTTGTTAAGACTATTGAGGACAACCAAGGTATAAAAATAGCTTGTCTTGAAGAAGTTGCATACAGAATGGGATTTATGACAAAAGAAGAGCTTGAAACCTCGATTAGTCAATACAAAAACAACGAATATTTTGCTTATGTTCGTGATGTAGTGCTACGTACATAATTAAAACCGTCACTATGTCGTTACAGTTGGCTGCGTGTCAGCTCTTTTTAGTTGCTTTCTTTTCCGTTAATCGCAAAATAAACCTCTTTAAGGCGTTTTTTGCTGATGTGCGTATAAAGTTGAGTCGTGGCAACATCACTGTGCCCCAAAAGTTCTTGTACAACTCTCAAATCTGCTCCGTTTTCAAGCAAGTGAGTTGCAAACGTGTGGCGTAAAGTGTGAGGAGAAATTGCCTTATGCAGTATTTTTCCTTGCTCATGAATGAATGTATAAACTTCCTGACGTGTAACAAGTTTGCCCTTCTCGTTCACCAAAAGTTTTTTTGTTTGCAAATTAAATTTCTGCAAATAAAATTCCCGTTCCGGCAAATATTCCTTTATTGCCTTAATCGCTTTTTTGCCAAGCGGAACAATCCTGTCTTTTGAGCCTTTCCCTGTGCAAGTTAAATATTTTCCGTTTAAGTCATAATCGTTAATCTTTAAATTTACTAACTCAGAAACCCTTAGCCCACAACCATAAAGTAGCTCAATAATAACTCTATGAAGTTTTGACAGCTTTTGGTTTAAAATTTCATTTATCTCATCAAGTGTCATAACTTTTGGTAATTTTTGCGGGATTTTTGGTTGTTCAAGTGTCAAAATCGGATTTGTTTGTGATTTTTCGTTTGTACAAGCCCATTTAAAAAAGCTTCGGAGTGAAGCTATTTTACGCATAACGCTTGTTGGAGAATACTTTTGTTCGTGAAGATTTCGGACAAACGAATTTACCTGAGTTCTTTGAATTTCTGCGATATCTTTATCTCCGCAAAAATCGAAAAAACTTAACAAATCTCTTCGATAAGCTTCGAGCGTATTTTCACTCAACCCTTTTTCTATCTCCAAATACTCTAAATATTCTGCCAAAACCTGCGTATTCATAAGTCTTTTATACTACATATTCAAGAGAATGACAATATTTTTTTTCTATGGTAAAATCTAAAATGAACAAATTCTAATTTTTTTCGTTTTATA
>ERZ1026882.312-NODE-312-length-30679-cov-17.478644_pt1 | contig 30679 bp, 14 predicted proteins | sample MGYA00380171_ERZ1026882 | MGnify/ENA primary metagenome ERZ1026882 (study PRJEB33269, sample SAMEA4719807) | human gut metagenome | biome: human-associated habitat; feature: organic feature; material: feces | place: Cameroon | collected 2013-10 ...
GGCTCGTTAGGGACTTGCACCCATTAGACAACACACATGCTAGTCAAACCAAAAATAGGAGGAAAACCACATCGTTCTCCTCCTACTCTATAAATTAGTTAGACTTCAATATTCGCTTGATAACAGTACCTCTAGTTGTCTTCAAGACAACAATATAAGCACCATCTATCAGGTGGGAAACATTCAAGCCCGTTTCCTTATAAGCATCCGTCTTGGCCACAACTGCACCATTGTTTGCTATCACCAGAACAGACTTCAGCTGACTGATGTCTCCATTTACATACAAGGTGCTTCTTACAGGGTTTGGATAAATATTATAGTCATCATAGATTTCTACATTATTGATTCCCGTAGGGTCGCCTATGGTCAACTTAAACGGAGCTGCAACAGTACCCTCCAATTTATTGGCAAACTTCACCGTTTCAAGGATGTTGTATTCCTGCTGGTTACTGCTGTTCCAAGCCTTGAAGGTAATCTTGTCTGAAGCATTGATGTCACCATACAGGGTCATATACAGTCTATCGCCAACATATTGACCTACTCCACGGCATTCATTCCCCACAAATGCACCCACTATGAATAATCCGGCAGGAGTTGCAGCCTTGTCTGCCTGAACAGTTGCTATCATATTCATGTTATATGGATACGTATGCTCTTTAAATTGCCAATGAGAAACCACTTCAGGTGCTGCCATTTCCTGTACGCCGGTTATTACCGGGAATACCTGCTGCACTGGATAATGGAACGTCTTGCTCTTGCCGGAGTAATACATATAGCCATTACCTGGCTGCATGGAAACCAAGGTGCCTTGCCATTTTCCACCGGTATATGTAGCAAACCGGGTATAGTCCTTGATGATGTCACCCTCGATAGGAGCCAGATTCTCAAAGGCCTTTTCCAGAGAGTTTTCATAAACCGGCAAATAACCTAGCCAGTTCCAACCCTTCTTCAAGCTGACTGCCGTTGCATCTGTTTTGCAGGCATGGCCATTCCAGATATTATCTATCTGACTATTGGTCTGCATGAGATAACCGGAAGTTGGACTCAATGTAACCAAGTCGCCCGCAAGAACATTCTGTGGATCACGTGTCAGTTTTGCTTCTGAGCCAATCAGACTTTCCACCTTAGCCTCTATCGGCTTCAGGAAGTCCTTCACCTTCTGGAAGCCAACATCAGCCAGATTTGAAGAAACCCAGTTCCAGCCTTTGGCAAGATTCAGATGAAGCGCATATTGGTCGGACACCTGTACGTAATATGACTGCGATGGTGCTGACAGGCATGAGCCATTGCTCACTGCTGCATAATAAACGCCGTCTTCTGTTGGGGTGAACTTTTTATCCGTAGCTCCTTCTACTGCAGTTCCATCTTCCTTAAACCAGATGTTATTCTTGTCGGCAGAGGAAACCAGCGTGCAAGCTCCTTCAACAGAAACCTTTGGCACCTCCAGGCGAGGCAGTACGGTTAGCTGTAGCATATATACGCTGTCGCACATGAACTCATTGCTCTTGGTGTAATAATAAATACCAGCTTTCTCGTATTCCTTGCCATGGAAGTTATAAACATCGCCTTCACAGATCTTGACAGACAGTGTATCTGTCTTTGGCTTTTCCAATACATTCTTCAGATGCAGTACAAAAGGCTTTTCGAACGACAAACCGCCCTCATCGGTAGTACTGATACGCACCTGATAGATAGTGTCTGCAGCACATTTAAAGGTATTCTTGGCTTGCAGTTGTGAGCCGCTGATCTGGAACAGTTCATTATGCACCGCTCCCTTTCCCTCTGCCAAGGCATAGGTAAAGGTGCTGCCGTCTGCATCCTTTGAAGCCAGCTCTCCGATAAAGCCTTCCGGAGCAATATCATCCTGGAAGATAGAGTCTGACAGGGTAATATCGGTTGGAGCTGCATTGATGTTAATGAACAGATCCGGTTCTGACTTCAACGGTTCAAGATTTCCCACATTGTCTTCTGCCAATGAGTAGAACTTGTATTGTCTGCCTGGTTCTGCCTCAAAGTCGATGACGGTATCTACCGGACATACGGCATATTCTTCGTAGATGCCGAAGTTGTTGGCAAGATACATCGTTACTTTTTTCAGTCCCGAGCCACCCTTGTCATCGGCAGCAGTAAGGGTGAGGTGATAGAGATTCTTGTTTTTGGAATCCACCTTTCCCTTTACTTTACTGGTAGGCATACCGGCATCTATCACGTTCTTCCATCGATTCGTTGGAATCGTATCATTCTGGTCGAACACGATGTTGGCGGCAATGCTGATGGTATCACCGGTCTTCAATCCTTCGTATGGTTTCAGACTGAAGCGAACGTAGCCTTCTCCCACATGGGTAGAATCGTTTACCGGCAACATACCTCTATCTACCTGCCAAGGATGCAGACCTGTTTCCGGGTCGATGGATGAGAAAGTCCAAAAGGCTTGTTTCTTCACCACATCGATACCTGCATTGAGGTCAACGTAAATCTTCATGGAGTCGCGCAAGTCGAGGCGGTTCTGATAAGCCGCCGGACTCTTGTCGATGTTCCATGAGTAATTGGCGAAGCCATAGCTTCCCAATCCAAAACCACGCATCCATGCCTTGTCGTCAAAACTAAACCTCACATCCACCTTTTGTGCATTAGCCGATGCAAACTCCGGGTCATTCTCAAAGAGAATGGTGTAGTTCAGCACCTCGTTAATGCTGACCCAACGAATGGAATCATAGCCCGCAGGACCAATGATTTCGTTTGGGTCGGCGGAGATGCCGCCGGAAGTGGTTGTGTCATCAAGAGGGTCTTGATGATGAGAAGGATTAGGGTTGGTGTTTTTATTTCCACCATCAAGAGGATATGGACATTGTCCTAATACTGTGATAGGAAATAATAAGAACGCTATAATTACTATATATTTTGTCATAACATAAAATAAATTTAAATACCTAATGAAATTTTTAGCCATTGAGTTGGATATTACATCCTCCTTCTTTCTTCTTTTTTTGCGTACATTCTTCCATAAAAGTATTATAGTCTTCCTTCCTATGATATTTGAAATATTCTTTATTACATTCACACCCAATTACATCATATGCATTTGAACAATCTTCGTCTGGTGGGCCTACAGGTATCACGCGTATAATACCTTTGCCATTGACTTTAGGATTAAAATTTGGCGAATAATCAGGATTATTTGAAATTTTAATATTATTGATATTTCGTCTTCTGGTATACCAATCCCATGTGTCATATATTTCGTCTTTATGTGAATATAAATACCACCCAACTTCTCCCCAAGACAAAACTGCAGTAACTCCCCATCCAACAGGGCTGGAAGCCCTTATAGGTGTAGAAGCACGATATAGCCTTTCTAATTGAGCAACTCTACTTAAGCCTTCTGCCGTTGAAATGGCCATTTTTTCAGCAATTATAACTGAAGCTAATCCTATATTATCAACACAATTAATAGAATTCGAATTTACATAGCTATATAAATTAAACCCATCCACATACATCAAAGGGTCTTTCTGCATAAATCTACCCACCATCGGATGCATACTTCTTGCTCTAAAGTAATAATCTCCAGTTTCAGCATTATATTCACGGCCAGTAAACAGAATATTATTCCCAATAGTAGAAGCAGCAAGCACCTTGCCATCTGCATTCAAAAATGTAGGCATACCATATACATCATATTCCACTTTTTCTACAATCTTGCCTTCCTTGTTAGTAAGCCCCATTGTAGAACCTAAATGGTTTGTATGATAATAGTAAGCCTCATCTTTTCTACTCATTTGCAAAGCCTCATCAATATTGTTGCCATACAGATAAGAGGTCACAGTGCCATCTATACTTTCCTCCACCATCTGGTCACCTGCATAATAGAACAAAGTGCTGTTCTTAGCAATACGACGACCCAAAGCATCGTATTTATAGGTAACAGACTTATCACCCACAGAAGCCATTTTGCTGTTATAGTCATACACATACTGATGCTTGTCATCATTCAGCATATTTCCATTTCCATCGTATGATGGAGTGAAAGACATACCGCCTGAAATAGCCGTGTAGGCATTCACGTTATTGGAAGTATAGTTGGTGACAACACCATTCTCCACAGTCTTCACACGGTTGCCCAACAAGTCGAATTGATACGTCTTGTTAACAGTCTTTCCACGAGTAAAGGAAGTGAGCTGAGAAATGACATCATAACCATAACTCTCGGTGCGGGAAGCATCGAGATTATCGGCACGCTTGGTCATATTGCCGATGGCATCATAGCTCATGGCAAGGCTGAGTACCTTATGGTCATCCTTGATAGCTGACAACCAGCCATTCTCATTATATCCATAATCCGTAGTGATGCCATTGGCGTATGTCTGCTTGGTCTTCTGGCCAGCCACATTATACTCCATGGTTACCACTTCATTGCCATTCTGAAGAATAGACGCAATGAGGTCACGGGCATTCAGATGTTCCTCCACCTTCATACCGCTTGGATAAGTCAAGGTACGCTTACCTGCTGCAACATGATAACTGTAGCTCGTTGTCTTACCATTCAATGTTTCAGTCAACAGTCGGTTCGCCTTGTCATAAGTAAAGGTAACAGTAGCGTCCTTATTCACGGCAGAAAGCATACGGCTCACCTTATCGTATGTGTATTTATCCGTTGTTCCGTCAGGATAAGTCTTAGACAACAAGTTACCCAATGGGTTATAAGCATACTTAAATTCATTGCCTGCACGGTCCTTCGAGGAAATCACATTGCCCAGCTCATCGTAGGTATATTGCAGCGATGCACCATTGGCAAAGGTGATGGCTGTATTCTGGTTGAGCGCATCATACGCATAAGAAGTGGCATTACCCTTGGCATCCGTTGCCTTTGAAAGGTTACCGTTGGCATCATACTCAAACTTCGTTACGGCATTCAAGGCATCGGTATGGGTCAACTGCTGATTAAGTGAGCTATAGGTATAACTCGTCACGTGGCTGAGCGCATCAGTCACGGAAGTCAGGTTGGAATTGTTGTCATACTGATACCTGGTTGTTGCACCCGACGGCAGACTCTCCGATGTCTTGCGGTTCAAGCCATCATAGGTATAAGTCATCGTGCGGTCGAGACCATCTGTCATGGTAAGCTGGTTGCCATTACCATCGTAAGTATATTTGGCTATCACGCCCATGTTATCACTCAACTGCTCTATGCGGTCGAGCTTGTCATAGAAGTAACTGATGGTATTTCCGTTTGGCTGGAATACAGATACCAGATTGCCCTTGGCATCATAGTCATAACCCGTCTTCTCGCCAGCCGCATTGGTCTGCGAGGTCAACTTGTTCTTTTCATTCCAGGCAAAGGTCTGCTCATTACCCATAGGGTCGGTCACGCTCAGCACGTTTCCCTTACCGTCATACTTGTAAGTATAGACACCACCCATCGGATCCGTCATCGTCAGCACATTGCCCAGGGCATCGTAACTGTATGCACGAATCTGATTCTTGGCATTCTTGACACGCACGATGTTACCCACCTTGTCATAACTCAAGGTAAAAGTATGGCCCAAAGCATCCGTTTGAGAGATGATCTGGTTGTTGCTGTCGTAAGTGTAAGAGGTGGTATTGCTGCGCCCGTCTGTCATACTCAGGATGTTACCGCATTCATCATAAGAATAAGAGGTAATATATCCTGCTGCGTTCATCACCTTTTCTGCGGTTCCATTGGCATTATAGGTGGTAGCCGTCACATTGTTGTTGGCATCCGTAGTATTCAACGGCCATCCCTTGTCGTTATAGGTAAAGCTGTTGCTGAAACCCAACGGACCCGACAGAGACTTGAGGTTGCCCTTGGCATCATAGTCGAAGCGATAGCTGTTGCCGTTCTTATCCTGGAACGAAGTCACCAGGTTGAACTTGTCGTCATAGGTATAACGCTCCGAATTGCCCAAGGCATCTGTCAGCGAGAGCATATTGCCCCGGTCATCGTATGTATAGGATGTGATATTGCCATTGGCATCCGTACGCTTCACCACATTGTCATCATCATCATATTCCAGGGTTGACTGTATACCACAGCATAAGCCCACCTTCTCTACGACACGACCTTTTTCATCCCAACGGTAATAGGAATACTGGTTCTTCGGGGCGGTGTAGTCAATAAAGACCGTCTTGTCTTTCTCGTAACGGATAGACTTATCCGACACATCCGTCTTCATGCGGCTAACCATGCCACTGCCATTATAGGCAATCAGCGTCTTATGGCCATTGGCATCCGTTATCTCACAGATGCGGTTCTGCTTGTCATAACCGTAAAGAGTGATGTTGCCCATGGCATCAATGCGCTTCTTCAATCGGTGCAATCCATCATACTCATAGCTGATACTGCCTTTATGGAAAGACGCAGTAGCCTTGCGGAGCATTCCGTCAACATAACTGAAGTTGAGTACATGCCCCACGGCATCCTGCACCTTCACCAGCATACTATCCTGATAGGTAAAGGTGGTTTTGTTGCCATTACGGTCGGTCATCGACGTTACCTTACCATGCTTGGCATCGTCGAAGAAATACTGCTCACCCGATTTCTCGGTAAGGCGAAACTTACCACTCTCGTATTCCTCCACCTTGCTGAACACGCCGGCAGGAGCCTCAAAATCATTGCCAAACTTCTTGAAGGTGTCGGTACGTCCGTCACCGGTTTCTATGACCACGCCCCCAATCTCATTGACATGGTAACGCATCTCGAAGCCAAGAGAAAAGCCTAAGCCATAGCCATAATTGGTTGACTGAGCCGAACTGTTATAATAGAAGCGCAGCTGCATCGGCATTTGCGAGTTTTGCGTTTCCATATCCGTCTGTCCGAAGAACAGCACACCGTTGTAGCTGTTCACCCAAAGTCCGTTAGGACCCGCTATCTTCGGGCGGATGATATTCTGTGCCTCGGCAGGCAGGGCTGCCAAAAGCAGTCCTGCCCCCAAGAGCAGAGTTTTGATATAATTCTTTATGTTCATATTTGAAATGTCTATATTTATTTCACCACATAAATCGTTATGTTACTGAGGAGTGCCGTCTGGTACATAAACAGATTGATCGTCTTCTGTGTACCAGGAGGTATTGACGTATAGCCACGGTTGTTGCTCTCAGAACCCAAGTCGAGATAGAGCACCGACTGGTGACGGTCTAAATCCTTGATGGTGGTGCCAAGATAGCCCTGATCGATGACCAGCATCAGGCGATAAATTTCGCAGTCGGTGTTACCGCCATTGGCATACGATATCGAGACAGGAGCATAACTGCCCATACGTACCATGCTCGGAGCATCAATCTTCGCTCCCAGACCGACAGAAGCTCCAGGAATTACCTTGAAGCCCTTTGGCAAGGTGGCCAATGTGCCGTCAGGAAGTTCGGATACGACATCGTAGGAACCGGTAGCCGCATCATTGAGGTTAAAGGTGACACGTGAGCTTGTCATACCGTTAAAGGTGACAGCCTCAGCAGGAATCACTTTCTCTGCCAACTTCAGGCGGAAGTCCATGATGGAATCAAACAACGCACCCTTGATATCTGTAGATACCCAGCCGCCATTACCACCTTCGGCAATACTTAGGGTTGTTGCTCCGAAATTCACCTCCTTGGCGTTTATCGTCATAGGGGTAACCGTGGTCAAGCCACTACCCGACTCAGAGAACACATTGCCTGTGGCATTAACCAAGGCTGCATTGTCCTGAGCCAAGATGTAATAGCTGCCAGCCTTCACATTCGGAATCAGCAATTCCTGTTGTGTACCCTGACTTGCACTGGATGAGATATCATACTTGGCTGTGGATGGTACCGATCCGAATGCAGCATACATACCAGCAGAAGCTCCTTCCGGATGATCCAGATAGAAACCTACCGTCTTGCCTTCATAGCCACCTGGAATCTCCAGCTTATAATAGCCGGAAGTATTGACAGAGGCACTACTGCCCAAGGTGATGGTCGTAAACGACAGTTTGCTTGGAGAAGAGGCGATACCCGTATTGTTCGTGTCGCTCAACTCTGCTATGGTCTTCGTGGAATTCGTCTTAACGACCACATAGTAGTCACCCTCCGGTACATTCGTAATGCGTCCGGTTACCGTACGGGTGGCCTGTTCTCCAGGATTGATGTTCACCTTGCCGGAAACCACGCCTACCATCAAATCATCCTTGTCCCAGGTCTTGTTCTTTGAGAGATAGATGACATCATTCAGCGTACCATTGGCTGTAAACTCACCCACATTGGCAATCTGGTAGGAAATGGTAACATCATCACCCGCCTTGATACTTGCCGGTGCACTGATAGCGGAAACCGACAAGTCGGCAGGCGTATCAGCAGAACCATTCACATAGACCGGAATTCCCTTTACATTGTTATTCTCGTCAATCTCGGCAATGGCATCCGATGCATCCGTTACGACAAACAGCATGAAGTTACCTTGCATATTGGCTGGAATATTGCAACTTACCTCATTTGAATAGACAGCATCTACATCCAACTTACCAACGTGGGTCTTGCTACCTATCCTGGTCGCCTTTTCGGTATTCAAAACCGTACTTGTGGATAGATAATAAGTGTCAGACCACTTGTCTGATCGGGTTGCATGTTTGCCAATATTGGCGATGCTCGTCCTGATCTTCATAGGTTGGCCACTCGTGAGGATTTCCTCTGTAGAGAGTTCTCTGATGGTCAAATCCGGAAGAGGAGACTGTAGGATGGTAACAGGAATTACGACCCAATTGTTGTTTTCATCCAACTCCTCAATCTGCTGGTTTCCATCGGTATGAATCAACACATTCCATTTGCCATAATACTTGTCAGGAACACTGAATGTAACCGTGTTATCAGTCTTCTCACCCTTACGGATGGCACGTACAGAGGCAGAACCCAATGATACAGCGTTACCGTTCAACTGGCTTGAAGACGACAGATAGACATGTGCATTTGAATTTGCTGCATCCCACTCGCCCTGGTTGGCTGTGGTAAACCTCAAAGCTACATCCGTAGAAGTCCTGATGGTATCAGCCAAAGCATAATCCGTAACCGTCAGATTTGGAAGATTGCCTTTGAGATAGAACGAAGTGTAAGTATAATTATCCCTCGTCTCTTTCTCGGCCAGCTGATTGGTGCGGTCAGCAAACAGGTGGAGATACTTTCTGCCACCTATGATGGTATTAGGTATCTTCACCGTCAGCGTAATCGTGGTACTACCGCCCGCCTTCAGTTTCTTAGTAGAACCCTTTTGGGCTGTAACCTCACATTTCACAGCTGCAGCATCAGAGAAACGATCATCAGAACTCATAAAGACATCCTGACTCGCCTCCAAATCAGCCAAATCGGCTTCACCCGTATTTCGTGCAGTATAGGTAACCGTTACTTCCTCGCCTGGCTTGACTTCGCCTTTAATACCCAGGTTCTGCACATAGAGATTAGCACCCTTGACTCTCGGTGGAGAAGGTACAGCCTCATACTTGCACCACGACTTCACGATGGCAGAACTGTTGTTCTGGGCAGATTCCTCCAATATGGCATTGTCGCTATTGGTACGTACATAGATATATCTCAAACCATCCAGGCGGGAATTGCTAGGAATCTTGATATTTGCACGCAGCGTCTTCTCAGAACCAGCAGCAATCCAAACGGTGTTCTCAACCTTGCCGATCAATTCACCTCCAGATGCATCCTGGTTGACGGTAGCATAAAAAGCATCCGTAAGCTTTGCATTCTGTATATCACCACTTCCATGATTCTTCACCTTCCATGTAAAGGCAATCTCCTTGTCTGTAGCAAGGGTATCTTCTGAAATGGAAAGCAGTTCGACCGTCAGGTCTGGCTGTACAAACTTGATAGGACCAGAACAGATAACATTATTCTTTTCGCCATCATATTCATACAGATCATCATCTGCATCTACCTGGATATAGGCATAGTAAGTGCCCGATGTCAATCCGCTAGGTTTCACCGAGATGGTATTGCTGTAAGAATCGCCAACATAGTGAAATTCTTCTGGCTTGACAATTATCGGACCAGGCGCCGACTGGAATATCGGTCCCTGGAAGGAGGCAGTTCTTTCACTTGTAGAAAGGAGGACAGCAGTATCATCCAATCCGGTTTTCTTCTTAGATAAATATACCTTATCCTTCCACTTCTTTACATAAGTTATACCATCCTTTGGCAGAGGGATACCTGCTCCCTTATTTTCCACCTGATAGGTGACATCGAAAGAAGAGGATGAGGCAATGTTCTTGGGAGCATTCATTTTTGAAGGAACCAAATCAGCTCCTGGACACAACAATACATCCACCTTCTCACTCTTACCCCAATTGTTGACGGTGTTAGCCAACTCATAAACGGCATCGTCTATATCTGCATAAGCATGGAAATAGGTTTCTCCATGCCATGAATATGGCAGATAGAAGGCAAATGTCAGCGTAGTATCCTTACCTGCAACGATGTTGGTTGGACAAGTAACAGAACCGACGGTTGTCAGCGGAGCGGCATCCCTATCTGGCGAAGAAGACATATAAAGAACCGTCCTGAAGGATTTCTCGGTATCTTTACCGCCCTTGTTGGCAACATTCACCTTCACGGCAATCTTCTTTCCGGAATAATAGGCATTGGAACTTCTTAATCCGGCAGCTGTGATAGGAGAAGGATAATAACATTCTTCCCAAGTCATCAAAATCTCCTTAGGCTTTCCGTCATCAACAACATATCCTGGCGTCGTTGCAACTGAAGGAGACAGAATTGGCTCTACGCTCGGGATGACAAACGACGAAATGCCAGGAATCTGCAAGTCTGCCAGATTCGGTACAGCTATGTTTATCTTCTTATAGAAGAAGTTGTCGCTTAACGTTGGTGTCTCTCCCTGTTCATACACCTTATTATAATAGGATGATGTGGAAGCATAAAGATGCTTATAGGAGGTAGAACCATCCTGAGAAGGATTATACGGATTCAAGACAGAGCCTCCGATAGCGCTCCACTGGATATCAGAGACACTATACATATCGGCTGCCACGATTACATAGTAGTTGCCATAGATGCGCTCATCCAAAGTAATATCGACACTGTTCTCGTAAGATTCACCACTGTCAAGTGACTTGACATTCTGAACCGTAGATAACAGCTTGGAGTTATTGGTGGATGTACCCGAAGGGGTTGTACCTCCATACACATCTGTTACAAGCCAGATATAGTCATTCCATCGGGTTTCACCGGTGGAACCTACGCCATCATTCTTAACCTTCCATTTCACTGTAAACTTCTTACCGGCTACAGCCTCAGAACAGTCAACCGCATATACGTGAAGATCCGGCAAACTTCTTACAGAGAAAGACATCGTGTCGCTCGCCAGTTCCTGATCCTCATTTCTTGCCACAATCTGCCATTTATATGTATTTCCGTTTTGGCAGAAATTCTGTGATGCATAGCGCAGTTCTGATATGCCGGAAACGGCTGGAGAGGATGGCCGCTGATTGAGAGCATTCCACAGATATACATCATAGACAGCATTCTTGATGCTATTCCAGGTTAATGTAACACTTGTAGATTCTGATATCGTTCCATTGGCAGGCGACATGTTGGTGAACAAGCCTACCAAAGCTGGTGAGACCAGAATTTCATGAGCGAACTCACAGAAAACCTGATTCTTGTATTTGCCCACAATCTGATAGTTAAGTTGGGCTGTACCGTCACCTTCATTGACGAGTGTCATGGAAGGAATGGTACGCTCACCAGACTCCTGGAAACCTGATACACCTGAAGGCTTAGCCTGTAGTTTCCAGGTAAAAGTCAAATCAGTACTGATAGGAGAGAAATCCATTTCCTCGGTCTTGGCACCCGACTTGATCTTCTGGGTCTGCAACTGATGGATTCTGGAAGGATTAAAGCTGATATTCCATAACTTCATCTCCACGCCATCGCACTCCAAATATCTGTTGTTGGCAACAAGACTATTGACCAAATCCTTGTTGACGGCATCTTTGCCATCACCCCAGTTCATGACAGGATTGCGGCCACTACCCCATTTGTTGAACGTAATGGTATGCTGGGTGGCAGCCAAAGACTTGAAAATCTTGTTCAATACCAGTATGTTGGAAGCACCTAACGGATAGGTAAAATCTCTATCTGCCCTGATGGCTACCTTTACATTGCCGCCAACAGCGGAATTGGCGAGGAACTGGAACAGCGACTCGGTAGAGGTGAAATAGCGCACTCCTGTTTCTTCATCCGAAAGATAGAAAGTGCCATCCGCTTTCCAGGTACTTTCATCATTGACCAGCACCGTCATCTCTGCTACATCAGAATCAACCTTACCCTGTGCCGTAAGCTTTACGGTATAAGAGCCTGATTTCTGATAAATATGCAATGGTGATTTCTCGGTGCTCGTTGTGCCGTCACCAAATTCCCAGAGATAGCTGACAGCCTTGGCAGATGATAAGTTGGTGAACTTTACCCTACCCTGCAGCTTATCGAATGAGAATTTGGAATACAAGCCATCCTCAGAAACCTTCTCTACGTAAATGTTACCATTACGCACAGAAATGGCTGATTGCTTATCGTCCATGGTGTGGATGACTCCATGTGACAAAACCACAGGATAGTTCTTTCCCATCTTGGCTTTTGATGGAATCGTTACGAAAACATCAAACACCTTTCCGTTGTCTCCTGCAAAGGCATCTTCGCCGAGCAATGAAAAACGGAATGCGTTGTTTTCCAACGAAACAACTTTCATCTCATGACCGGATGAACGGCCCGACAAACGGATATCCTCGGTATTCACCGCAAAACCTTCCGGGAATTGGAGATCCACAACCATTCCCTTTACAGGTGTATCATTCTCCAGATAAACCGGATAGGTGATGGTCTGCCCCTGCACGCCATTTTCGGTCATACCATAGATGCTGACATGAGTATCTGTAGGCTTAGAAGGCTCCGACGGATTTGAAGGATTATAATAATAGGTGTAGTTAGCCGTCAACGTAACGTTGCTTGTCGGCATCGTATAGTTGAAGTTGCTATTGGTAGAAATCACTTCTCCATCCAATGTCCAGTTTTGGAAATGATACCATTGGTTAGAATAGGCACACAAATATACCGTGGAACCTTCCTGGTAGGAGTTTCCACTGGAAACATTGAAATAACCTCCTGCATCAGGATTGCTTTTCAGGAAAAGCTTGTGATAAACCTGTGCTTCAGAAGGCTCGCCCGGACTGGATGGTGTATATGTGTAATTGGCAATCAGGTTAGGATTACCTGCCTTCATCACATACCTGAACGACCGGTTGGTAGAAATCACCTCACCATTTTCCGTCCAGTTCTTGAACGTAAAGTTTGAATAATCATACGCATATAAATCTATCGTCGAACCAACCTCATATCTGTTGCCACTCGAAATGTTGAAATAGCCGGAATTGGCAGGACTAGCCGACAGAGTCAAGACGGAATATACCGGTAGTGACGGCTCTGCTGGTTCGGAAGGACTTGATGGATCATACTTGAAATGGGCAATCAATTTCACGTTCTTTGCGGGCATAGTATAAGTGAAGTTAGGAGAAGTTGACACGACCTCTCCTTCATTTTCCCATGCCACAAATTGGAAGTTCTGGTATGCGTAGGCATGCAACGTAACCGTAGTTCCTTCGGAATAGGCTGTCGTTGCGCCTACATTGAAACTTCCACCATTCGATGGCGTAGCCTGCAGAGCCAGGGTGTAATATGCACCAGGCTCCGCAGGATTCGCCGGATTGTATTGCCCTCGCATGCTGACACTGAGCAGCAGTGCCAGCATGAGGAGAATATATCTATAACCTCTCATAGATGGAAAGATTTAATCAGATGAATTAATAAACAATGATCTTTGAAGATGTGTTGTTTACCTTTATGATATATATACCGGTAGGCAGGGAAATGGTTTGATTTCCTGCTGATACCTGGCCATTAAAGACTGTAACTCCACTCAACGAGTTGACCACGACATGGGCATCTGTATCTGTAGTGATGGTAACACTGCCCTTACTTCCCGTGATCTTTGTCTTAGAAGTTGCCGCGCTGTTGATATCCGTGATAGTACCACCCTTCGTATTGATTTTCAGAACAAAACGAGTTTTGTTTACACCATTGGTTGAATGGGTATAGAAGGTGTAGTCTTGTGCCGACAAGTCGATGTACTTGTTCTGCTCCTTATCAAAAAGCATGATCTCGCCTTCTGCCTTTACTGCACTAATGGTATAGAAACCATCTTTTGCTGCAAGGTATCCCAGCGCAATGCTTCCGGATTCTAACGGACGCTCGTTGATGGCATAACTGATTCCTTCATCATCAAGTGTGAAAATCTGAGGAACAGCTGCATTCATGCTCATAAACTTCGATGCATCCAATTCTAATTCATATCCCATCTGTGCCTTCTCGTTGATTACGAGACGGGTCTCATCCTTCAGATCTTCATCGTTGGATATCTCAAGATTAAAGAACTTGCGGTTGAGATTTGAAGAAGACTGGGTACGGGCTTTGGCTGTTGAAGCACGCTCAATACCAGAAGTCATCTGGCGACCTTCCTTATGAAAAACGATGTTATCTACAGCATCTGGCTTCTGAACAAAGAACGACTGCATTGGGCGGAGCACAAATTCATCATCTACAATGGAATAAGCCTTATAGGTGTTGCCTGTCCATACCGTGATAGGAGCGGTGAAGTCCATATAATAGACATCATAGTAGGCTGGATAAGGATTTCCTACGTAGTTCCAGTTCTTATTGGCTGAAGCTGTGGCTTCATGGGTTTCCAATCGGGTAGTCACATCGTTTGTATTCAGCACCTGTACATGGCTAGCTGCGGCACATGGCAAATTGATCATTCCCGAAGAGTTACACTGGAAAATATAACCCTTACCTGCCAACAACTTACCGTTATCTACATTTTTCCAACTGTTACCAGTTCCATTGGCTGCTCTACTTGCACCATCATAATAACGGAACACAAAAGAGGCATTGTTGCTATGAGTAACCTTCGTGAGGTCTATATCATGCAATGGAGTAAGGAAGTACCACCTGTTGGCATCCACTGAGAAATGACTGGTAATCTGGTCGGCAGTCATGGATGCACAGTCGTTCAGCAAACGGCTAGGGTTTGATTCACTTACGAAGATATCAAAATTCTTAAGGGTCATTGGTGCATTACCGCTTACCATTAACTGACCGTCATAATACAATTCTACATCAGGTTTTCCACCCATTCTACGATTGTTGGTCAAAGACAAGGCACTGGCTATGCGCCAATAATCCAAGTCGATACTCATCTCCTGAATATCGCCAAAACGATACCAATAACTGTCAAGCTTATAATTGGCAACAGAGAACGATGGCACAACCAAAGTAACCTTAGACTTATCAGGGCCGCCGCCTATAATATCATTCGCCACAGAAGGAGGAGTAGCTGACTTACACACTATTTTTTCGATACCATTACAATTTCTGAAACATCTGTCATACGAAGACATATAGGATGGAAGCTCCACATACTTGATGTTATCAGAATCATAGAATGCATCATTGGCCAATGAAGTTAATTTCGTTGGGAGTTTCACACTGTCTAACCCCGTTTGATAGAATGCCCCAAAATTAATGGTACGTAAACTTTCAGGGAACTTAATGGAACGTAATTTTGAGTTTTTATAGAAAGAGACACTTCCGATAACTTCCAGATTTTTAGGTAATTCAACATCCTCTAGATTATAGCAATTATAGCAAACATTACTTTCCAATACTGTTAAAGCGTCAGAAAAATGAATCTTCTTCAGATTAACGCAATCACTAAATATATATGTAGAATAGTCACCCCTATCATCATAACGGTATGCCTCTGATCCCAATTTTGTAACAGAGTTAGGCATTATAAATTCACTGATGCTTGTTCCGCTAAAACAACCATAACCAATATACTGCAACTGAGAATCTTTTGCAAAATTAACGCTCGCCAAACGAGACACACTATTAAATGCATACTGACCTATGGTCTTTACACTGCTTGGAATAGTGATGTTTTGTATCTGTGTTCCACGGAAAGCATACTGACCTATAGACTCAATACCTTCTGGCAACACCACATACGAAAGTCTGCTCAATCCATCAAATGCAGAGTTAGGGACAGAGTTACACTTTGCGCCCGACAAGTCCAATCCCATCAAGTTGTTCATTTTCTTGATATTGGCCCAATCGTCACTATTCAGATTACCAGTTACCTTTAAAAGTTCTACATCATCCAATACACTCACTTGATAAAGCACGTCAACACCCAATGTTCCCGCCTTTGGAAGATCTATATTTATCCAGTTGGAAGACAATTCTATATTCCTAATTTGTGATAAGTAGGTGTCAGAGGATCTATTATTCATCGTATCTACCCATTCTACAGTATAAGTACCCGGCGTGAGTACTACACAACTGGTGCCAAAAGCAATTCTGTTGTTATCATTGCTATACAGCTTACCGTTTATATAGAAAGATGAATTATGGTAATCTCCAGCCCAGGAATGCTCTTGGAACCCACCATTATAATATCCAGAACATCTTTCAAAAGAGAATTTACTTACCTTATCAATTTTAAAGGTGGTAGAAAATCTAGATGAAGTATTTTGGTAATTATAGTTACCACTCTGAATATATCCATCTTCGATAGTCCATGGATATTCTGATTCATTGACAAACTTCAGAGGCTGAGACTTCGCAGTCAAAACAGCAGATTCTAGAGGCAGAATCTCTCTGACACAAATGTTACGCAACAAACCGCTTTGATTGTAATTACTATAATAATAAGATATCGTATCCTCAAAAGTGACTATGTGTTTTCCTTTATCCAGGAAAAAACGAACCTTATTCCAGGAACCGTCATTTTTCTCTCCCTTACAAACACCATCTACATACATTTTAAGCGTATGATTCCAATTATGGGCATTCACCCATTCAAACGACACCTCTGTCTTTTTATCTGTTTGATAAGAAAAGGAAAGCGTAGAAGAACCATTTTCTTGCTTCTGTTTTCCGCTTTGGATAAATCCATCACCTATGGTCCATGGCTGCACCTCATCATTATCAAAGGTCAGAGCAATAGACTTACCAGATACAACCACAGACAGAGAATCTGCAGATGCACCTTTTGCCTTTAAACGTTGATTCAAAACATTTTCTGACTTAGAGATGCCAACATCTTCTTTTTGAGTTGACATCCCCAAAGGAGAAAGGTTTTTCGCAATAATAACTCCAACTATCATTGAAGTCATTAAAACAAACGAACAAATTTTCTTCATGTCATTATTATTTTAAAGTTTGTAAATACATTAGTTCTATTCTGAGGATAAATCAACAAACATAATTGCATTACAATGATGATTTTACACCCTCAAAAGTCTCTGCAAATATAAGATTTTTATTTTAAAATGAAGTCAATTATTTTTATTATCTTTAAACGTTGCTAAATTTTGTGCTTAAACGTCAAATAGTGTGTTTATTTGTCAATTATCGTAGTCTGTTTGTAAGCCATTTCTTGCTTTTGATGGTGCACAAATTTCCATTATGAAAGTCAGAAAGGTATCAAAAGCCACAAGATTTGGAAAAAAAGTAAAATGCCTTTTTTCTTGTCTCGTGCCCTAAGTTTTGGTTAATTTCCCACGATTTCTTCGTATTTTTCATTTATAATGTGTAACTTTGCACCAATATATTTAAAGTAATACAAACAATGTTAACAATAGAAACAATAGACTACCGAGATCAGATAAGCAAAATATTGGAAGAGGTCTCCTCGATGCTGGAAGAAAAATGTCAGCAATATAAGGCTCAGTTTGATGCTCCGTATCGTTCAAGTGAACCGACGGATGAAGAAAAGGATGCCCGTATCGAGGCAGGAAATCTGGCTGCGGCTTATTCCAAGATGCAGAAATTCGTCTTGCAACAGAGTAATAAGCACCATCAGGAAACAATTCGCATGTTACGGCGTGCAATCCATGAGTCGTAGAATTTTAATGGTAAGTGATTTATGATAAAGGAAGAGTTTATACAAGCTAAAATACCTCAGCAACAAGCTGATTTGAAAGTATTCACGACGGTTTTTAAATTCTTGAACCAGAAGATTAAGGAAACGGAAGAGGCTGGTCAACAAGATAAGTTGCGAGCCTATAAGGAGGTAGAGCAGCTTTTTAAAAATCGCATGAATAAAGTCTCTGCGGAATTCGACAAGCTGATGACGCAATATGAGTTTCAGAAGTCCCGAAAGCGAAAATAATGGAAAGAAACATGGCGATGGCAGGTTCTGGTATGATACCTGCCATCGCCATTTCTATTGGGCGTATTGGTAATTTCAACCATTATTGCTATATACTACCTTGTATAATCCGTCTTTACATCATCATTGACTATTTGCTTTTGAGTTTGCTTGACACGACTCTTCAAATGACCAAGATTATATCTTGCTGAAATCACAAATGATGCCTGGTAGGTACGGCCCATACCTTTGTACTGGTAACCGTTTGATTCCGTGAGACTTGTCCATCTGTAATGAATGGGAAGAAAGCTATAGGCAGAAGCCATCAGCGTAAGACGATTGCCAAGTACTTTCTTCGTAAGGCTCAAACCATATTCATATCCCTCAGAACCATAACCCTGGAGCATAACATACTTGGTATGGTAGTTTCCCTCCAGTTCAAGATAGTAATCCTTGGGAAGCTCATATTCTGCCATACAACGCAATCTGCCAAACCATCCCTTGTGCCATTGCCCTATTCTTTGAGCGGAGTACTGGACATAGGCCAAAGATGTGACTGTGCGGAAAAAGAATCCGCCAAAACGCTTACGCAATGACAGTTCGAGATTGGTATTGTTCTTATGACCTATATTATCCTTCGTAGTGTGCAATACGCTACCAGCAAGATAACTATAGCCAAGGAGAAGCCGGTCGGAATATTGATGCGCCAACGACATGCTCAAATACCAGGCATCACCACTTCCCATCCTGAAAGCAGTGGTTAAAGATATGTCCTGATTCCTCTGCGGCTTCAAGCCTGGATTTCCATAGCTCAACTCATTGACGGTGCTACTGTCAACATAGGGATCTAAAGCAAAAATATTGGGACGAGATACAGACATCGCATACCCTAAGGATAAGGTTCCCCTATCCGACAGGATATAGGAAATACCCATGCTGGGAAGAAAATCACAAAAACTCACCTTGTAGGTATAACCTTTGTCTGCCTTGGCCAACTTCTCCCAGTCATTTTCGTACTGAAGACCAGCTGAAATCCGCCATTTACGATCATTGTATGTATAGCCCAAACTGGACTGCAGAAAATTCTGAGTGCGCTTGCAAAGACTTACTCCCGTATTATCCCGATAATATCCAAGTCCTATCGGGGAGTATTTTTCCTCATTATCGTCATGATCCAAGCGCAGCAAGCCCTTGAGACCGAAGACAAACAAATGATGCTTTCCTACACGCCTATTGTATTCCAACTCGCATGTATGCCAGTCTTCTCCACTACTGGTCATGAGAAGACAATCCATCAAGCCAGAAATAGAGTTGGCACATCCTGCTACAGAATCAAGGTCCTGATAGCAAATTTCTTTCTTTTCCATATAAGGACGGCCATAATAATTGTATCCCACAAAAAACTTTCCTCCTTCACCTCCTGGTCCGAATACCCGTTCATAGTTCAGCGAGGCCTGGTACTCTGGCGACTTGAGCCTATGATTCAGCTGCTTTACATAAGAATAGCTGGGAGAATTATCAGCCTGGGTTACCTGAACATCATAACGGGAAGACGAATGCATATTGTTACGCAAAAAAATCCGGGCATAGGCTGACAACAAACTATGATCATCTACATCATAGCTCGCAGACAGCTCCATATTATGATCCTTGGAACTGGTTCCACCTATTTTGCCTTCAGTTATACTCATGTGGTCAAAGAGAACTTCGTGACGCAACTCTTCCGAACGAGACGTTGAGGAATGCCCAAACATGTCGTTAAAGGAATAGCAACCGGAAAAACGGATACGTTTTATCTTGGATGTTCCCCAAATGGAGCCAAACAAACTGCTGTCGGTTCCCTTTCCATACATGGTGAGCATATAACCTTCCAGTCTGCCTTTGGTTGTAATATTCAAGACCACGGCATCATTTCCATACTGTAAGTCGGGATGTGTTACAAGCTCCACCTTCTTTACATATTTTGAATTCAACGCACTAAGCAGCTCTATAGGATTATTGACCAGCGGATCTCGCAGACCATTTAGCTTATATACTATCTTCCTATTATCGTCCGCCGAAATTTCACCTTTCCTGCTGACGATAAGCCCCGGCATCTTTCTCAAAGTCTCAATCATGTTTTCCTTCATGGCACTGCTGTCTGCATCGACATGGTAAATGATTCTGTCTGTTTTCATTTGAACCAACTGCCCTCTCACGATCAGGTCTTCCAACATCACATTAGGAATCATTCTGGAAGTATCGCAAGATGCCTCCGCCAGCATTCCCTCCCGGCTTTCATAACTGATGCGGGGCATAGAACCATGAGCTTGGGAATAGCATCCCCAAGCAAGCAAGTACATCACGAGTAAAAGTATCTTCGTATTCATCTTGAACCCATTTAATTGTTTATCTCTGCAAATATACGCCAAATGTGTGAAACTACCATAGAAATTCTGATTTTTAACACTGTCTATTCAGCCAATATTCGGTTATTCTAATTGATCTTTTAAGACAAATGAAAATAAAGGCCTATCACAAAAATGACTTTTGAAACTTCTTATGTAAGATTCGGATTTATTACAACTATTTTGAACGTAATCGTAATATGACTCATTTGGAGTTCTATCATAATACCAATTATCATCCGAGTAGTCTATTGCAGAATTATTCATACAATATACATCACCTCCTAAGATTGGAATCGCTAAAAGTTTACATATCTGCACTATTTTAAGTGCTTCCTGATATGGAAAAGCATAGCCTTCAATACCTAAATCCATCAAGGAATAATATTCGGAAATATTATTATCTTGAATAATTGAAATTATATCATTCTGTTTCATTTTAAGGGTCTAAATAATCTATGATTAATTCAAGTTTCGCAAGTAACCTCCGGTCCCCAAAGGGGGCGAACCACATCCTGGCTTGCTCCTGTTCGCCCCCTTCGGTATCAGTCAACAGTTGAGATACCGTTTATGTATAGTTGAAATTTCCCTTTCAGGCAGCTCCAACCATACAGGTAGAAAAACTTCCCTTTAAAACTTATATATAGGTAAAATCCTGACCTTATATCCATTTTTCTCAATTACCCTTTCCTCCCTCATCGTGACAATGATTAGATTGGAGCATTTGAGTTCTCCGGCACATTCTATGATGCTATCTACCTCACGCTTGAGTGTCCGTTCGGAAGAAAGATCATAACATACCTGAATGAGACTCTCTACATGGGTACCTTGCCTGGTCACAAAATCCGTCTCCTTATCATTACGGGAACGGTAATAGAAAAGAGAGGTTTCCGTATGATACCCCCTGCGAACCAACTCGATAAAGACCTGATTTTCCAGTAACCTGCCCAAGTTCTCACTCACGCTAAAAGCCTTGGCTTCTACAAAACCATTATCAACCACATATACTTTTTGGGGAGCTTTCTTCATCAGTTTCAGTTTGTTGCTGTAACGCGGCAGATAATATAAGAGATAGGGCTCTCTTAAATACCCCATAAATTTCTTGGTTGTAGCTACGCTGGAAAATCCAAGTTCTTCTGACAGTTCATTGGCACTGAAAGGATTGCAGAAATTAGATACCAGATACATGGCCAAGTTATTTAAGTCCTCTACATTACGCACTCTATGACGCTTGGCGATGTCTTTCCAAATGATGGAATCAAAAAGAGTGGAAAGATAGTTTTGAGTCAGACCTCTTGCTGCTACTGTCTCCGGATAGCCACCATGGTGCAGATAGTCTGCCATAAGCGAGAAGTCGGATGCGCTATCTTTCATATCTGATACTTCTGCAAGACTTCTGTGATTCCAGATGAAGAATTCAGAAAGACTGAAAGGCAGCATCTCTATCTGAATATATCTACCTGTAAGCAATGTTGCCATTTCGCTACTCTGCAGTTTGGCGTTACTTCCCGTAATAACCATATTGATTTCCATGCGGTAAAGCTTGGAGACCCACAAATCCCAGCCATCCATATTTTGAACCTCATCAAGTAGAAGAAACTCGAAGTCGGGATAAACGGCAAGCAGAGTTTCCCAAACCAAATCATCGTCCCAGGCATTCAGTAACTTTCCGTCATCAAAATTCAAATAGGCAAAGTTCCTGCCCTTCAACATCAGCAAAGCCTCTGTTGACTTACCTGTTCTTCTTGGCCCTGTTATCAACTTGATTTGCTTACTTGCCAAAAGCTCGTCCACATCATACTTGGTATGACGTGTAAGATAAGGACGGGAAAGCAGAATATCCCGTTCCTTTTTCTGGTTATTGATTATTGTTCTCATTTCTCTTCCGTCGCATTGATTAAACCGGGGGCAAAGATACGAAAAATATTCAAAATCTCGTCCGTATTGAATAAAAAAGTACTGATTTTATTCAATACGATGAACAAAATGAATAAAAACCATACTTTATATTGGTATTTGAAGCTTGAATGTACCATAGAATCTTGCAGAACTACAGAACTTTCTGCGAAAAAATAATCCCTATGCATGCCAGGTAAGACCAATTGAGAACCTGCGTATGAAATGAATTTCGTATCTTTGCACCGTCAATCAGAATGATGGACTTCGCCCGCATAACAAACGGACGGACCTTGTTAACTTTAAATCTAATAGGAGACACAACTATGATTCTTTTCAAGATTCTGAAGAACATGAACAAAGAGATGAAGGAGGCATACGGAAAGTACTATGCCTACCCAGTGATTACCAAGACCGTGGACATCGACGGACTCGCTAAGCAGATGGCTGCCTACAACACTGGCTTCTCGGAGGGACAGGTGAAGGGTATGCTCGCCGATATGGTGAAGCGTATCAAGGAGAACATCACCAACGGATTTGCCGTGAAGATAGACGACCTCGCCATCTTTACCTGCGGCATCGTGAACAAGGAGGGCGCTACAGACAAGGCGAAGTTCTCCGTAGCTGCCAACATCGAGAGCATCAAGCTCCGCGCTCGTGCCACCGGCGAGCTGACCCGAGCTAACCTCAACCGCGAGGCTTCGCTCATGGATATCGAGAAGCTTGCCAATCTTACAGGCACAGGCACAGAGAATGGCACTCCGGGCAATACTCCAGGCGGCGGCACCACAAACCCTGGTGACAAGAAGGATGAGGAGAACAAGAACCCTGGCGGAACCGGCAGCGAGGGTACTGGCAGTGAAGGTACCGGAAGTGAAGGCACGGGCAGCGAAGGTACCGGAAGCGACTCTGGCCACGTAAATCTGTAAAAGCAGATGAAACTCCGGCCTATTTCGTTACACTGAAAAAAGAATGAAACACTACCATGGAAACACCTAAGAAAATCACATGGGTCAGCATCCTCTATGCCGTGATACAGGCGATTGTGGCTGCTCTTACTGCTCTCGGCGTAAGCTCCTGCACACAAATCCAGATGTGATGCCCGGCACCCATGAAATCATCTAAAAAATGTAATGCTATGATCAAAGACTCTTATCCTATGAACATCGGTGGTGAGCTGATAAGAAATGAACTGAAACTGCTCACACGAATGGAACAGGGAAACCTGATGGGAGGAAGCAACTCCGTAAGATTCCTCGTTCTGCACTGTTCTGCCACGAGATGTAACCAGAGTTACACCGTGGAACAGATGAAGAAGGACCACAAGTCACGCGGATTCATGACCATCGGCTATCACTTCTATATCCGTCGTGACGGTACGATGACGCAGCACCGCAGACTGCTGGAGGTGGGGGCGCACGCTCGCCCATACAACCGATGCTCCATAGGCATCTGCTATGAGGGCGGACTGGACGAGAACGGCAAACCTGCCAACACGCTCACCCGGGAACAGTATGACCGACTGCATGACCTTTTCTACATTCTGCATCAGCTCTTCCCGAATGCAAAGATAGTGGGCCACCGCGATTTGCCTGGCACTACGCCAAAAGACTGTCCTTGCCTGGATGCAGCAAAACTGTTTGGAGACATTGATTCATAAGGAACTCCGGAAAAGGACTCCGGAAAGAGACTCCAGAAACGGACTCCGAAAACGGAAGACTCGGAAAAGAAGAGGGTGCGCTATGATGATTCATAACCCACCCTTTTCTTTTGCCGCTTATCTCTCTTTCTCATTTACCGTTTATACCTCTTTTTCATTTATCGTTTATACCTCTTTTTCTACACTTTAATCCTAAAAAAGCTAACAATTCGCACAAAACTTCTGCTTTTTATAAATTCTTGTGAACAAACATGCAATTTTATTGTCTTTTTATAAGATAAATGAAAAATTATCATTATCTTTGTAATCGGTTTAAAACATATATGATACAATATGAATAATTACAAGTACATCAAAGCAAAGGTTTTACGAGTAGATGAGGAAGAACACAAGTTCGTCATCGAAGTGGAAAACAGAATCTACAAGGTAGCACAGATTGACTTCCAGAGAAGGCAACCCGCCCCTGAAAGGCTCAACTGTGTGATGATTACCACCCACCTGGGAAAGGTTTTCATAGCCCAGAACATTGAGCACCTGATGAGAAAACACTACAAGGAAAATGATGAGGTAAACTTCAAGATCAAGATGGCGCTGGGAAACTTCTACCATCTGGAAGATGAATTCGGATTCACCGCCATGCTGAAAAGAGACATGGTGATCAATGCCGCCCTGACCCCTATGGTGAGATGCCGAATCATGAAATTCCACCAGAAGTACATGGATGTGCAGCTGGTAGAGGTGCTGGGCGCCGACAAATCGGAATTCTCAATGTCTGAAAAGGAATTCTATGACATCATAGGAGATGAAACCTGGAATACACAGGAATTCAGAAGACTGATGCTGGGAGATACGCCATCGGATATCTTCGACCTGGAATGCCACAGATGGATTACGGGCATATCTGACACCCTGAACCAGGACGAACTGCAGGTGCTGCTCAGACAGATACAGACCCACTGCATGACTACGCTGGAAAGCGAAAATCTGCTGCCACGATGCAAGGAGGCTGAACGTGTGCTGCTGGAACAGCGATTCACCGACATCATCGAGCTGCTATCCTATTACATACAAGCCATCGAAATTCTGAGAAAGGGAAAAGCCGAGGAAACCATCAGCAGAATCCTTTCCACCCTATCTACATGCGCCTATATCTACCATCCGAGAAAGCAATTCTGCATCATGCAGTGCATCTTCATGCTCGACTTCTCGATGATGGAGAAATTCATCGACACCATACTTTCCACCCTGAGAAGCCAGGAGGTGTATCTGTGGAACAGAAAGCCTTTCCAGATGCAATGGCTCAAACTGCTGCAGGGATACGTGGATAATATCTATAGCCAGACCGACAGACTATCGAGCGACTTAACCACCAAGGAAACGATGATACAGGTGCTTATCATGGAACTGATGCTCGGCAGACAAGCTACACATAAAATTTATGACAGTTCGCTGAACCAGGCTCTGCTCTACCGACTGGTTTCGCTGATGAACGTGAGCGACCCTAACAAGACGCTGCAGAAATCGTTCCTCTCGCTCTTTACGCAAGCGGAATTCGATGCAGCCCTGCCATTCAACAACGATGATGCCTTTGTGCTCTCGAACATACTCTGCTCGCAGGACAACGAGAACGTGGAAAGCATTGAACCCGCCAAATATGAAAGCGAGATGACTCTGCTTACCGTGAACGAACAGGCCATCAACATACAACCAAAAGACCTGGATAAGGAGAATCTCTATCTGCCGCTCTCTGCACGAATGGGCCTGTGGCACGGTCTTTCCATCCGACTGGACGAGAAACCGCCGGTGAAACTGCGCGGAAAGGTGGGCACCACCATCGAACACTACAAGGAGCTGTGGGAATACATCAACCACTCGCTGTTTGCACAGAAAAGAAAGACTTCGAAGAAGAAAAACAGCAACCTATACAACGACGACGAGACGGTGATTATCGTAACCAAACAGCTGGCTGGACAACTGATGTTTGAATGCCAGGTGGTGGAAGACGGATATGAGGGAACGGGTACGCTGGACGTGCTGAACGATGTGGTTCCGTTCTTCCCGGGCGATGTAAACCTGCAGTCGTTCCAATACCAGGGCATGCCGCTGCTGCTGCATGCATACGTGAAAAAGGTGAACAGCGACGGTACCTACCAGTTTGCCATGCGCGATATGATAAGCGAATATGAAGACGACGTGAGAGTGAACGACCTGTTCTATAACTCCCGACTCACCTGTTTGCTCTGCAGTCAGGTTCCAGGCCTGCAGCGGGTACCGGCAGTGAGCAGCGAAGGCTTCTCGGTTTCCATAGCTCCTGCGCCAGGTATGACGATAGACGACCTGCAAAGAGGCATGATAGTGGAAGTGGATAACATTACCGAGGGAACGGGCGACTATCTGTACGGTACCTTCCTGCGGGAATCGCCAGAAAGCAGATTCAGTCTGGGCGAAGCCTTCCACAACCTGATGCTCGGCTATGCCAACCACGAGGTGTATAACCCGAAGGCAGAGAAAGACGAACTGGCGGATGCCATGGATATGGACAGCGTATATGTATCGGAACTGATGGGCATCATCGACGCCAAGGCTACCCTGGAAGAGGATAATATCAAGGCATATAACTATCTGAACTTCTGCCGACTGCTCGCCATCATGATAGACAGCAAGGAACGCACCAACTATTACGACAGCCGACTCACCCTGCTGGAACTGCTCAACGACTTTGCGGCACTGGACAAGGTGGACACCAAGAAGATAGAGCACATAGCCGAGACGGAGCCGGAACTCTTTGAGCGCAATGCCATCCTGCGCCATGACTTCATGCAGCTGAGAATCATAGGCTGCCTGGACAGCGATGAACACTACGAGGAACTGTACCAATGGAGCAGTCTGACGGAAGACCCTCAGCTGCAGCAGCTTGCCGCCCTGGTGCTATCGCACAACTTCGTGAAGAAATCGGGGCTCCTCACCCAGGCAGGCGACATCCTCGACAAGATCAGAGCTCTGCTGAAGCTGCATAAATCTTCTTCAAACAAGAAGAACTATGGCAAGGAAGACTTCCACACCGAGTTCAAGACTTCTATCGTATATCCGGAAAACTCGATGAAGGTGGATGTGACGGCTCAGACCGTGAAGATTATGCAGGAACTGTGTGCCTTCCTGAATGCCGAAGGCGGATATCTTTACCTGGGTGTATCGGATATAGGCTATGAGATGGGTCTGGAAGAAGACCTGAAGAATCCACTCTTCAAGGGTTCAAGAGATAAGCTTGAGGTGTATGTGAACAACCAGATAGTATATTACCTGGGCCAGGAGGGCGCCCACTATGTGCATACCCACTTCGATGATGAGGTGAGCAATGCCGTGCTCATCATCGACATAGAACCATGTCCGCACCCTATCGCCGTGAACTCGGAATACTTTGAGCGAATGGGTACATCGGCACGAAAGGTGAACGATAACTACAAGGACAAGTTCTTTGCCATCAGAAAGCAGTGGGCTGAAGAGCATGTGCCTCATCTGGCAGCAGTTACACCAGCAAGCACTGCGGCTGAACCTGCGGCTAGCGAGAAGGAGAAAGAGGCTAAGACTACAGCCAAGCTCGTGGAGTCGGCACCTATCACCGACTATATCCAGACATCGCGCCTGCGCAACAATGCGCTGCACGACTACGAGGAAGGCTATCGCCCTGTAACCGCCGTAATCTGCCTGCTCGACACCGATGAATATAAACTGCTTGACGAAGACGACTGGCAAGACTATCGCCTGAAGCTCGCCGTTCACGAGGATGAGGAAGAAGGCTGGTTGATCATGGTATATGAAAGCGGAAGAGTATGCAAGGTATCAATGGCGGAACTGCTGCAGCGCGAACGAGGCAGAGTGTTCAAGAGATATGCAGGCGAAAAACTGATCTTCGCCTCCATTGCCACCGATGAAGATTCGGTATGCGTAGGATTCGTTGACAGCAAGAACAACCGCTACGTAAGATTTGACGATGTAGATAGATTCGAGCACGAGAAGATGCAGGCAGAGGGAGTGCTGCCGATGGATGTGCCGAACGCTGGCGTTCACTATGTAGAGGTGATTCCGCAATCGCAGGTTCCCGTGAACAGAAACATCGGCAGAAAGACCATCGGCTGCATCCTGAAAACCGTGGAAGGAAAGAGATGCATGGCTGTGCTGCCAGATTGCGAGATGAAATAATCCAAAGGCTTTGAAAAAAGCTTTGGAAAATGTTTTGAAAAAGCTTTGAAATAAAGATTTTGGAAAAACAAAAAAATGAGGGCTGTATCCGGCGGGAAATTTTCCAAGGATACAGCCCTTTTCAATGATGATGAATATTTATGTGTATGTATGGTAAACCATCATATTGATATTAATAACCAGGATTCTGGTCGGCAGCCGACAACTGGTCGTTGGCATCGATGGCAGCCTGTGGGATAGGACGGAGAAGCTTCTGTCCTATATACTGGGCAGCCTTGCCTTCTATCTCGTGGTTATATCTGTTGCAGCGGTCAACCAGAGTCTGGGTTCTGCGCAAATCCATCCATCGTGCACCGTTACCGAAGTTCTCGCAGGCACTCTCGTCAAGGATATTATCGATGTTGACTGTTCCTGTGAGTGCAGGAAGACCAGCACGCTGGTGAACTTCATTGAGGCGGGCCAATGCCTTATCATTAGCATTTGCCTTCATATAAGCCTCGGCTGCTACGAGATACATCTCTGACAATGTGATGATATGGATATCACGATAGCAGGTATTCTTCTGGTTAGAAGCAGTCTGGCTATCGTCAAACTTCTTGCAAGGATTTGAACCGTAAACCAACTGCTGGTTGTCGTAATAATCCATATCCTTGCCATCCATATTCTGTGCCTCCTTGGTCTTTGAATCCATCGGGATGCGGTAGGTATTCGCTCTGTTGGCTGGATCTTCTGCCTTCCATGCAGCAAAGTCGGCATCGGTTTCATACCATGCAGAATAGTAACGGGTTACGGGATATCCCTTCAGAGTTTCACCATTCTTATACCAGGTCCAGTAACCTGTGCCGGAAGCATTACCCTTGTTTACATCTGGCAATTCCTTCATGAAGGTAGCATCGTAACGCAGGTCGCCCTTCTGGAAGCAATGCAAGGCATAGAGAGTTGGTACATAACTGGAAGTTGTTGCCTTGATAGGATCCTCGGCTCCACCCAGATAGTTGCAGTAGTAGCCGCTCCATTCTGTACCACCTGATGTGGTGTTGTTGGCTGTGGCGAGATCATACTCTACGTCCCAGAGGAACTCTGCATTGTCATCGCCAGAACCATCAGCCTTCCAGAGGTCGGCGAATGGGGTAGTCAGCTTTCTGCCGGCAATCACTTCATCGGCAAGAGAAGCAGCCTTGGCAAAGTACTCCTGCTTGCCGAGATCCCAGGCTGCAGAGAGATAGGTCTTGGCGAGGATAGCCTTGGCTGTTTCCTGACTGATGCGGCCGCCACCCTTGGTAGCTGTAGATGCCTCGAGCACGTTCTTGCCGATGACATCCTCCAGCTCGCTGATGATGTAGGCATATACATCTGCTGCAGATGACTTAGGATAACCCGTATCGGCTGTGGTGAGGAAATCCTTCATGATAGGAACACCGCCGAAGTTGTTCACCAGGAGATAGTACTCGTATGCTGCCAGCACACGTGCCTCGCCCACGAGCTTGTTCTTCAAGGCATCATCTATCTTGGCACTCTGTGCATAGTAGGATACTGAATTGGCTGCACGGATACCTGCATAGAGATAAGTATAGAGATTCTTGATATCACCATTTTCTGGAGTCAAGGTTTCATAAGTGTTCAATGCCTCATTCATCTTGTTGCGGGCATCGGCATACATATCTGTACCTGCTGAGAAACAGCTGGTGAACAGAGGGGCTGCATAGATGTTCTGCAGACGCTGATAGGCATCATTCACCAAAGTGTTGAAACCATCCTTGGTAGCGAAGGTTTGCTTGTCGCTCACGTTCGACTTGTTTTCTGCGTCCAGGAAGTCGCTGCAGCTGGTCATGGTACCCATGACGCAGGCAGCGAGAGCTACGCTATATAATATCTTTTTCATAATTGTTTCCTTTAATTTATATGAAGTTTAGAACTTAATTGAGATGAAGCTTAGAACTTCAAGTTGACACCAAACTGATAGGTTACAGATGATGGACCACCATTCTGCAGGTTCTGTGAAGCCCACTCAGGGTCGAAGCCCTTGTAGTTGGTGAAGCAGAATGGGTTCAGGATATTCATGTAAACACGAAGATTTCTGATTCCTGCCTTGCTCACTACGTTCTTTGGCAAGGTGTAACCCAGGGTGATATTCTTAACCTTGGTGAAAGAGGTCTTCTGATACTGGAAGCCTTCTCCCTTGGCAGAACCCTTGTCACCGAAGTAACCACCCATGGATGTATCGCTGTTGTTTGGATAAGGATACTTTCCGTAGTGGGTCTCTGTGGCGGTTGTAATCTCACCTGT
>ERZ1026882.319-NODE-319-length-30171-cov-98.745617_pt1 | contig 30171 bp, 20 predicted proteins | sample MGYA00380171_ERZ1026882 | MGnify/ENA primary metagenome ERZ1026882 (study PRJEB33269, sample SAMEA4719807) | human gut metagenome | biome: human-associated habitat; feature: organic feature; material: feces | place: Cameroon | collected 2013-10 ...
GGATGGAGCGTAGGTAACATGGGAATCGGTCGGCCTTTGCCGGAAGATGGTTTCAGTTTCCAGAACAACAAGCCTAATGGTCTGAACCTGGGATGTGCTACCATTCATCAGGGTGGCATCGTGCAGGCTCCTGACGGGAAATGGTGGGGTGTTTCGATGCAGGACTTCAATGCCGTGGGCAGAACGGTATGCCTTTCGCCTGTCACATGGGTGGATGGCTGGCCTTACTTCGGACTGGAGAAAAACCTGGGCCGCTCGCCTCGCACCTGGTTCAAGCCGAATGATGTGGTGAAGACACCTCAGGCACCATACGACAGATGTGATGATTTCTCGGGTAAAACTTTTAAACCGGTTTGGCAATGGAATCATAATCCGAATGACAAGATGTGGTCGCTGAATAAGGAGCGAAAGGGATGGCTCCGTTTGCATTCAATGCCTGCCAAGCAACTGCTCTGGGCAAAGAATTCGTTGACGCAACGTGCCATCGGTCCTGTATCTTATACATCTGTCAAGCTGGATGCATCCCGACTGAAGATGGGGGATGAGGCTGGACTCGGTGCTATGAATACGCCATACGCTTCATTGGGCGTGATGAAGACGGAAAAGGGATTAAGCCTGAGATGCTACGACCAGAATACCAACAAGGAGGTGCTGAAGCCGATTGCCAAGAACAAGGTGGTATGGTTGCGCCTTTGGGGTGATTATGATAAGAGCCTGCTGCAATATTCCTACTCTCTTGATGGAAAGACTTGGGAGAATATCGGAGAGCAGATGCTTTCTCCTTATCAGTTGAAGACCTTTCAGGGTGTGCGTGTAGCGCTGTATGCCTTTAACAAGGCGGGAGTAAACGGCGGCGTGGCTGATTTTGATGACTTCAAGGTGGAGGAACCGATGGCTGACAGAACTGCTAATCTGCCTATCGGAAAGACCATCCGACTCTTTAATCTTGCTGATGGTAACCTGATGAATGCTACCAGTCATGGACTGATGCACAGCTCCAGGAATAAAAAGGAGATGAGCAATGGCGTGAAATTCATCATCGAAGACCGTGGACAGGGCAAGATTGCGCTGAAAACTGCAGATGGACGATATGTATATATCGCAGGTGCTGGCTTGTCGGGCGATGTGCGTCTTACTTCTGATGCCTCTCATGCAGAGGAGTTTGTATGGCAGGATATGCTTTACAACCGCTGTATGCTTCTTTCACTGAAGACCCAGCGGTATATAGGCAAGCATCCTACCGACGGAAGTCCTTATTCTGCTGATTTCCAGGGCGCTGATGCCGGTATGAAGAATGGCTGTGTCTTCTCTTGGGAAGTGGTAGAGTAGGCTACTCGAAATAGAATGTCAATGCTATCATTTTACTATGGGCTTCCTTGGCTGCCAAAGTATATGGTAGCATACTTTTATCTTTCACGTTCTTCACATGATCTTTATCGTATATATTCATGAGTCCATACATGAATTTCAATTCAGGTCGCAGTTTGAAGAATGGAAGATAAAAGTCGCAACCAAGTCCAAGTTCAAGAAAAATATCTGTTTTCTTTAATTGGATGTAGTCGCTTTTATTACCGCTGAGGTTCATCATCGGATTGATACCTGCCATGATATAAGGGCGATGATTGTTGAATCTTGGAGCAGAGAAGATGATGTCGAAGGCAGAGGAGATGTATGCCGTCTTCAGTTCTTGTTTTTTATCTTCCTGTTTTGCGTTTCCGTCTTCATTGGCTTCTTGCATGATATTGTGGAAGGTAAGGTGTCTTGTTCCAAAATACATGGCAGGAGCTATTCTAAATTGGAAATGGGTGCTCAATCTGAATTCTCCTAATACTCCGACCGTAAATCCTGGGTCCCATCTGTCTTGATCGATAGTAACGTTGGAGTTGACTTCCGCTCCATTCTCATCTGTATAGGTGACAGGTCCTGCGTTGATGAATTCCAGGTCTTGCAGGTGAGTACCCACCATTACTCCAAAATGAAATGGGCGCAGGTCTGTATAAGGACGATTCTCTACCGTCCTTTCCTGGGCTATTGCTATTATGGCAATAAGCCCCATCATGATGCTAAGTATTATTCTTCTCATATACTTTTATAACGTTATTCTTTTCATCTTATTGTGTTTAAGTTTATTTCGACATCGTATAAATTACAAAAAAAGTAGTACCTAATTGTAGGTAGTATGAAAAATATTTCCTATCTTTGCATCATTAATTGTTGGTATAGCCGACACGGCAGTCGAAAATCGGCTGTTGCATATGATGCTTAAAAACATTATTAACATTATAAAACATTATTATTATGGCTTACGTAATTGGTGACGATTGTATCGCATGCGGTACATGTATTGACGAGTGTCCATCAGGTGCTATTTCTGAGGGCGACAAGTATTCTATCAACCCAGATATCTGCACTGAGTGCGGTACTTGTGCTGATGTTTGTCCTAACGAGGCAATCAGTCTTCCTTAATTTTTAAGGATGATACTTTAGTTACATAAAACTTGAGAGCGGCTCTATGAGTCGCTCTTTTTTTATCCTTTATATTGCCTTTTTACTGGGTTCGTTTTTGGTCATTCTCATGATGCGTTTTATTGAGGTCTAACGATGCGCTTTCTTAGGTGTTAATGATGCGCTTTCTTAGGTGCTAATGATGCGCTTCGTTAGGGTACGGTGATTCGCATCAGGATTTTCTTGCTGATTTTTCTATATTAGACGCCAATCTGTTGATGTTTTAAGTAAGAGGCTACCGATGAATACGTACTGTGTTTTGGATGGTTTCTTTCTTGATGTTTGTGATTTCTTTTAAAGATGCAAAAAAAAGGATGAACTGCATCTCAGTTCATCCTTTTTTGTATGTATGTTTTAATTTTATTCAGCAGCTTTCAAACCCTTCTCAATGGCGTCCTTAGCATACTTGTTGTCTGGATCCAATTTCAAGAGTTTCTCCCAATATGGCTTAGCGAGATTAAAGTCCTGCTTGTCATAGTTGTAGATGAAGCCCATGTACTGATAAGCCTGCTTCAAGTAGCCGATTTCGTCTGCATCACACTGCTTAGCCTCAAGTTCTGTAATTACTTCCTGGTAAGCAGGAATAGCTTTGTCGTCCAACTCGTTCTGGAAAGCAGTATTACCCTCCTGCAACTTAGCAAATGCCTTCAGTGTAGGATACTTCTCTGCCAACTTAGCATACACGTCGATAGCCTTGTCGATATTCTCAACCTTCTTAGCAGCATCCTTGTTTTCTGCAGCCTTCTTAGCCTTGTTGATATAAATCTCAGCAAGCTTCATGAAGTCTGTTGGAGCAGCATCAGGATTCTTATCCATGTATTGCTGGTTGTATTCCAAAGCCTTGTCCTCATCACCCATTTCCTTGTATGCCTCAGAGATATACAATAATGGTTTTGGATCTTCAGCCTTCATCTCCAATGCCTTCTGGTACTGAGCGATAGCTTCGTTGTATTTCTTGTTACCAGCTAAAGCCAAACCATAGTAGCTGATGATGCTTGAATTCTTCTTGATAGAGTCTGTATTCATAACGTTGTTTGAGTGCTCAAGAGCTACATCATACTTTCTCAAATCAACAGCAGCGCGCATAGCCAAAACCTGCATAGCAGCATCCTTAGGGAATTTCTGAATACCAGCCTGGCAGAGGTTTAAACTCTCCTCTTTCTTATCGAGGACATATGCTGTGAATGCATACTCATAGTAGAGATACTCTTCCAATGTAGAAGGCTTTGCCTTAGAGAAATAGTCGTATGCCTTCTCGTAGTTACCTGCGCTGAAGAAATTGTGACCAGCTTCTGCCTCAATAGGGTAGTCTGGGTTGATTTCTCTCAGTTTGTTCAACGCTTCTGCACTGGCAGCTGGGTCAATCTTACGATATACGTTAGAATAGCTAATGTATCCCTGAGGATTCTTAGGATCCATTGTCATACACTGGTTGTACCAGGTAGCAGCTTCACCACCGTTATCCTGCATAGCGTAGATATCACCCTTCAAGATATATGCATCACCATAGTTCTTGAATTTTGCAATGACTGCGTCAGCAACCAAGTTAGCCTTATCATAGTCCTTGTGCATAGCAAGGATATTACCCAATGCGATCAATGCCTTAGGATCTTTCTTGAACTCTTTCTGATACTCTTTAATCTCCTTTTCAAATTCTTTAGTAGCAGAGTTACCAGACTTCAATGTTGTCTCGATAGGCTTCAGCATGTCCTTGTAATTAACCTCCTGAGCCATTGCTGGAGCTGATAATCCCATTATCAGTGCTCCTGCTATTAAATATTTAATTGCTTTCATAATTCTAAACTTTAATTCTGTCCTTATTTTATGTAGTTGACGTTTACCTGTCGCTTTCGTTTATTCAATCTTATTTATTTTAACGCCTCTACACGATTTTTAGTTTTTTATGTTTACTTTCTTATAGGTGATATCTCCTCTATAAGGCAGTAAGCCTGTTTTGAATACTATGAGTTGTCCACGAGGGTTGGTTATATAATTGGCGAAACTCCATGGCAAAGCCTTATGAGGATCGACAACTATAGCATATAGTGTTCTAACGAATGGATATCTTCCATCGAGCAAGTATGCCTGATAAGGTTGCCAACTGTTACTTGGTGTGGCTTTATCCTTTACAGAAACTCGCATTACATGAATATTCTTTTTGAATGTGGTGTTTGTAGAGTCTCTTCTGTCGTTCAACCAGTTAGATCCAATAACACCGATAGCATTTGGGTTTTTATCAACAAAATCAATGACCTGCTTACTGGTTTGAGCAGCCATGATTTTGGCACCAAATTTTTCTCCATGGAGAACAGAGTCAACAACATAGTTGGTAGTAGCAGAACGAGTATTATCGAAAACTACTTCTATGTCTCCTCTCTTAGAACCAGGGACTACGTCACTCCATTTATTAGCCTTACCAGTCAATATGCGCTTAATGTCATTTACGGTAATACAAGTATCATTATTGTTCTTGTTTACAATAAATGCCAAACCATCATATCCGATAGGGAAGACGGAAGGAATAACATTACTTTTAGATTTGAGATAAGCGATTTCACTATCTTTCAGCGCTCTTGTGGTAAACAAGAGAGTGGTTTTGAAATCCTTTATCATTTGGAGTCCTGTAACCTCATCAGAATAGAGGGGTTTAAGGTGAGCCTTAGGATATTCAAACTCAAACTGGCTTCTTTCTTCTTCGATGATAGGACTTAAACTCTCGTCAGCTACAAACTGGATTGTACCTGAAGTTGGTGTATCTGTTCTGCCATCTTTGGCTTTCTTCTGGCCACAAGAGCCGAAGAAAGCCAAAGACAACATAATAGTTAATCCTATAAAAATATAAGATGTTTTTTTCATATTCAAATTTACTGCAAATATATTACTGCAATCTAAATACAACAGGTACGGTATATTTTACACGTACAGCAGAACCGTTCTGCTTACCTGGTTTCCATCTAGGCATTGCCTTAACAACTCGCTGAGCCTCACGGTCGAGTGAAGGGTCAACTGAACGCATAACCTTCACATCTGTGATAGAACCGTCTCTTTCAACGACGAAACCAACGATAACACGACCCTGTACGCCGTTTTCCTGAGCTACAACTGGGTATTTGATGTTGCTGTTGAGGAAGGACATCAAGGCACCCTGACCACCAGGGAATGAAGGCATCTCCTCTACAACGTCGAAGACCTTGTTAGAAACCTCAGGCTTTGGTGCTGGTGGTGGAGGTGGTGGAGTAGCGACTGCGATATCACTTCTCACAGCCTCGATGTTACGGTCTTTCACACCTTCCTCGTCCTTTGTACCGACAGCTACCTTAGCGTCGAGTTGATCCATCTGCTTAACCTGGTTTTCCTCTTTTACGAGTTCATCCTTCTTGATGACAGGTGCAGTAAACTTCTGAGTTTCACGAGCCACAGGAATCTCTTTTTTCATTTCAACCTTAGGCTGTACTTTCTCAGGCTTCTTCTTTTCCTTTTCAGCCTGCTTCTGGAGTTTAGCCAACTCCATAGCTTCCATATAAGCTTGCTGTTCTTCTGCTTGTTTCTGTTCGATAACTTTCCAAGCCAAGAATCCGCCTACGAGAGCTGCAGCAATGACCAAGATCAGAAGAGACTTGATGTTTCGACCGGAAGTACCCTTACGGAGCTGGTATGCACCATACTCCTTGTTCTTTCCGGCGAAAACCATATCGACCCATTTAGGATCGTAAAGATCAATTTTTGCCATTTCTTTCTTGTTTTAATTGTTAGTATTCATCTTACATCTTCACGCCTTTTGACTTGAGAAGTTTCTCATCGTCTGGGCTAATTTTGTCGATGACATACGTACCAATGTTCAAAATCTGCATTTCATCGAGTGCGTCAACCATATTCTTATATGATGCGTTATCAGTAGGCTTGATGACGATAGTAAGAGTCTCGATCTTGCGACCATCCAACTCACCACCCTTAATCTTGCTCAACTTCTTCTGATATACGCTATCTGGCATGGCTGGGTTCTTTGCACGTTCAGCGTTCAATGTCTTTACAGCTACCATGATTTGCTCCACAGGACGCAAACCCTCACCAGTAGTATGCTCGCGCAAGACTTTACGGATACCATTGCTACCCCATGTGGTTTCCTTAATCCAGTTAGGATCATCGTACTTAGGGATACCTGCACCATAATAAATCTTGTTGTCTGCTGTAACGTAGAGTGTTACAGTACCAGACTCCTTAGCTTCGTTCTGGTTGTTTTGATCCTGGTTCTCATCATTACTTGGCATAGTCAGCTCCATTGTCTGAGGTTTGCTCAAGGAAGTACACAGCATGAAGAACGTGATAAGAAGCATGAGCATATCCACCATTGGCGTAAAGTCAACGCGGACATTCATTTTCTTTTGTTTGCTTTCTTTCTTTGCCATTTATTCGTCCCCCTGTTGTTTTAACTGTGTAATCATATAGTAATGACTCTCGTCCATATCCTGGAGTTCGTTCATCACTCTCTTAACTGTCTTGTATGGTGTAGAAGCATCTGCCTTGAGGGCAATCTTGATTTCTTCGTTTACTGTACGAGCTGCTTGTACCCACTGCTGGAACTCACTCATACCACCATTGATACTGTCGAGAGGAATACCTTTCTTCTGGAGATACTCAGGACGCTTAGAAGCGTTCAATGAGAGGTATGTCTTCAAGTCGCCCATTGGAACACCGAATGTACCCTCACTCTTGAATGTCTCTTGCATCTTTGGAGTCAATTCAACACCGAAGTTGCTTGTCATTGAACTCAAAGTGCTTCCCAGTTGATCAGTATTGTCAATACTCATAAATACTTGGCCTTCGCCGGTAGGTCTACCAGCAGCGTCCTTTTCAGGACTTACCAAGATGGTCAGAACGCCGTTCTCAGGCACCTTAATCTCAGACACAGATCCTGGAGTATTTACCTTGACAGGCTCATTCTTTACGAAAGTAGAGGTGAGCATGAAGAAGGTAAGCAACAGGGTCATAACGTCTGACATAGGCGTCATGTCGATCCAGACGTCACTCTTCTTAATTTTTACTTTACCCATAGCGATAAAATTTTAAAGGGTTAGCAAAAATTAAGCCTCGTCTGCGTGGTTAGCTTCGTATGTCTGAGCAATTGAGTAACCTACCTCGTCGAGTGCGTATGTCAACTTATCTACCTTGTTGGTGAATGTGTTGTAAGATACAACGGCACACCATGAAGTCAAGATACCGAATGCGGTGTTGATCAAAGCCTCAGAAATACCTACAGAAAGTGCTGCTGAGTCAGCGCCACCACCTTCACCCATGGCCTGGAATGACTTGATCATACCGGTTACAGTACCGAGAAGACCTGTCAAAGTACCAAGTGTTACGATTGTAGCGATGATAGGCAAGTTCATTGTCAAAGTAGGCATCTCCAACTGTGTTGCCTCCTCGTGAGCCTGCTGAATCTTAGCTACCTTCTGTGCCTTCTTCAAAGATGCATTAGCGCCAGACTCCATTGACTTGTAAGCGTTCAAAGAAGCCATAACAACGTTAGCTACAGTACCGCGCTGCTTGTTGCAGAGCTGCTCAGCCTTAGCGAAGTCGTTTGCGTTCAAAGCTGTCTTGATGTTTGCAACGAACTTAGGAAGTGCACCTGTACCAGTAGCGGTCTTAAGAGCCAACCAACGCTCGATTGTCATTGCCAATACAGTGAGCAATAAAGTGTGGATAACAGGTACGATAACACCACCTTTGTAGATTGTACCCCAAATGTCTGCTGGGTGATCCTGTACACCTGGATCCTGGAAGTGCATGTCGTTTCCGAACCATGTGAAGAACAATGTGAATGCGATGATAGCACATACCACGATGATCCAGAATGCGCCTCTTACTCCCTGAAAGCCCTCAGACTTCTTAGCTGGGGCTGCTTGTTTTGTAGTTGCCATAATTTTACTTTTTAAATTATTAGTTAATAAATTTATTTATTGTTTCTTTTTATATGTTTTTGTTACCTTTTGGTGTTGTTGACACTTTCAGGTTATCGTTTTTGGTCAATCCTTTGGCAAAGATAATAATTAAATAAGAACTACGAACGTAATTAAGAAGTTTTAACGAGATATTTCTTATATTTGGTCAAAATATCTCGTTAATTTTTACTTTTTCTCGTCTTTTATCCTTTTCTCGTCAAATTTTTACCCTTAAAGCATTCCGATATAAAAAGCCTCTTTTGGGGGAGGCTCTTTTTTACTTGAGTTTGCTCAGGGCTTCTTTGATTCTGCGGATTGCTTCCTTGATGTTCTCGTCGCTTGTTGCGTAGCTCATTCTGAAGCAATCAGGATCACCGAAGGCATCACCACCTACTGTCGCTACATGGGCTTCCTCCAAGAGGTACATGGCGAAGTCTGTTGAGTTGTTGATGGTCTTGTCTCCATTGCTCTTGCCAAAGTAAGAGTCGCATTTTGGGAAGAGATAGAAGGCTCCTTGAGGAATGTTGACTTCCAAGCCAGGAACTTCCTTGGCGAGTTTGACAATCAGGTCTCTGCGGCGCTCGAATGCCTGACGCATTTCTTCTACTGCACTCTGGTCGAGTGTGTAGGCTGCTTCTGCTGCTTTCTGGCTAACAGAGCATGTACCGCTTGTATATTGTCCCTGCAATTTGTTGCAGCCCTTGATAATCCACTCTGGACCTGCCAGGAAACCGATTCTCCATCCTGTCATAGCGTATGCTTTTGATACACCGTTTGCTATGATGACCTGCTCCTTGAGACCTGGTTCCTGAGCAATGCTGTGATGCTTGCCGATGTAGTTGATGTGCTCGTAGATTTCATCTGCAAGTACGAATACATCTGGATGCTTTCTGAGGACATCAGCTAATGCTGCTAACTCTTCCTTAGAATAGACGCTACCTGTTGGGTTGCTTGGTGAGCAGAGGATAAGCATCTTGGTCTTAGGAGTGATTGCTGCCTCCAATTGCTCTGGAGTCATCTTGAAGTCCTGGTCGAAACCTGCGTTGACGATGACAGGTACACCGCCTGCCAACTTTGCCATCTGTGGATAACTTACCCAGTATGGTGCAGGGATAATCACTTCATCGCCTGGGTTGACAAGTGCGAGGATTACGTTGCAGATACCCTGCTTGCCACCTGTGCCTACGATTACTTCATTGACGGTATAGTCAAGTCCGTTCTCATTTTTTAGTTTGGCAACAATCGCTTTTCGCAAATCTGGATAGCCAGGAACTGGTGAATATCTGGAGAAGTTATCATCAATAGCTTTCTTTGCTGCCTCTTTGATATTCTCCGGAGTGTTGAAGTCTGGTTCTCCTACGCTCATGTTGATTACATCAATTCCTTGAGCTTTCATTTCACTACTCTTCTGTGACATCGCCAGCGTTGCTGAAGGTGCCAATCTGTTTAGACGATCAGATAATTGTGCCATAATTCAATTTATATTAATGTTTTGACTGCAAAATTAATCATTTTATTTCTTTTAGAGAAGAAAACGTGTCATTAATTCTATTTTTGCAATAAAATAATAACATCTTTTTTCTTTTTTCTCTCTTTTTAAAGGTGCAAGGTATGACCCATCCTGTCTCTTTTGGTCTTGAGATACCGTTCGTTGTATTTATTAGGTACAACTTCGATAGGTACATTTTCTACAATTTCGAGACCATAAGCTTCCAGGCCAACTCGCTTGACTGGGTTGTTAGTGAGCAAACGCATCTTGTGAACTCCCAACTGGCGCAGCATCTGTGCACCGCATCCATAGTCGCGCTCATCTGGCTTGAAGCCGAGATGTGTGTTGGCATCCACTGTGTCATAGCCTTCTTCCTGCAACTTGTATGCAGCAATCTTGTTCATCAGACCGATGCCTCTACCTTCCTGTTGCATGTATATGACTACACCTTTTCCTTCTTTTTCTATCATTTCCATAGCTCTGTGCAACTGCTGTCCGCAGTCGCAGCGCATGCTTCCCAAGATGTCGCCTGTAGCACATGAAGAATGAACACGTACCAGAATAGGTTCATCTTCATTCCATTCGCCCTTGATGAGAGCCATGTGTTCCAGTCCGTTGCTGGCCTGACGGAAAGGAATCAGTCGGAAATGACCATATTCTGTAGGCATGTCAACTTCTTCGCCCACTTCGATGAGTGATTCCTTCTTCAGTCGGTAGGTAATCATGTCTTTGATAGAGATGACTTTCAAGCCCCATTCCTTGGCAAATTCAAGGAGTTCTGGAAGGCGAGCCATCGTTCCGTCCTCATTCATGATTTCCATGAGTGCACCTGCAGGGTAGAGACCTGCCATTCTGCAAAGGTCGATAGCTGCCTCGGTATGACCACTGCGACGGAGTACGCCATTATCTTGTGCATAGAGTGGGTTGATGTGACCCGGACGTCCGAATGTCTGAGCGGTGGAGTTTGGATCAGCCAACGCCTTGATGGTCTCAGCTCTGTCGTGTGCAGAAACACCAGTGGTGCATCCTTCCAGTTTGTCAATCGTTACCGTAAAAGGAGTGCCCAACATAGAGGTGTTATCAGATACCTGATGAGGAAGGTCCAATTCATCACATCTGCTGATGGTGATAGGAGCGCAAAGTACGCCTCTTGCGTGTTTGAGCATGAAGTTTACCTTTTCTGCATCTATCTTCTCTGCTGCAATAATGAGATCGCCTTCGTTCTCGCGATCTTCATCATCTACAACAATTACGAATTTTCCTTCTTTGAAGTCTTTTACAGCATCTTCAATGTTGTTTAATCTTAAATCTGCCATTTTGATACTTTATTTTATAGTTACATTTTGATTATTACGTGTTTGTATATCTTTTATTCTGCCGATGATATCGGTGTTGGTCTGAGAGATGATACGCAGGTCTCTGTACAGACGCATTCTGAATCTCCACATACGCAGGTATAATACGATGCCGAGTGGTACGATGATAGCCGCAGCGATATTCAGCCATTTCCTTTCGAATGGTCTTGTATGTGCCTTGGTGGTCAGAATCGGATATTTGTTCAAATCGTGCAGAATGAACTTGTTCTTTGTATTTGTCAGGTCTTCTATCACGTTCTCCAACTCCTCGCTGATGCGTTCTATCTCGTGGTCAGGCTGATATCTGAAGAATACATTGATGAAATTAGGCAGTCTTTTGAGGTGCTGCACCTTATTATATATATATATATCTTCTGTAATCTTTTCCAGTTTTTCTGCATCTGCCGTGTAATCCGGGTTGTTGATGATGACTTCCTTGCCGAAAATGTGGCGTTTCAGTCGGATGCCCAGCAGTTTTGCAAAGAATTCCTTATAGGCATCGATATTGAACACGGCAGAGTCGTTGGTGGCTTTCCAGGTGACGAAGATAGCCAGTGGAATCATGACCGCTGATGCCAAACCCTTACCAAACCAGATGGCCCACATTCCGCTTCTTGCCATTCTGTATCCGGAATTATCCAAGATGAAGTAGATGATGAAAATCAGTACGGATATCACGACAGGAAAACCGAGTCCTCCTTTTCGGATGATGGCACCGAGTGGTGCGCCGATGAAGAAGAATATCAGGCACGATAGGGCTAGCATGAACTTGCTGATGGCTTCGATTTTGTGTAATCTGATAATCTGATCTGCATCACCGGTCATCATGCTCTTGAAATCCAGGTCGCTCGATGCTTGACGGATATCCGACAAAGCGCTGTTGATAACTCTGATCTTCTGGTCTTGCGGGAGTCTGTTGAATAGGGTATCTATCTCATATCCCTTTGCTTCGGCCTTCTTGATGGCATTGGCAGAGTCTGCTTTGCTGACAGATGGGATTCGGTAATATCTGACACTTGCATCTGCCAGATAGCTTCTTCCTACAGAGTCATATCTCGCATTCAGCGAGTCGATGGTATGATAAATCTGTTCCAAACTCTTGCCCTTGGCGTTGTTGGATAGTGATGCTGCGTCTGTCATATTGAAATCAGCATCGAAGTCCAGGACAATTCTTTTGCTGATAAACGACTCTCTTCGGTATGGCACGGAAGCACTGTTCGCCATTTCGCTACTTTGCATGTTCTCAAACCATTCGCCGCTCCAGAGGGTGAGCAGGAGGTGCTTCTTTTCGGCAGTACTCTGGAGCATGGCAGAGTCGGCAAGAATGATGGCGGCATCTTCGTAGCTGTCTGTCATGCGGTAGATCATTACTCCATAGAGCTTACCGGTTTTGATATCTTTCTTCTGCACATACAGGTTGCAGTTTGGAATACCATCATAGAAAATGCCTTCCGGGATTTCCAGTTCCGGACTCTTCTGTTTCATGGAGATGAGGAGTTGGGTAAGTTTCATGTTGGACCTTGGACCAATGTTGTTTTGGAAGTAGAAGGAACCAAACATGATGATGATGGTGATGATGATCAGAGACCGGAAGGATTGCATCAGGGAAATACCCGCAGCCTTGATGGCTGTAAGCTCTGAACTTTCACCGAGATTACCAAACGTGATCAGTGAGGAAAGAAGAATAGCAAGTGGTAATGCTTGGGGAACAAGCATTAATCCCATATACCAGAAAAATTGGGCCATCACTTCCATGGTCAGTCCTTTTCCGATGAGTTCGTCAATGTATCTCCACAAGAATTGCATCATCAGCACAAACTGGCAGATGAAAAATGTTCCTATGAAGAGTAAGCCAAACTGTTTGGCGATAAATATGTCTAATTTCTTAATTCGAAGCATCTTATTTATGTCTATTGAACAAGTCGGTATATTCCGTTTATTCATTTTCAGTCTGCAAAGGTAACACAAAAAAATAGAATATCCTTCATTTTTGCAGATTTTATATATTTATTAAGGTGTAAAATAGGCTGCAAATAGGGTGAAAATAAAAAAATGCACTTTTTTCGAAAAAAAATGCAGAAAAATTTGTTCAATTCAAAATAATGTATTACCTTTGCACCCGCAATCGAGAAAACGATTTGCTGTGATGGCGGGATAGCTCAGCTGGTTAGAGCGTCGGATTCATAATCCGGAGGTCGTGGGTTCGGGTCCCACCCCCGCTACAAAAAGAACACTAACTGAAAAGTTAGTGTTTTTTTATGCTCAAAACTTTCCCGATTTTATCCACAAGGTTTTATAAAGTTATCCACATCTTTCTATTTATTGTTGATAACTGTTGTATATATCTGAATATGAAATGTTTATTCTTGTAGTTTAAGGTGTTGGTATCTTCATTGGATTTTGGATTATACCGCTTTTTATCTTCCTTTTTTCTTTTTCTCCAAACCAGGTTTATAGGCTCTAATTTTGAAAATTATTAAAAAATATTGCATTCTTGTCTGATATTTCAAAAAATAATCGTATATTTGTCACGAATTTCAATATTAGTAAAAATGCCTTTTGAGGGATAAACTGCAATATGGTTATTTAAATTTCAAAGTTTATGAAGTGTTATAATACCAGACTATTCCATTTTATAATAATTGTATTAATTGGATTTGTTGGCTGTTTACTTACTGTTAGCTGCGTGAAGCATCCAAAGAAATATGTCATCGGAGTATCCCAATGCTCTGAGGATATTTGGCGCGATAAACTCAATGATGAGTTGAAGATGGGAGAATACCTCAATGATTCTATTATTGTGAAACTTGCTTCTTCGAATGATGATAATGTGTTGCAGAACAAGCAGGTCAACCAGTTTGTAGATGAAGGTGTAGATTTGCTGATTATTTCTCCTAATCAGATGAGTGCCATTTCCAAGGCTGTTGAACGTGCCTATGACAAGGGAATCCCTGTGATTTTGTATGACCGTATGTCCAATACTGATAAATATACTGCTTTCATAGGTTGTGACAATTATAAGATAGGTAACTCTATGGGCAAATATATAGCTCAGCAATTGCAGGGTAAGGGACGTGTTGTTGAGATTCGCGGACTTGAAGGGTCTTCCCCTGCTTTGGAGCGTCATCGTGGTTTTATGGATGCGCTTAAATCCTATCCGGATATTCAAGTAGTAGCTTCTGCTGGTGGAGATTGGAAGGAGGAAAGCGGTATTCGTGCAATGAAGAAAATACTGAAAAAGACGCAGGATTTTGATTTCGTCTTTGCTCATAACGACCGCTTGGCTTGGGGTGCATACGTGGCTGCTAAGCAGATGGGCGTAAACCGCAATTATAAATATACCGGTGTGGATGGTATGGCAACCGAGGGTGGGGGCCTGGAACTCGTGCGTGATGGAGTGTTTGATGCTTCCTATCTTTATCCTACTAAAGGCGATGAGGTTATTGCCTTAGCAATGAAGATATTAAAGCATCAACCTTACAAACGCGATAATTTCTTGAGTACTTCCATCATCACCAAGGCTAATGCAGAGCTTACTTTGATGGAAGCAAGGGATGCTGAGCGGCAGACACGGAATCTGAAAACTTTGCACAAGCAAGTCGATCAGTATCTTGCTGATTATAATTCTCAGCAAGTCATGCTGATAGGCTTATGTCTGTTCCTTTTTATCTGTATTGCTGGTGCAGCGCTGATATTCAGAGGTTATGTTGTTAAAGTAAAGTTGAACGAAAAACTGGCAAATACGAACGATGAACTGAAAAGGGTTAATGGCGAATTGGGACAGAAAAATGATGAGCTAAAGCGCTTGAATGATGAAGTTATGGAATTAACTAATTCCCGCTTGGTATTCTTTACCAACATCAGTCATGAACTTCGCACGCCGCTTACTTTGATAGCAGATCCGGTAGAGATGCTTTTGGAGGATAATAGTATCAAGGGGAAAGCAAGAGATTTGCTGAAGATGGTACAGCGTAATGCCTTGGCACTTCAGCAGTTAGTAGGAAGTATTCTTGATTTCCGCAAGATTCAGAATGGAAAGATGGATTTGGAACTTTATTGTTTTGACCTTGTAAAGGCATTGACGCTTTGGACCAGTGATTTCCTGCTGGCAGCTGAACGTAAGCATATCATGCTTCATCTGGATGTAGAAGAATTTAAGAGACAGGGAAAGATAGTGGCTGATAAAGAGAAAATTGCTCGTGTCGTATTCAATCTCTTAAGCAACGCCTTGAAATATACTCCTGCTGGAGGCGATATTTTTGTATCTTTAAAAATGGTTGATCCTCATCAGGTTAAAGGTTTATCTGCTGAGACCATCAATTCTTATAAGGATTTTTTCCGTATCGATGTGCGTGATACGGGCATGGGAATTTCTCATGAAGAAGCTGAAAAGGTGTTTGAACGTTTCTTTCAGGCCAAAGGTGCTGCCAGTGGAACGGGTATCGGATTGGCCCTTGTCAAGTCGTTTGTGGAGTTACATCATGGCAAGGCTTGGGTGGAGAGCAAAACGGATCAGGGTAGCAATTTTATAGTAGTTATTCCTTGTAAACAGATAGGTGATGAACAGGTTATCCACAATGATGAGGAAATTGTGGATAACTCTGAAAGTGCTTCATTATCAGTAGGTAAAATGACGATTAATGAGTCTGATCTGCAGTATATCGACGATGGAAATAAACAAAATGGAAAACTCCAGAAGTTGTTGGATGAGCAAGGAAACAAACCTTCTTTATTGGTGATTGATGATAATAATGACATTCGTCAATATATTCGCACGCTTTTGCAGGATAAGTTTTATATCTTTGAGGCTTCCGATGGTAAGGAAGGTTTGGAAATCGCCCGGAAGGAAGTTCCTGATTTGGTAATCTGTGATGTCATGATGCCTGTGATGAATGGTTTGGAATTTACAAGGCAGTTGAAGACCCACACCATCACTTCTCATATTCCTGTCATTGTGCTCACTGCTAAAAATCTGGATGAGCATCGTGCCCAAGGTTATGAGTATGGTGCTGATTCTTATATTACCAAACCATTCCATGGCAAGGTTCTTTTGTCCCGTATAGAAAACCTTCTCAAGCAGCGAAGATTGCTGAAGAGTCATTTTGAGAATATTTTCAATCAGACTTCTCAAACAGCAGAACAGGAAGTAGCTATGAACCAGTTGGAAGATAGAGACAAGCAGTTCCTCAATCAACTTCATGCTATTATCCAGAAGAATCTTTCAGACAGTGAGTTTGGCGTAGAGGATATTGGCAAAGGAATCGGCTTGAGTCGTGTGCAACTCTATCGTAAGGTGAAAGCTATGACGGGGTCTTCTGTAGTAGATTTGCTTCGCAAGGCTCGTCTTGCCAAGGCTAAACGACTACTTGAAAGCCGTAGTATGAGTGTTTCAGAGGTCGCCTATGATGTCGGTTTTTCTGCACCTTCTTACTTTACGAAGTGCTTTAAGGAAGAATATGGTATGTTGCCAGGAGAAGTAGGGAATAACTAAAGTCTTTATTCCCAATCTTCAAACTCCAGTTCCAGTTCCCGGTATTCTGGTCCTTGGCTACTGTTTTCCCTGTCCTCTTTCCTTGCTTCTTCTGAAGTGGCATTGCTTACAGATAAGCCGAGAAGGCGGATAGGGCGGCTGGCGGAGTAATCCACTTGTTGGAGCAATCGCTTGGCAAGTGGGAGTATTTCTCCTTTTTCCTTCAGGATTTTCTCTTGTGAAATGCTGCGGGTAATCTGGGTGAAGTCGGAAAACTTCACCTTTAAAGTTAATGTCCTACCCTCAAACCCACTCTTGGAAATCCGCTCCTGGAGTTCAAGTACTGAATGATAGAGTTCTATGATGACTGCCGTTTTTTTATAGATATCTTCCAGAAAAGTCTGTTCGCATCCCACAGACTTCCTCACTCTGCTTGTGATAACAGGTCTGTTGTCTATCCCACGGGCAAAGTCATAGAAGATATGACCGGCTTTTCCGAACACTTCAACCAGATGTTCCTCGGATACTTTCCGTAGGTCTGCTCCGTTGAAGATACCCATGAAGTGCATCTTTTGCAAGGTTTTCTTGCCTACGCCCCAAAAATCCTCTACGGGTAGCTGGGCGATGAAATCGAGCGCTTTGTCGGGATGGATGGTGCAGATACCATCAGGTTTACGATAATCGGATGCCACTTTGGCGAGAAACTTGCAGTAGCTGATGCCAGCCGAGGCGGTGAGTCCGGTTGCTTCCTTGATACTGGTTTTGATTTCTTTGGCGATATCCACCGCCAGTTCTATCCCTTTCTTATTCTGTGTTACATCAAGAAAGGCTTCATCTATGGAGATGGGTTCGATGAGATCGGTATATTCCTGGAATATCTGATGTATCTGATGGGATATTTTAGCGTAATAATCATGCCGGCAGGGCACGATGATGAGATTAGGGCAGCGCTGCTTGGCTTGAGCGATGGATTGCGCCGAGTGAACGCCATACTTCCTTGCCTCATAGCTGGCTGTCGAAACCACACCACGTGGTCCGTCGAAGCCAACCGCTACCGGTTTGCCCCGAAGTTCCGGATTGTCTCTTTGCTCTACAGCCGCAAAGAAAGCATCCATGTCGATATGTATGATCTTGCGTTCTTCCATCGTCTTGTTGTAATTCGACTTATCTCAATCTGATGCAAAGATACTGTTTTATTCTTTTTTGAAACAAATCTTTTAGAAAATTTTGCTTATTAGATGCTTCAGGTGCTTCTTTTGCTGATAAAAAACGTTCATTGGCTATTAATTTTGTTGCAATGAACGGAAAGTTATATCAGATGAAAGTATATTTTAAGTATGTGTTTAGACCTTTATATAATTTTGCAGCAGAAATCAAAACAATAACGCTAACAATTAAAACATTAAGGTTATGAATACCTATTCTATGAGAAAGTCAGCAGCCATGGTGCTTGCGCTTTCATTACTTCATGTCTCTTCAGTTTTAGCACAAGACGACAATACCAACTCTAAGGAGGAAGGTAATCGTAATGTGATGTTGAATGCAGCCAGTGCGAATGGTCCTCGTGAGATTCAGATTGGTCTTCCATCAGCCGATGTCAATGTGTTGGAAAATGGTTTGCCTGTTACTTATGCAACCAATCCTCATTCTGTAAATACGATTTGGCGTGGTGATGCAAGTTTGAGCCATCAGGGTTTGCTCAAGATTGCCGAGACGGCCATCACTACTGGTAATATTGGTTATGCCGTAAACTCTTTCACCCAGAAGGGGCAGAAAGGTTTCAATGGTACTTTGAATTATAAGAGCAATCACTTCGGATTGCAGGAATTCTCTTTGAATATGAATGGTGATTTGGGAAGCGACTGGTACTACAGCTTTAATATGTATCAGGATTTCGACCCAGGAACCTTCAAGATTAAGTCAACTCCTTATCAGGATCGTACTCAGATTTACAAGGCGCTCCTTACCAAGAAGTATAACGGCAATCGTGGTGAGTTTACTGCTATGTATAAGTATGCCAACAGCCACAACGTATATAACTATGCAACCCAGAGTGCTCCATTCATTTATGTAGGCGATGGAAGCGTGAAGGAATATGGAAAGTTCAAGCTCGGAACTACTTCTTATCTTCCTATCGATAATGAGATGACCTATCGCAATATGAGAACTGGCGAATTGGAGCAGACTACGCTCTATGATGCCTGCTTAAACAAGGCGAGCGAGGTGACTTTGATGAACAACTATCGTTTTGATAATGGCTTGAACTGGAAGGCTACTTTGAAGTACGACCATTCTCGCGGTGCGATGGTTTATCAGACTCCGATGTCTATCATCGATTTGAAGAGCGCTGCCAATCAGGGCGTATATAATTATATGTATCGCGATATCGACGGACAGACCAAGGCTTACAACGGTCAGTACGTCCAGACCCGTATGTCATGTCTCAATGCCGGTAAGATAGATGAGGCTCTTTTCACCACCGAGCTCAGCAAGAAATTCAGTACTTCCACCTTCCGCCTCGGTGTGAATGAGTGGTTCTATCATATTGACTACTGTTCAAATACTACTATGTATGACCAGAGTGTTCCTGCTGATGGTAGTTATGCTTTGCGAGTTTGGGATGCCAACAAGCGCAATAGCTATTTCTACGATTTCAACAAGAACGCCTCAGAGTATTACAAGGGAAGCGAAAACAAACTGGCTCTTTACTTCACTCACGATTGGGACGTGACCAATAAGTTGAACCTCTACTATGGTGCACGTTTGGAGTGGCAGAAGCTGAAGGGTGAAAACGCTGCCGTGAAGAATGCAAACGGTGATTTCGTAGGTCGTTTTGCCGATTATTATCTCGGTGCAACAGCAGCAGATGGAACCAAGATTACTCCAGTAAACTTGAGCTACAACTGGTTGAACTACGATTTCTCTGTAGCAGCAACTTATAAGTTGACCGATAACTTCGGCTTCACTGGTGATTTCACTTACATCGTGCAGCATCCTAAGTTCGAGGCTTTTGCTCCAGCAACATTGCCAAATACGGACAAGATCTCAGTACCATTGGGTCGTGCTGGTATCTACTACAATAACTCTTGGTTGAGTTTGACTTCGTTGTTCTCTTACATTTCCAAGACCAACAACAATTCAACTCTGAACTTGCAGCATGGCAGTGAGATTAAGGCAGCTCCTTTGGCTTACGATATCCAGACATGGGGATGGACAACCGACGCTGTGGCTCATCCATTCAAGGGATTTGATTTCCACTTCCTCTTCACTTATCAGAAGCCTACTTACAAGAAGTATGAAACCAGCATCACCTTCAACGATGGTTATGTTGGCAAAATCAACGCCACCGGCAATATCGTAGCAGAGATTCCTCAGATTCTCATTGAGTTGGATCCAAGCTACATGATTACCAAGGACATCAAGCTCTGGACCAGCTTCCGTTACTTCAGCAAGACCTACGCCAACATCAACGAGGCATATTACTTCAACGGTCACTGGGAGACTTTCGGAGGTTTGAACTGGCAGGCAACCAAGCGTCTGGCTCTCGGCTGCACCGTAGTCAACTTCCTCAACCAGACTGGTGCCAAGGGTAGTATCGCAGGTGCCGAGCTGATTACCAAGGATGAGGCTAAGGGAATCAAAAATCAGATTATGACGGGTAGTTATCTCCGTCCATTCACAATAGAGTTTACAGCTTCTTTGAAGTTTTAATCGCTCTAAATCTTCAATTAACACCATCGGCAGCTCCTATATATATAATTAAGGTATAGGGCTGTCGATAGTATAAGAAAAATACAACGTTTTTAGAATAACAACTTTGCATTTATAGTGCAAATCTATCAATCATAAGTCGAACTAAACAATAATTAAACAATGAAAACGAACAATATGATGAAGGCTGCTTGCCTCATGCTGATGGCATCAGCTACAACTTCTGCTTTTGCACAGAAGATGAATATCGAACAAAAGGGTGATACTACTATCATCAAGGTGGAGAATCCTACCAAGTATCTTCTTCTCCCTATCCAGGAAGAGAAGGATGAGGCCCAGGTTTTGCTCGATACAGGTTCTAAAGATGATACTTGGATGGACGTTCGCCTGGCTCAGAATGGTTCTGATTACTTCGTGCCATTTGCCTTGGGCAAGGGTAAGACCGCTACCGTCAAGATTCTCGGTTTGAAGAAGGATGCCTTGGCTCTCAGCTTGCTCAAACTCAGCGATACATTCGACACAACCAATACCGATTACTATCGTCCATCTTATCACTTCACTCCGCTCTACGGCTGGATGAACGACCCTAACGGTATGGTGTATAAAGATGGTGAGTATCATCTTTACTTCCAGTATAACCCATACGGAAGCAAGTGGGGCAATATGCACTGGGGACATGCCGTAAGCAAGGACCTGGTTCATTGGGAACACCTCGATCCAGCCATCGCCCGCGACCCTGTAGGTCATATCTTCTCTGGTAGTTCGGTTGTGGATAAGAAGAATACTGCCGGTTTTGGCAAGAATGCCATCATCGCCATCTATACCAACAACAGTAGTGTAAACCATGATGAGGTGCAGTGCATCGCTTATAGCAATGACAATGGTCGTACCTTTACCAAGTACGAGGGCAACCCAGTGTTGACTCCATTCGATGGCTTGAAGGACTTCCGTGACCCTAAGGTGTTCTGGTATGAGAAGGGAAAGTGCTGGTATATGATTGTTTCTGCCGATAAGGAGACCCGTTTCTATAAGTCAAAGAACTTGAAGAAGTGGACTTACGTAAGCGCTTTCGGCAAGGGCTTGGGTCAGCAGCCATGCCAGTATGAGTGCCCAGACTTCTTCCAGTTACCTGTAAATGGTGATAAGAAGAAGATGAAGTGGGTGATGACGATGAATATCAACCCTGGCTGCTGGTTTGGTGGCAGCGCTACCGAGTATTTCGTAGGCGATTTCGATGGCAAGAAGTTTACTTGTCCTGATGCCAACGAAGTAAAGTGGCTCGATTGGGGTAAGGATCACTATGCTACCGTTACCTTCTCAAACACAGGCGACCGAGTTCTGGGTATCACCTGGATGAGCAACTGGCAGTATGCCAACCTTACTCCGTTCAAGCAGAACCGTGGTGCCAATGGTTTGCCTCGAGAGTTGAAGCTTTACGAGAAGGATGGCAAGTATTATGTTTCTGAAAATGTAGCTCCTGAGGTATATGCTTTGAGAAAGGATACCAAGGAATTGGCAGATGCTTCTGTTGCCGATGCTAAGGATTTGAAGGGTGTTGCAGCCAATATGAATGGTGCTTTCGAAATCGAGGCTGATGTAACTCCTAATGCCAACGGCATTGCTGGTATTGAGATTTCAAACAACAAGCGTGAGCGCACTATGATTTATTTCGATATGAAGCAGGGCAAGGTTGTGATGGATAGAACCGAGAGTGGTTTGACCGATTTCGGCAAGCAGGCGGTTCCTCATGATATCGAGTTGGCTTGGGATAAGCAGCGTGCTGCAGAAGGCAAGGAGCCTGCCCGCATAGCCAATTCCATCAACTACAAGAATGATTTCGCTCTCGCTACCTGGGCTCCATTGAGTCTTTGCGAGGATGGCAAGAAGACCTATCATGTAGATATCTTCGTAGATAAGTCATCTGTAGAACTCTTCGTTGATGGCGGTCGCATCGCCATGACCAACCTCGTGTTCCCTGTAGCTCCATACGAGAATGTGAAGCTCTATACTCAGGGTGGCAAGGCAGAGTTCAAGAACATGAAGGTTCATAAACTTGGTTTGTAATCACTATTGTTTCTAAGAGTGTTACTGATGTAACAATGCAACAAAAATGGTAGCCGATGAACGTTATTTTATGATATAATATACCGTTTGTCGCTACCTTTGCAGCAGAAAACAAGAAACAATAACACTAACAATTATGAATAAATCATCAAAACTGACAATCATCCCGGTGATGCTCTGTTTCTTCGCCATGGGATTTGTAGATCTGGTAGGTATTGCCTCCAACTACGTAAAGGAAGACCTGAATCTGAATGATACAACAGCCAATCTGTTCCCATCTTTAGTATTCTTCTGGTTTCTCATATTTTCGGTTCCTACTGGAATCCTGATGAATAAGATAGGTAGAAAGAAGACGGTACTCCTGTCTTTGCTCGTTACCGTCATTTCTCTTCTCTTGCCTATCTTCGGTGAGAGTTTCGGAGTGATGCTCGTTTCATTCTCTTTGTTGGGTATAGGAAATGCCTTGATGCAGACCTCCTTGAATCCGCTGGTTTCAGTAGTGACAACGGGTAAGAATCTGGCTTCCACTTTGACCTTTGGTCAGTTTGTCAAGGCCATCGCTTCTTTCCTTGCACCATACATCGCTATGTGGGGTGCTATGGCAAGCATTCCATCCTTCGGTTTGGGTTGGCGAATTCTCTTCCCTATCTATATGATTATAGGAATCGCAGCTACTTTCTTCTTGGCAGGTACTCCTATTGAGGAAGAAAAGAATGAAGGCAAGGCTTCTGGCTTTGGTGAGTGTTTCAAGTTGCTTGGCAAACCTATCGTGTTGCTTTCCTTCATCGGTATCATGTGTCATGTAGGCATCGATGTGGGTACCAATACCACAGCTCCTAAGATTTTGATGGAGCGTTTGGGCTGGAGTTTGAATGATGCAGCTTTCGCCACATCGCTCTACTTCATCTTCCGTACCATCGGATGTTTCACTGGTACTGCTTTCCTCCGCATGATGAGAACTCGCACTTTCTTCATGATCAGCGTTGTAATGATGGCTCTGAGTATGATCGGTATGTGGGTAGGCGAGAGCAAGACAATGCTTTATATAGCCATCGCCCTGGTGGGATATGGTAACTCTAATGTCTTCTCCATGATTTTCTCTCAGGCTCTGCTTGCTATGCCTGATAAGAAGAACGAGGTGAGTGGATTGATGATTATGGGTCTCTTCGGTGGAACCGTCTTCCCATTGCTTATGGGTTTTGCCAGCGATACCTTCGGTCAGGTAGGTGCTGTGGCTGTAATGGCGGTAGGTGTAGTTTATCTCTTCACCTATATCCGTAGGCTGGCATAAATGTTCTTCCATCCCTATAGAAAGTTTCGTTCAGCGTCGTTGAACGTGCGTTCAAAGACGTTGAACCGACATTCAAAGACGTTGAACGTGTATTCAACGACGTTGAACACAACTTTCTTCTAAGGAGAAAAACTTCTTTTCTTAGTTAGAGATACAATACTGATTCATTGTAAATACAAATCAGATAAATACAATAATTATTATTCACTATCGTTTTTAGCATATATAGAATTTATACTATATATAATAAGATGTAATTATGGAAACAAAGAATTTAGATAAAAAATATTGTGTAGGTTTGGGTGAGATTCTTTTTGATGTTCTCCCTTCTGGTTCTCAACTCGGTGGTGCTCCTGCCAATTTCGCTTACCACGCAGGTCAGCATGGTCTGCATTCTGTGGCTGTGAGTGCTGTGGGTAAGGATGTCTTGGGCGATACTGCTCTTCGCCTTCTTGATGAGAAAAAGTTGAAATATGTGATACCTGAGGTTGATTATCCTACAGGAACTGTTCAGGTGCAGCTCGATAAAGAGGGTGTTCCTACTTACGATATCAAGCAGGGTGTGGCTTGGGATAATATCCCATTTACTGATGACATCAAGGAGATTGCTGCCAATGCAGGTGCTGTTTGCTGGGGTTCCTTAGCTCAGCGCAGCGAGGTAAGCCGCAAAACAATCTATAAGTTCCTTGATTATACTCCAAACGATTGTCTGAAGATTTTCGACATCAATCTCCGTCAGAATTTCTATACTCCAGAAGTGATTACCGAGAGCTTGAAACGCTGCAATGTATTGAAGATTAACGACGAGGAGTTGATTACTATCGGTCGTCTTTTCGGTTATCCAGGCTTGGATATCGAGAACAAGTGTTGGTTGATTCTCGGCAAGTACAATCTCGATATGCTCGTGTTGACTTGTGGTGTAAACGGTAGCTATGTTTTTGCTCCAGGTGTGAAGTCATTCCAGGAGACTCCAAAGGTAGAGGTGGCAGATACTGTAGGTGCCGGCGATAGTTTTACAGGTACTTTCTGTGCCAGCATTCTGAAAGGCAAGAGTATTACTGAGGCTCATGAACTTGCCGTCAAGGTAAGTGCTTACGTTTGTACTCAGAATGGAGCGATGCCAATTATTCCAGAGGAATACACCAAGTAATAGGCGATTAGTTTTGTTTCATCGATTATAGTTGATATTTAGTTAATGTAAAAAGCTGCAATTCATTTTATTATGAATTGTGGCTTTTTTTTGAAATATTCTTTGCAATATTTGTTTTAATTGAAAAAAGATTGTATCTTTGCCACATTAAAATCATATTGTATAAGTTTTGAGAGCATTTTTTTATAATATATTGAACGATGGTGGCAAGAGAGTATCTGGTCATCTCTCATTCCAACTGCTTTTCCTTTTCTTTATCCTGTTTGTTTCTTCATTCTATACCAGTGTGCAAGGAATCACTCCAGGCAAACTGATTTCTCATAAGCAAAGTTCTTCGGATAAACTGCAAGCGGCTTATCCTCTGTTCAATACTCCATCCGCAGATTCTACTGCCGAATCGGCTAAGCCCCAAGCCGAAGAACAGGACAATGCCAATTCTGACACGATAGACTTTAAACTTTGTTTTGATATTCTTGCGAAAAACAGAAAGGCTTATAATCGTTATAATGACAGTATTTTCATGATCAAAGAACATGATAAATGGGTCAATTATTTCCGTCGTCGTGCCATCAAGAATCATCAGATCTTTGCCGCCAATCAGGAAATCATGCGGGGAATCAAAGAATTTTTCAAAAGGCATGGCGATTCTATTCCGGAAGAAGTCTATTTGGATTTTTGTCATTCTATGGAGAAAGAGTATGTCAGTAAAAACTTATATGACCCTTTTCTGTTGGTTAAAATGACTAATATTCTTGAAAAGGGCGGTGAATATCTGCCTGATAGCGTGAAGTTTACGAACGTATTTAATCTCTGGCGTCTCTATGGTTATGAGCAGATGTGGAACTTGGGCGGAAATATGGAATATCTGCAAAAAGCCTATCAGGCAGGTAAGGCTATTCTGTCAGAAGATGCCAAGCGTTATCCTTATTATCTCTTTGCTCTGGCTGGGGCTTTGGAGTATATGCCTTCCACAATTTGGCTTGCCTTCGGGATGGAAAATATTCAGGATTTTGAGGAACATCACAGGAGACTGGATGATTTCCTGAAAAGGGAAGACTTGGATGAGATCGTCGTTCCGGAACAGAAGAGAGACTTGCTGGAATTGCAGCAAGTAAAAGATGAGGCTTTTCTGTGCAATATTTATTATTATACTCCTACTATTATAGACTGCTATGTTCGTGATTCTTTGACACGGGCGGTGATTGCCAGAAATCTCCAAAAAGCAGAGTTGAGTAATTTGTCATTTATCCGTACTGTATTTTTGCAGATGAAGGCAAGGCAGATATCTTCTCGGGAAGCGTGGTTAAGATGCAAGAATCATTATCATGAGAAGTGGCTCAAATATAGAGATTCCCCAATGAATGACAGAATAATCCGTGATTACCTGATGCCTCTATATATTTTTCTGATTATTAATGATGAAGCCGATGTTCCTGTTTCGCAGAAGAAAAAGACGATATGGAAAATGTCCCAAAATATGGTGACGGCTTTTGGAAAACGGAAAGATTTTCAGGGAAATACGGATTTCGTTCGTGAGTTGTTCCGTTTATCGACACATAGGCGGTTGGTGAAATATCTCAGTTATAAGCAAATGATCCGGTTTATGAGTGGTTTGAATGTTTCTACTCAGGTAACAACCTTTGCTCATTCTATGCACGTGGCTAAAATAGCTAAGGTGTTGCTGAATGGGGTGTTGAAACATAAACCAGAACTCCTTCAAGGAGTGTTCGGATATAAGACTACTACGGAAGTGCTGAAACATAAAAGAACTCTGCGTTCCTTTATATACGAAGCAGGAATGATTCATGATATTGGAAAGAATGCCATCGTGTCGGTAGTCAACAATGAGTATCTGCCATTGACAGATGATGAATTTTCCATTATCCGATTGCATCCTCGTCTGGGAGATATATTTCTGAATGCTGTTCCTGGTTTGGAGATTTTCCATGATACGACAGTGGGGCATCATAAATGGTATAATGGTAAGGGCGGATATCCTGCTGATTTTGATAATACGAAATCGCCGGTTCGTTTCCTGATAGATATAGTGACGCTCAGTGATTGCTTGCAGGCAGCTACAGAGCGCGTGGGGCGGAATTATCGTATTGGTAAGACATTCGAGGTCGTCATGCCGGAGTTGAGGGCAGGAGCGGGAACAAAGTATAATCCTGATCTTGTTGCTTTGATAGATGCATATCCTAAGTTGGCAAAGAAACTGCATCATCTGGTGGAGAATGGATGGATAGAAATTTATTACCGCATCTATTCACGCTTCTTTCAGAAATCTCTATAAGATTATCGGATGCTCGCTGGCTGAATCATCAGTATGTTCGTCAGATTCATCAGTATGTTCTTCTGATTTATCAATATGACTTTTCTGATTGTCTGTACAGTTTCTCTAAAAATGAAAAAGTCTTGAATCGCAGAAAATAAAAATCCCTCTTGGATTTCTCTAAATCATGAGAAAGTCAAGAGGGATTTGTTGGTTTTATATGTTTTTACTTCTGGCACTCCTTGCAAGGTGTCCAAGGCTTCAACTGCTTGAAGAAGTCATTGCCCTTGTCATCTACGAGGATGAATGCAGGGAAGTCTTCTACTGTAATCTTCCAGATAGCCTCCATGCCGAGCTCAGGGTACTCTACGCACTCGATGCTCTTGATAGAACTCTGGGAGAGAACTGCAGCTACACCGCCGATAGTACCAAGGTAGAAACCTCCGTGCTTCTTACAAGCCTCTGTTACGATGTCGCCACGGTTACCCTTGGCAATCATTACCAAACTTGCACCATGATCCTGGAACTCATCTACGTATGGATCCATACGGTTGGCTGTGGTAGGACCCATTGAGCCACATGGATAACCCTCTGGAGTCTTGGCAGGACCAGCATAGAGAATAGGGTGGTTCTTGAAGTACTCTGGCATTTCCTCGCCAGCGTCCAGACGAGCCTTGAGCTTAGCATGAGCAATGTCGCGAGCCACAATGATAGTACCCTTCAAGTTAACACGGGTGCTTACAGGATACTTGCTCAACTCAGCACGAACGGCGTCGATACCCTTGTCGAGGTCAATCTCGATACCCTTGGTACCCTCACCTGGGTTGCGGAGCTCCTCAGGAATCAACTCTGTTGGGTTCTCATCCATCTTCTCCAACCAGATACCGTCCTTGTTGATTTTAGCCTTGATGTTGCGGTCGGCAGAGCAGCTTACACCCATACCGATAGGGCAGCTTGCACCATGACGTGGGAGGCGAACTACGCGGATGTCATGAGCCAGGTACTTGCCACCAAACTGTGCACCCAAGCCAATCTTGTGTGCCTCTTCGAGGAGTTTGTTTTCCAAGTCAATATCACGGAAAGCACGACCTGTCTCATCGCCTGTAGTAGGCAACTCATCGTAGTATTTGATAGAAGCCAACTTCACGGTAAGGAGGTTCTTCTCAGCAGAAGTACCACCGATTACGAATGCGATGTGGTAAGGAGGACATGCAGCAGTACCCAAACTCTTCATCTTCTCAACGAGGAATGGAAGCAGTGTACCCTCATTCTGGATAGTAGCCTTGGTCATAGGATAGAAGTAAGTCTTGTTGGCAGAGCCACCACCTTTAGCTACCATCACGAAACGGTACTCATCACCTTCTGTTGCCTCGATATCAATCTGGGCAGGGAGGTTGCAACGGGTGTTCACCTCATCATACATATTGAGAGGAGCATTCTGTGAATAGCGGAGGTTGTCCTGTGTGTATGTATTATAGACACCAAGGCTCAAAGCCTCTTCGTCCTCAAAGTCAGTCCATACGCGCTGACCTTTCTCGCCATGGATGATGGCAGTACCTGTATCCTGACAGAATGGGAGAATGCCCTTTACGGCAGTCTCTGCGTTGCGGAGGAACTGGAGAGCTACGTACTTGTCGTTCTCAGAAGCCTCTGGGTCGGTCAAAATCTTAGCTACCTGAGCATTGTGCTCACGACGGAGCATGAACTCTACGTCGTGGAAACCCTGCTGTGCCAGCAAAGTCAAAGCTTCTTTAGAAACCTTGAGGATTGTCTTACCCTCAAACTCTGCTGTGCTTACGCCTTCTTTAGAGATAAGGCGGTACTCTGTCTTGTCCTCTCCAAGCTGAAACATTGGAGCATACTTAAAATCTGGAGTTTTTGCCATAATGTTTTTTGTTCTTTAAAAACTGTTGAAATATTCAATATATTCTTTTTCCTATTTAATATCCGAAGATTTCTTCCTGAGAGAGGCGCTTGATTGGCGCAATCTTCTCCAGGCTCTTCATATCGAGATTCTTCTCATCACCGAGGATCACCATGCGGTATGGCTTGCCTACGATGTTCTGCTTCTCGAAGTTCGTGATGTCCTGCAGGGTGAGTGAAGGAATCTGCTCGTAATAGAGCTTGGTCACATCATAGTCGATGCCCATCTGCTTGGCATTGAAGTAGGCGTTGATGACGCCAGCCTTGGTAACGCGACGGCTCTGGATAGACTTCATCAGGTTCTGCTTGGCAAGATTGAAGGAAGCCTCGTTCTGTGGGAGATTGTCGGTAATCTCATCGAAGACGTGGATGCAGTCCATCATCTTGTCATTCTGGGTGATGATGTGACGCATGAAGTAATCCTTCTCGTCCTTGCGAACTGGAGTGTAGTAGGCAGCACCGGCATTGTAAGCCAGACCGCGGGTCTCACGAAGCTCCTGGAAGACGATGGCATTCATGCCGCCACCATAATACTCATTGAAGAGAGAAATCAGGGCACCGTCCTTCACATCGCTCTTCTTTCCGGTGTTCTGGTAAGAACGCAGATAGATGTTCTTGGCATCGTAAGGAGCGATATAAATCTCGTTCTGCTTGATTTCTTCCATCTTGTACTCCTTGCCCTCAGGAACGGCAGCAAGCTTCTTGGCTGTCTTGTGCTCCTTGGCGAGCAGGGCGTTGAGCTGCTTCTCGCTGTAAGGACCATAGTAAGCCACGGTGTGCTCCATGTTGTTCAGTCCGCCCAGAAGGTTGACCAGCTCCTGAGGATCCATCTTGCGCAGGTCAGCGGTCTTGATGGCGTTGCGGGTTGGGTTATAGGCGCCGTAGGTACTGTAGCTCCAGAGATAGCTGAAGTTTGACTGCTGGTTGGTCTTGGCATCCTGCTGGCTCTTCTCGATGAGGTCGATGAACTGGTTCCATGAGGTCTTGTCTGCCTTGGCATGG